>FMJZ01002542.1_pt1 | contig 43521 bp, 37 predicted proteins | sample 1987881 | NCBI WGS metagenome assembly FMJZ01 (sample SAMEA4378227, study PRJEB15110) | soil metagenome | biome: soil; feature: Field; material: Soil | place: India | collected 2015-03-11 | depth 0 m
GGGACCAATACGGCAAAGAACTGTTACGAATCAAAGATCGCTACGATCGAGATTTTTGCTTTGGCCCTACTCACGAAGAGGTGGTCACCGACATCGTGCGGCACGAAGTTCGCTCGTACCGAGAACTGCCACTGAATCTGTACCAGATCCAGGTAAAATTCCGCGATGAAGTCCGCCCGCGCTTTGGCCTCATGCGGGGGCGGGAATTTATCATGAAAGACGCTTACTCCTTCCACGTTGATCAGAACGACTGCCGCCGCGAGTACGAAAACATGGCCGCAACTTACCACCGGATCTTTCGCCGCTGTGGCCTCGAGACACGCCAAGTGGAGTCAGACACCGGAGCCATTGGTGGAACCTTGGCCCACGAGTTTCACGTTTTGGCAGAGTCCGGCGAAGACGCAATCGTAAGCTGCGATACCTGCGACTACGCGGCCAACGTGGAAAAGGCGGAAATCGCCCCGCCTGCAGCGAGCGCGGGGGCCTCTTCGTCGCGCCCCCCACAAAAGGTTCGGACGCCAGACAAGCGTTCCGTAGAGGAAGTTGCCGCTTTTCTGGCTACTCCGCCGGAGCAATTCATCAAGACTTTGATTTACCAAACAAGCAAGGGCGATTACGTCGCCGTGTTGGTTCGGGGCGACCACGAAGTGAGCGAGGCGAAGGTTCGAAGCTTGCTCGGTGTCGATTGGGTTCAGCTTGCGGACGAGTCCGCTGTGCAACGTCTGACGGGGGCAGAGGTTGGTTTTGCGGGACCGTTGGGACTCCCGGTAGAAATTTGGGCAGACTGGTGGGTTCGGCCGCTGCGCGACGCAGTCACCGGGGCAAACGAAACCGATTACCATCTTATGCACGTCGACGTGGAACGAGACTTATCCGCGGTCCGCTTCGCTGATCTTCGCTTGGCTCACGCTGGCGATCCTTGCCCTCGGTGCAAGCGCGGGCGCTTTCGCAGTTTCCGCGGTATCGAAGTGGGCAACATTTTTTATTTGGGGACGAAGTACAGTGCGCCCATGAAGGCCACGTTTTTGGACGAAAAGGGTCAAGAAAGGCCAATGGAAATGGGTTGCTATGGCATCGGCATTACCCGTACGGCAGCGGCTGCGGTAGAGCAACATCACGACGAGGATGGGATTATTTGGCCGGCATCGCTTGCCCCGGCTCACGTGCACATCGTTCCCGTTGCCTGGAACGACGACCAGCAGCGCAAGGTCGCAGAGACGCTGCACGACGAACTCGAAGCGCGGGGAATCGAAGTATTGCTTGACGACCGCGAGGAGCGCGCTGGCGTAAAATTCAAAGACGCTGACCTCCTGGGACTCCCCTTCCGCATCACCGTAGGCGGCAAAGGACTCGCGCGCGGAGTGGTCGAACTGAAAACACGGCGGAGCAAAGGAGCCCAAGAGGTTACCCTTGCCGACGCCGTTGACGTCGTGACACGCTTGGTTCGCGAGGCACTGACCTTCCTTGAGCGCGGGGAAGGTTGAGAGGAAAGAGGTTGGTCAAAAGGAACAGTGGACGCGGGTCGAGGAACCTTCACCGGAAAGGAGAACGCCCCATGCTACCGCTAGTCGGCATCATCATGGGATCTCGATCGGACTGGGAAACCCTTAGTCACGCCGCCGATACGTTGGAACAGTTGGGAATTCCCTACGAGGTGCGGATTGTCTCTGCCCATCGTACCCCCGACCTGTTGTTCGAGTACGCCTCGTCTGCAGAAGCCCGAGGTCTAGAAGTGATTATTGCCGGAGCTGGGGGCGCTGCGCACCTGCCGGGTATGACGGCGGCCAAAACGTTGCTTCCAGTGCTTGGTGTGCCTGTGGAGTCCCACGCGCTCCGCGGCTTGGACTCCTTGCTTTCGATCGTGCAGATGCCTGCCGGAGTGCCCGTGGGTACGTTGGCTATTGGGAAAGCAGGGGCAATTAATGCGGCGTTACTTGCGGCAGCGATCGTGGCCAACCGCCACCCGGAATTTCGCGCCGCATTGCAAAAGCACCGCGAAGAGCAGACCAGCGCCGTTTTGCGCCATCCCGATCCGCGCCAGCCTACTTGAAGAGAAAGAGGGCCAGAGGCATGCCGGTTGTAGGTGTGTTTGGCGCTGGGCAGCTTGGGCGAATGCTGGCCCTGGCTGGCTACCCGTTAGGCTTACAATTCCGCTTTTTCGATCCTGCGCCCGAGGCTTCCGCCGAGCATTTAGCCGACCGGGTGTGTGCCTCGTATGAGGACCAGGCAGCTCTCGAGCGGTTCGCTGCAGGTCTCGACGTGGCCACCTTCGAGTTCGAGAACGTTCCGGTTGGGGCCTTGGAGCACATTTGCCGCGCTGTTCCGGTGTTCCCTCCCCTGAGCGCTCTTGCGATCGGGCAGGACCGTTGGGAAGAAAAGCGGTGCTTCGAGAGCTTGGGCATTCCCGTGCCTACGTACGCGCGCGTGGATACACGATCCGACCTGGAGGAGGCGGTCCGGCAGATCGGGTTGCCGGCCATGCTGAAGACGCGCCGCATGGGCTACGATGGCAAAGGACAGGTTAGGATTCGTACGGCAGGCGATGTCGAGGCCGCCTGGCAGGCTTTGCAAGGTCAGCCTTTATTGCTGGAACGATACGTGGAATTCGATGCCGAGGTGTCCGTCCTGGCGGTCCGGAACCGAACGGGTGCCACAGCTTTTTACCCCCTCGTGGAAAATGTTCACGGGGATGGCATCTTGCTTTCCTCCCGCGTTCCAGCGCCGTGCGCGACGCCGCAACTGGAGGAGCAAGCTCGCGCCTATGCCGATAAGCTGCTCCGGAGGCTGGACTACGTGGGAGTGCTCGCGATCGAGTTTTTTCTGGAGCGCGGTGTTCTCCTGGCCAACGAGATGGCACCGCGAGTTCACAATTCTGGCCACTGGACGATCGAGGGTGCCGAAACGAGCCAGTTCGAGAACCACCTGCGCGCGGTGATGAACTGGCCCTTGGGAAGCACCGCCCTGCGGGGCATGAGTGTGATGTACAATATCACGGGCACGGTACCCGACATCGAACGGATCTTGCGCATTCCAGGCGCGCACCTGCACCTCTACGGGAAAGCACCAAAGCCCCGGCGGAAGCTTGGGCACGTGACCATTACCGCCGACCATCACGAAGCGCTTGCCCAACGCGAAAGAGAGTTGAGAATGGCACTGGCGGCGGGTTCCAGCGGAGGGCTGGAACCACGGGTGGCCTAACTGGGGCCAACGCTTGGGATAGGTCAGGCACAGAAGGGACCAAGGAGACCTGCAAACGCTGTGCTTGGACGGCGCAATCGAACGTGTAACGCTCGGGTTGTGCCAACCTAACGTTCGGCTCTGAGCGGCAAGCGATCGCGTGCGCTTCGGGGACCGCAACCAGTGCGGGAAATGGGTGGGCTATGATTCCCGGCCGTAATAATCCAGCGCACGTAACGGTTGATGGCCAGAGAGCTAGAGAGAGCCTACCGTGCCTCCCCTTTCTCTGCAGCCCCCTCGCTCAGGCAACTCAGCAATTAGGCCTTTGGCCGAGTGGCCTCGTATGCCGCAATGGCTTCGGGTGAGAGGTACTCCCGAATCAAGCGGCGAAACTCGCGCAGAGCGCGGTTCGCCCCACGAAACTCCCGCTCTGCGACCCATTCATCTCCAATCCATGCATCGAATGCCGGGGTTTCGCCCAAAGTGAGTTCGAGAACTCGCTCGCCAATGCGCTCCCCGGTAACAAGCAATCGGACATTGCGGCCACAATCCACAATAACCCCCCGGGCGTAAGCCGGTAACAACACCATGTTTTTCACCCGCTCCAACTCCCTGCGAGGGAAGTGTTTTTCCGTGAAGTGAATGACCTTCCACTCCCCGAGGTTAGGAGAAGCGTCCAGTAACACCTTCAAGTTGTTGTCCGTTAGGCGCTCCCGCGCTTTTTCCTGTTCGAACCCCCTGGCCACCTCGTAGAAGCGCATCCCGGCAGGCCCGCCAGGACGGCGTCCTCGGATGTTTTCGGCGCGCGTCGTGTCAACCCACCACTTACGGGCAACGATGGCATCTTCGGTTTTTAGTTCCGACATCTTCGGCACCTATCTGCTGCTGCGGCCTCTTCGGCGGTGGTTGCCGTTCTTCCCATTCGCCACACCACGAACCATGCGAGCCGCAAACAAGTCTGCCTTGCGCTCAGCATCGGCCCACAGGACGTAGTGCCCGAGTTCGTGATAGACCGCAGCAATCCACTGTCGCTCCGAGTTGTACTTTCGTCCATTCTTCCAGTTTTCCGGGTGCACGAGATGGATCTTCCCGTCTTCGTAAGTTTTCCCAACCACCTTACCCCAATCGAGGTATTCAAACCACTCGACCCGCGGCGTGCGAAGATGGTAAAAACGGCTCACCAAACGGATTGCCCGACGAAATTCTGCCTCGTTGTGCGTGCGGAAGAAAGTTTCCAAGTGTCGATGAATGACCCGACGTTCCCGTAACGGAGGAAGAATCATCCGCATAGGGCAGCACCCGGCGGTGTCGTGTAAAGGCAAGCTGGAGACCTGTCAATGCTGCTGGTGACATGCCACTCTGCTTCGCTAGAGCTCGCCGCCGGTCCACGCTAAACAAGAAAACCAATGTACCCAATCATCGTCCAAATCGGCCCGATTACCATTTACTCGTTCGGGCTCATGATGGCGATTGCCTTTCTCGTTGGCGGGTTTCTGACCAGTCGTGAGTTGGAACGCAACGGCTACGATCCCCAGCTTGGGGCGACCCTGGTATTGTGGGCGGCTGTGGGAGGTCTGGTCGGGGCTCGCTTGTTCTTGATTTTGGAGGACCCGGCAGAATTCCTCCAACACCCGTTGTCCACGATTCTCAGCGGCTCGGGTTTTGTTTGGTACGGGGGTCTGTTTGGCGGCATCCTTAGCACCTACGTCGCTGTGCGCCGCGCCGGTGTACCATGGCTCCGGGTCGTCGACGCAGCCGCTCCGGCTTTGGCGCTCGGACACGCAATCGGCCGGATAGGTTGCCAGCTTGCTGGCGACGGGGATTGGGGGAAAGTCACGACCCTACCTTGGGGCATGGCCTACCCCCAGGCAATTGTCGGCTGGCCCTACCCTCCTGGTGTCGTCGTTCACCCCACTCCACTTTACGAAGCGGCAGCGTACACGGCCATTTTCCTTTTTCTGTGGAGTCGGCGGACGAAAGTGGCCGTACCTGGTTCTTTGTTCTGGTGGTACTTCGTTTTAGCCGGGACCGCTCGATTTCTCGTGGAATTCGTACGCATCAACCCTGTGTGGTGGCTAGGGCTGACCCAAGCGCAGTGGATTAGCTTGCTCCTCGTCGTGGTCGGGTTAGGCGCGCTGGTTGCGGCAAAGCGAGGGCCTGTAGGGCTTAGGGCAAGTCCCAGACCATGAAACGAACTGTTCTGCCGCTCTTGGTGGGCGGCATCCTAGCGTTCGGAACGCTCTTCCTTTTACAAACCCAGCAACAAGAACGCGGGCGCTTTACGGCTCCGAGCTTTCGCGTCTCAACCTTACACGGAAGCGCGGTTCGACTCGAGGATTACCGCGGAAGGGTTTTGTTCCTCAATTTCTGGGCAACCTGGTGTCCGCCGTGTCGGGAGGAAATGCCATCGATGCAGCGACTATACCAGCGCTTCGCCAAGCGTCCCTTTGCGATGTTAGCCATTAGCCAGGATACTTCCGTCGAGGCGGTGCGAGAATTTGTTAAAAGCCTTGGCTTGAGCTTCGAGATTGGACTCGATCCCGCCGGTGAACTCCCTCAGCGTTACGGTGTTACCGGCTTTCCAGAGACGTTTATTATCGATCCTGAGGGTGCTGTGGTCCGCCACGTAGTTGGTCCGCTGGACTGGGACGAACCGGGAGTGTTGGCCTTTCTCGAGGAGATGATCACGGCAGCGGAACAGGTGCAGGGCGCGCTTCCGGCGTCGGCGAATCGCTAAGCGCGCTGAGGGTGGAAACATGCGTCGCCCGTGCCCGGGGTTACTCTGGGGCTTGCTGATGATAACTGGTAGTGCGTGGATCCTTTTCCCTTTTCGTGTGAGGGCAGAAAACTTCACTGTTCGTTACGTCGTGTCGCTGGAGGATCCAGCTAAGCCCATTGCCCTGGTTCGTTGGGAGCTAGCGGGCGTCGACGAGATCCAAGAGATCGGGTTGCGCTTCCGAAAGAACCAGCCAGCCGACCTGGAAGCGACGGGAACATTAACGGAACACGGTGGCCGCTATGTCTGGCGGCCTAACCGGCCTTATGCTCGGCTTTCCTACCGGATGGCCATCAATGCCCAACGGCCTGGTTCTCAACAACGGTTCGACAGTTACGTAGCTTCGAGTTGGTTGGTCTCTCGTGCACGGCAACTTTTCCCGCTGGTGGCTGTCCGTTACCGAGCTCCTTACGATGGAGCCGAACGCTCGCGGACGCTCACGTCGCGCGCGTTCCTCGTCTTTCAAATGCCAGCGAGATGGCGGTGCGCCACGGCGTACCCAAACCACGGTCGAAACACGTTCGAGGTGCAGGGCGCTCGAACTTTCCTCACCCCCCGAGGTTGGTTCGCTTGCGGCCAGCTTACGAGCGAAGCGCGTGAAATCGCCGGTGTACGGATCGAAATTGCACAAGTTGGCGGAGGGGACGGCGGAACGGACGAAATCTTTACTTTTCTCGAGACAACTTTTCCCTTACTTCAGCGTTTGCTCGGCTCAAAGACCGAGCGTATTCTGATTGTGCGGGCACCCGATCCCATGTGGCACGGCGGAATCAGCGGAGAGAACTCGCTGTTTTTGCATGCGAAGCGCCCCGTGCGGGACCGCGACAAGACGTCACCGTACCTTCACGAGCTGTTTCATGTTCTGCAGCCGTTCAAACCGGGAGCGGATGCGGACTGGTTCGTAGAGGGCCTTGCCGAGTTTTACTCCTTGGAACTGCAGCGACGGGCGGGCCTTTTGGATGAACGAACCTTTTTCAAGGCACTACGGTTATTCGAACGCTACGGCGTGTGGAATGTGGATCTCCGCACGCAACACGACAACTCTGCCACAAACAACAGCGCCCCACTGGTGCTCTATGCGCTCGACCAACGCTTGCAACGTTTGACGGCCGGAAAAGCGCGACTGGACGATGTTGTGCGCCGGCTGGGCGAGTATCAAAAGCCGGTGGACTCCGCAGCGCTCCAACTGGCAGCGGAGGCTGTTGCTGGACAGTCTCTCGCCCAGTTTTTTCAACGTTACGTGTATGCGGGCCAAATTCCCCGGTTCAACCGTGTGGATTGAAAACATTGCCGAGTGGTTGGCCGCACCCGCTGCCCGCTTCGACAGGATAGGGAGCAAAGGAAACGATGACACAAGAGTATAGTTTGCTTTGGCCCTTGGTGGCCATTGTTGTTTTGATTCTTGCCAACGGAGCGTTCGCGGCTGCCGAATTTGCGATCGTGACGGTTCGCGAAAGCCGCCTCTTGCAGCGGTTGAAGGAAGGCCACCCCAGAGCGGCAGCAATCTTGGAACTTAAACGGCATCCGAGTCACTTCCTTGCGACCGTGCAAGTCGGAGTCACCGTTGTGGGATCGATCGCCTCTGTACTGGGCGGCGCCTATGCGGCGACGCAACTGACATGGCTTCTGGAACGCACCATGCCAGCCGTTCTCGCCGCTTGGGCTCCGACCGTAGCGTTTGTTCTCATGGTGGTGGTAATTTCGTACCTTTCTCTCGTGCTGGGCGAGCTGCTGCCGAAGTCCGTTGCGCTCCGTAACCCGGAACGGGTGGCTTTCCTCACGGTGCATCTGATTCGGACACTTGCCGCTCTCTCGAGTCCGTTGGTGCGGATTCTGAGCCTTTCCACGGACGCTCTGCTCAAGGTGTTTCGGATCTCCACACGCACCTCGGAGGTATTCATCACGGAGGAGGACGTGAAACACATGGTCCAAGAGGGGGCACGACATGGCATCTTCGACGAGGCGGAGCGGCAACTAATCCACAGTGTCTTTGAATTTACCGACACCTCCGTGCGCGAGGTCATGGTGCCTCGGTCGGAAGTTCACGCGTTAGCGGACACCACGCCGCTGAACGAAGCCTTGCACAAATTGGTGGAAACTGGTTTCTCCCGCATGCCTGTCTACGAAGGCGACCTCGACCATGTGATTGGGGTCGTGCACCTGAAGGACGTGCTTCGGGAACTCGACAAGCCTCATCCCCTGTCGTTGCGCGAGGTGGCCCATCCTGCCCTATTCGTGCCCGACTCGATGCAAATCAGCGACCTCCTACGGGAACTCCAAGCGCGGCGCGTGCATATGGCCATCGTGGTTAACGAGTTCGGCACGGTGGTCGGCTTGGTCACGATCGAGGATCTACTCGAAGAGATTGTCGGAGAAATTCGTGATGAATTCGATACGGACGAGGAGCAACCGATCCAGGAAATGCCGGACGGCTCCCTGCTCGTTCACGGCTCGTTGCCTCTCGACGAGCTGACGGAACGCTACGAGCTCCCTTTTCGGAGCACTCCGGACTATCGGACCGTTGCCGGCCTGGTTCTTGCCCGCCTGAAACGGTTTCCCAAAGGGGGTGAAGCCATCGTCGAGGGGCCATTTAAAATGACGGTGGTAGTGCTCGACGGGCGGCGACTTCGGAAGATCCGGATCGAAGGGCCGATCCGCAAACGTGTGGAGCCCGCCCAGCGTACCTGAGGCGACAGGGCCAGGTGCAATTGCTGGTCGCAACAGGATCGGTTCTTGCTGGCACAGTCCCAATCCCCTGTTCCGACGGGGCAACAGAAAGTAAGGGCAGCGAACAAACGCGTCGTGACTTTGGTTCGGGAGTGCAAGGGCGAGCGGCTTTTCGAGGAGAGGTTAGCAGCGGCCGATCGGCCGACGTTGGAGGGCCGAGGCTACTCTTAGAACAAAGTGCCAATGGTGAAGTGAACGGCACCGAAAGCCTCGCCGGGGCGGCGGTCGAGCTTGATCCCGTAATGCAACGCGAGTGGCCCGACCGGTGTCTCGTACAGCAAACCCAAGCCGGCCGAACGGCGAAAGTCAGCGACCGACACGGAGCGGTCCTGCAAGTACACGCCTCCGCCGTCGACGAACACCAGACCCACCGCCCCCCACAGGAGAGGAAAGCGCAGTTCGGTGTTCGCGTTCAAAGAGAGATCTCCCCCCAAGGGGTTCCCGCCGGGGAAAATACGGGTGCCCAGTGGGTCCACAACTGGGGCACCGAGCGGGCCGATGCTGTTTTCCGAAAAGCCCCTCACCGTGGAGCGGCCACCCAAAAAAAAGCGCTCTCGAATGGGCACCACACCGCCTCGGAACGTCCGGGCCCACCCCCCACGTAGCGCGTAGACCCAGGTGAGCGACTGGCCCAGCGGAATGTAGTGGCTGTGATGCCACTGTAATTTGGCCAGCGGCTCGTCGGAACCAAGAAATGCAGGGGCTAAGCGCAATCGAATCGAGTCGAACACACCTCGGCGCGGCAAAAACGGGTCGTCGCGACCTTCGTACACAACGAACGGACCTACGCTGCCCGTCGTGAGCTGGCCCTCATCCCCTGGGTTAAATGCTCGCGCATCCGGGCGAAGGTCGAACACGCGTGCCTGCTCGATTTGCATTTCCAGCCCGGTGAGCAACGCGGGCCGCCAGCGCCGTTCGATGGCTGGTACCAGGGCAAGCCGCTCGATGCTGAATTGATCCACAGAGCGGGTCGCTCGCTGACCAATGGCGTTTACCCGAAATGCCCAACTTGTCTCCCAAAACTGTGGGTCGCGGAAGCCTAGGTCTAGAAGGTATTCGTTCGGCACGGCCGCTTGGGCTGGATCGAGAGCAACGTCGCCTCGTAACCCGAGTCGTTCTCCTCGATGGGCGAGATTGAGATGGGCAAGCTCGCCGAAAGCTCGAAACCCATCGCGGGTGTTGTACCCGCCGCCAAATGTCACGGACACTGGAGCCCGCTCTTGCACCCACAACATCACATCACGCCACACCTCCTCCGACAGCGGCACGGAGTCCGTTCGCGGAAGAGCTTCAACTTCGACGCCGCGGAACAAACCCAACTGGTACAGCCGGCTTTGAGCCGTTGCCAGACTTTCGGCTGTGAGACTGGCTCCAGGTCGGAGTCGTGATTCGCTGCGGATCAACGACGAGGCGGTTTGTATGTTGCCCCCGACGAGAATCTGCCCAACACGATAGCGTGGCCCAGTGTGCACTTCGAACGTCACCACAGCACGCCGTTGCTCGCCGCTTTCTTCCCGCACTTCCCACTGGCCTTCCACGGTAGCGTCACCAAAGCCTGCGTCCCGCAAGAGCTGGCTTACCCGCTGTGCTTCTCGCTCTAGGGCAAATGGGTCCAGTGGGCGGCGAACTCGAACCTCGCGTAACCGTGGCTGAGGGAAACTCGTGGGCAGCCCGACAAAATCGATGCGCTCTACCGTCACGGGACTGCCTTCATTCACCACAATGGCTACGTCGATGGCGCCTTTCTTCGGATCCGGTTGAATTCGGTAGTCCGTGATCTCTGCATCGACGAAACCAAACTCCCGATAGCGGAACCAGATTCTCTTGAGGTCTTCCTCGAAGCGTGACGTCACCAGGAAGCCGTCTCGCCATGGTTTCCACGATGGCGGTCCAGTCACCATAACCTCCCGCAGCCGCCTGGCAGGAACGCCCCTTCGCCCCTCGAATTCGACTTTTCGTACTCGTAAGACTGGCCCTTCATCCACAGTGATCCGAATGAGTTTTCGCTCTGGGTCGGGGCGCTCCACCTGGAGCTGCACCCTCGCGAGATAGTATCCTTTCTCTTGATAAAGTTGCTCGGCCACACGCCGCACCTGCCGCCAGGTCCCGTCGGTCACCAGCGAGCGCTGCCACAGGCGAGCAGCATCGAAGATTTCATCCCGTGTGACCGCCTTGTTGCCTTCTAAGACGACCTCGCAGCGGGGGCCAGGACGAATGTGGAGGCGCAGCAGGCCGGAACCCACTGCCGCTTCTTCGAACTTGGGCTCGACCCTTGCCTCGAAGTATCCCCGTTGGCGCAAGTACCGTAGCGCAGCCGCACCGGTCTCCTTGGCGCGACCTTGAGTCCACCGCTGGCCAATTCGCACCGGCAACATGCGCAAGAATGAACTGGGATCGTCTACTTCAAATCCAACCCAGTCGATTTGCCGAACAACTTGCGGTCTTCCCTCCGCGATCGATACGACGACTTCCGCTTCGCCTCGTTCCGGCTCGGTCACTTCTACGCGAACCTCTGCCTCCGGGAGCCCCTGGTCGCGATAAAGGGCAAGGAGGCGTTGGCGGACCCCGTTCAACACCTGATCGTCCACTGCCATCCCGACCCCAATTCGTGCCACTCGCTCGAGTTCCCTCAGGGGAAGGGCCTGATAGCCACGGTAGCGCACCGTTCGGACGAGAGACTTCGGCTCTAAGACAACCGAAAGCCTCACCCCGTCCTCCGACGGGGTGGCCTGGATGTGAACCTCGCGGTACCGCCCCAAAGCGCGAAGTCTATCTCGAATCACGTTCTCCGTGGTGTTGTCCCAGCCGAGGGCCAAAATCGGCGATAATGCGGCCGCGACTTCGCCTTGCTGCCACGGAAGCTCGCCCCGAACTTCGAGCGCGACGATTGGTCGAGCCTCCTGTTCTTCCAGCGCGGAGCTTGCGTCTCGGGCCCATCCGAGCAGACCGATCGCGAGCAGCAGCCAGGTCCGCTTCCAGTTCCTCCGAGACAATGCAAACACCCCGATCCTCCACTCTCGTCATGGGCACATCAAAGAAAACGGAGAGCGGAGAAACTCCACGCGGAATTTAATGTCGCCGGCAAATGCGCCAGCAGCTTGTGCGGTGGCGCTCTCCCACGTTCCCAGCAGTGAGACTCGCCTCGACCAGCGGTACTCGAGCTGCACGGTCTGCCGGCTTTGAACTCCCACACTGGTGGACGCAGAGGCGTAAAGCCGCTCGGCCAACTCTTTACCGATGGTGACACGAGGTTCCACGGCTCCTGTGTCACGAGCCTGCGTCGCAGCGACTTCGAACCGGTCCACGCCAAGCCATCGTTGTAAGCGTTGTTCGGCCTCCCGTTTGGGCAGCAGCGCCAAGGCTGCACCTGCTGGCGAAAAACCGGCGCCCTGCCCAGCCATGGCCCGCGTGCGCCCCGTAGCCAGAAGACTAACGATGTCGTCGAGCGCGAGCGTGGGATCATCCGCGGAAAAGTGCACGCGTGGGCGGTCTGCCTGCCCGGTCACCTGTGCCGTAATTTGGTACTCTCCCTGCGGGGAACCCACTCGGGTTTCAGCGAGCAAGTTCAGCCACGGGTTCAAGGTAGCCGGGTCGCGGAACTCGACCGTGCCTCCGGTCACGGTAAAGGTCCTACCCTGCGCGGTGACTTCGCCACCGATGACCCCAATACGCCCGGCTACGAGCGGCTCTCCAATCGTTCCTCCAACCCATAGATCGAGCCACAGCTCCACCTTGGCCACGTTGTTATCGATAAACACGTTGCCCGGAGAGTGGATGGTCAAGTCTAACGCAACCGGCACGCGGAGGACTTGCTGCACGCGACGCGGTGCAAACAAGCGCTCCCGCATCCAACGCAGTAAGTCGGGCAGCGCAATGTTACGGTCGTACAACCCACTCGAAACAACTACATCGCCTGCAACGGTTAGCCGCTGCCAAGGCCCCTGCACGTTTCCGGTGCCAGACAAAGTGGCTTCGAAGTCCTCTCCCCATACCCCTGCAACCTCGTTTAAGCTCCACGACAAACTCGCTCCGTGAGCGAGACTACCACTCCCCGCGAGCACAAACTTCCCACCACCCACCTCCGCTTCCAGCATGAAGTCCCTGAAAGTTTCGCCTTCCAACCGCGCGAATCCCTGCACGCTCGACGCGGGAGGAATGCCATCGATCTCGACAAAGCCCTCTCGCAGAACCATCACCCCTTGCGTCTGCCATACGCCCTCGACCGTGCGCGCGATCTGCAGGTCGACGGTGATTGGACCGTTGGCTGCCAGCACCGGTGCCCCCAGCAGCTCAAGCAAAATTAAGTCGGAGGCACCACGGATGTCAGCTTGGAGCTCGCCGCCACGGCGCCACGTACTTTGGATGTGGATCCGGGAATCGCCACTTTTGAGCTCGAACGGCTCGAGCTGGAAGACGTCCTTCTTCAACCAAGCGCGCACCGGAGCCGTTGCCGCGAGACGATAGGTGTCTCGCAAGAGCACGAGCTCCGTGAGCAACACTTCCGCTTCATCGACGCTGGGCTCCGCCAACCGGCCGCTCGCCCGGGCAGTGCCGCCAACTTGCACTTGAAGCCGGGATTGCTCCGAGACAAGGTCCAGCCCCACAACCCGTGCAGCAACCGAGAAGCGATAGTCGTCGCGGGCGAAAACCTTCCCTTCTATCTCGACTTGGCTGGCGAACGCTTCCCCACGCACATCCCATTCGTGGGGCTGGAAGCTAATGGTGACCTCACCGTCACCGAGAGGAAGGTCTGCCACTTTGACGCCTTGGAAAAACGCCTTTAGCGTCCCCGACGGCGCAGTCAGAGAACCTCGCCAGTCTCCCTCGAGCCTGAGTTGCCCTTTGAGCTTGCGACCGCTGGACCCCGCAACCGCACTCAAGTCGATCGGATCGCCCGACAACGATGCTTCCGTGATCGTCGGTCCTTCCCCACGAGCGGCGAGGCGCACCGTTGCGGCGCCCTTCCGGCGTGACACTTCGGACGATAGTTGCCATTGGCGCCCTCGAAGGTCGAACGAACCACTCAGGCTCGCAACTGGTCGCCCATACGCTCGAAATTCTCGCAGCGCAGCCTGAAGGCTGATTTCTGGACCTGCAGGCCTCCCGCGATACGTGAGCCTGCCCGTGGCCTTCCCTTGGGACACGGGCAGACTTCGCCCTGAGAGCAAGGTTCCAACGCCTATCAAGAGGTCCACGGAAAGCTCGTTCGCACTGAGCTCAAGTTGATTCTGGGCGGGATCGCCCAGATCCCACAGGCCGGAGAGTCGAAGAGTTCCGCCGCTTTCGTCCGCGGCAAAGCACGGAGCGATTTTCCACGGGCCAGCATTGGTCGCGGTAGCGGTACAACGAAGCTCCTTCAGAGTGCTTTGCCAGACCACGATCCTTTCAGCACCAACAGCGAGTTCCATCTCCGTTGGGCCGCCGGCCTTCTGCCAATGCAACGTGGCTTGCGCCCGACCCCTGAGTCCCAGGTTGCGTCCGGCCACACTCAGCACAGGGGCCATTCGAGCAAGGTCCTCCACCTCTGCCCGTACGTGCCCCGTGTGTCTGCCATCGGACCAGTCAGCTTCCCCCGTGACGTGCACACCATCGAGCCAGCTCGCACGCCCTTGGAACTGCCCCTGGTGGGGGCCGATTGTTCCCTGCGCACGCCACCGAGCTGGAGGCAGAGAGGCTCCTGCAAGCCAGGGCATTCGCGCCTCACTTTGAGCGGACACTTCCCACTCGAGTTTTAGGGGATCGAGCGGGCCGGCAACTTTACCGTTGAGATAAGTTCTTCCCAGAATCGAAGGCAAACCTTTCACTCCAGCCAGCTCCAGTGCTCGCTCCGGCAAGGACACGACGCTCGTCGCTGCAATCGACAGCGTTGGGCGGTCCCCCAATGAGAACTCTACGTTTGCCGCACTCCACAAGGCGGCATGGCGCAGGTGTACGGCAGAAAAGCGAAGCGAGGGGCCAATCCGAACGAAGCGCGCCCGCAAGTTTGCTCGCTCAAGGCCGTGCCATGCTCCTTCGGACACGCGCAAGAACACATCTACCTCCGGGTCCAGAAGACTGCCTCGGAGCCGGCCCGCAACGAAAAGCTGTCCGTGGATAACGGGAATGTGCTCGGAGAACGCGGCTAGAACGACCGCATCCATGTGCGAGCTCACGTTCACCTCCCGCTGGCTGTCTACTGCGCTCAGCCGGAGCGAGACCTGCGGCCCTGTAATCTCTCCCGTGTCGAGAAACAAACCTTGCGACGACTTCCACCTGCCCGCAAGCTGCAACCTGTCCACCGACACAGAGTGCTCGCGCCGGGTCCACGTAACGTCGGCACCCGCAAGCGACCAGCCAATGTCCTCTCCTCCTCCCATCGAATTCACGTGAGCGCTGAGAACCAAGGAGGAAATCGCTAACGTTGTGCGACCCTCGTCGTAGGGTAGTGTCATCCGCCACCGCCTGCCCTGGAGGAACACGGTCAGCCGTGGCAGGGGTGGGTTCCATTCTCGGTCTGCCTCGCCGGGTGCCACGTCGTCCCCTCGCCTAGGGACCATCCGCGTGAAATGGGCCTGGACATCGATCGCCCGAACGGTAACGACGAGCCGCGCCTGGCGCAGTGAGGACCACCAACTGACGTGCGCCGCAAGCTCATCGGCGATCAACACGTCGCCACAGTAGAGGTTCCGTGCCACCGCCTTTGCCGGTAGGTACAAAGCGAACGAACCAACCTCGCAAGGATGCCCCGTTACTTCCGAAATGTGATCGAGAAGCCGGGCGCGAATCCTATCCAAGCTTAGCTGGGGCAGCGGGAGGAGGAGCAACAGGGCGACCAGCGCAGCGAAAAGGAGCAAGAGCCACCCCCACCCAACGGTCCCCCTCTGAGTTCCAAAGCGTCTGAGCATCTTCTTTGCGCCGCGCCCTCGTCCGCTCCGTGCTGCCCACAACGCTAGAATACGTCCGCGCACCCTGCTAGCCAAGCAGCCCACAACGGCATGGGTTTACGCAGTGTCTCTCCAGGTCGAGCCTTTGTGCTCGCTGCTTGCTTTGCTTTGGCCTCCGTAGTTCCGGGCCAAGCGCTAACGTTTGTGCCAGAAAGTTTTTCCAGTGTAGCCAAGGCGGCCCGGCCGGTGGTGGTGAACATTTTCTCCACGCGAGTTGTTCGTGTGCCCGGCTCTACCGGAGATCCCGTAGAGGACTTTTTTCGGCAGTTCTTCGGACCCGGTCTGCCTTACCGCGCCCAGCGACAGCAAAGCCTTGGCTCTGGATTCATTATTTCCAGCGATGGATTCATCGTAACCAACGCCCACGTTGTGGCATTGGCGCAGCAAATTCGGGTACGGCTGGCCACGCGAGAGGAATACGAAGCGAAAATCGTTGGAGTCGATCAAAAAACCGATATCGCGTTGCTCAAAATCCGTCCGAAAAACCCGCTGCCGACGGCAAAGCTGGGAGATTCCGACACGTTGGAAGTGGGCGACTGGGTGGTCGCTGTTGGAAATCCGTTTGGCTTGGCATCGACAGTCACAGCCGGAATTGTCAGTGCCAAAGACCGAGTGATTGGCGCGGGGCCGTATGATGACTTCATTCAAACCGATGCTTCCATCAATCCGGGAAATTCCGGCGGCCCGCTATTGAATTTGCGCGGGGAGGTGGTGGGAATCAATTCCGCCATCTTCAGCCGCACGGGTGGCAGCATCGGCATTGGCTTCGCCATTCCGATCAACCTTGCGAAGAAGGTCATCGACGAACTCCGGCAACACGGACGTGTCATTCGCGGGTGGCTTGGAGTGGCGATTCAGGACGTCACCCCCGACATGGCGGAATCGTTCGGGTTGGACCGCCCGCGCGGCGCGTTGGTCGTGGAAGTAGAGCCGGATAGTCCGGCCGACCGTGCTGGCATCCGGCGCGGCGACGTCATCGTAGAGTTCAACGGCAGTCCAATAGAGGAAAGTCGGCAGCTCTCCGCCCGGATTGCCGAGTTGCCGGTTGGGCGTTCGGCCTCGCTCGTTCTTTTGCGGGACGGCAAGGAACGTCACCTCACGGTCACCATTGCGGAGTCCCCTGAGGAGGCACAGCTTGGCGGGGCGATCCGTGCGGGTGCGCGGGCGTGGGGTCTCGTACTAACGGATCTTACCCCCCAACTAGCAGCTCGCTTTCGCATCCCCCGCAACGTGCGCGGTGCAATGATCCGCGAGATCCTCCCCGGCAGCCCTGCGGATCGAAGTGGGCTTCAGCCCGGCGACGTGATCCGGCAGGTCGACCGGACTCCGGTGTCGTCCGCAGCCGCGTGTGAACGCGAACTAGCTCGTGCGGGCGACTCAGTCCTGTTGCTTGTCCAACGTGGCCAGGCGAGTGGGTACGAGCTGTTGGAGCGGGGGAACGAAGAACCGTAAGAAAGGTTCACCGCTCCGCGGTCGGTCCTTGAGCCTTAGCGACAGCCCTGGTCTCTTCGCAGCCGCTCGCCGCTAGGTTGGAGCGGGCGTACGACCACCCACAGAATGGTAGCCGCAAAGTAAGCGGCGGCCATGGATAGAAGAGGTGGTGCCCACGAACCAAACGCGTCGCGACTCCACCCCACCACCACGGAGTTCAAGGCTCCGCCGAAATTGCCACACATGTTCATCGCTCCGGTCACACTACCCGCATGACGCCCGCCGAGCCCTGCACAAACTGCCCACGCGGGCGCCACACAAAGGGCCGCGCAACCACCGGCAGCACTCAGCGACACAGTCGAAAGCCAAGGGTTTTGGGCCCAAAGCCCGGCAACGGTGCAAACAGCCGCCAACGGAAGGCCTACGAAAGCCGGCAGTCGGCGCCCAAAGCTCTCCCCCCACCTATGGGAAGCGATATCGCTTATCCACCCGCCAGCGGCTACCCCAACCGCAATCGCCAACAGCGGTAACGCCGCCAGATAGCCAGCCTCCCACAGCCGGAAGCCGCGCTCCTGGATCAGGTAGGTGGGAAGCCAGGTGAGAAAGAAATACCAGCCATAAATCACCAGGAAATACATGAGACACAGAGCGAGCACTCGACGATCCGCGAAAATGGCAAGCGTCAACTTGTGGTGGACCGAGTGTTCGCGAGCACTGCCAATCAACGCGAGCTCCGCTGCATTGATCCGCGGGTTATCGTGCGGGTGCTCGTAAAAAAGGCGCAACCACACAACCACCCAAGCCACACCAACGAGGCCGAAGACGACGAACGACCACCTCCAGCTCATCACTTCGAGCATTGTTGCCACCAGTGGCTGACTCAGTGCTCCTGCAACTGCGCCAGCCATGACGGTCAGCCCAAAGGCTCGACCCGCTTCGAGTGGCGGCAGCCACTGCCGGAACGCACGTGCCAAGGTTGGCAATAAGCCAGCTTCACCCATGCCGAACAAAAACCGCACGGACACGAGCGACCAAAACCCTGTGGCCGTGCCGGTCAGTGCCGTCATCGCCGACCACCACAGCACAATGCGCGCGAGCATCAACCTCGCGCCGAAGCGGTCGGCCAGCCAGCCACCAGGGATTTCGAACAGCGCGTAAGCCAAAGTAAATGCGCTAAAGACGTAGCCCAACTCCGTGTCCGTCAGATGAATGTCATTGCGAAGCCTCGGAGCGGCAACGGCAATACAAACTCGATCCAGGTAGGCCACCGCCATGACCGACAGTGCCAAGCCGACCACCACGTGGCGAACGCGGGTGGGGGTTGACGCAGCTTGAGAAGACTCGGCCATGACGCTGCCATATCAAGCTCGAGCAACCGCGCAAGGTTCGCCGCATGCTCTAGTCCCGGCCACTTTATCGCTCTTTCGCTGCTTCGGTGGCCCCTTCTAAAGACGCTTGCAGACTTCGCTGTGCCAGCCGAGCTTTTGGTGGTGAGCCAGGACCCACCCAACGCACTAAACCGCTTGAGTGGTGCGCTCAGCGCCATTGGCAGACTGAGCGCGTTGTTCAGAAACTGAAGCCTTTACCCTCAGCACCGACTGGGTATGCTCCTTGAGGCACAGGGCCGACCAAGCGAGAGAGAGGAAAATCTCCAAGGAGCCCCTCGTTCCCAAGAGACGCCACAGGAGATCCGGCCACCACCGCTCGAACGGGAGTTTTTTTCGGGCTGAGCTGCTCCGGACGCGTGCCGTCGCCCGCCTACCGGGCTTCCGGTGGCCTTGCCGCTTCCGAAGATCGAGCCTGCTCCAACACCTTGCGTAACTCCCGCTTCGTGCGCTCGGTCAAAATTCCATCGTCGCGCAGGCCGCGGGAACGTTGAAAAGCTTGGATCGCATTGATCGTGATGGTGTCGAGCTTGCCGTTAACCTCACCCAGATATTCCTTCACCTCCCGCAACGCCAATTGCGCTTCACGCACCTCCTCCTCCGTGACTGGCTGAGACAATGCGCGAGCGTGGACGTCGGGAATAGACTCTTTGATCTTCTCGGCTGCCTCTCGTGCGCGCGCCTCCGTGTCGGATTGGCAGGCTACCAGCACAGCCGCGGAAAGCACGCTGGCAACCAGCAACATCGAGCGCGCCCTGGATGCGTAGCCCATTGCTTGCGACCTCACCCAACAATCTTGTTCAACGGGTACTCGATAATTCCCGTAGCACCTTCTGCAATCAACCGTGGAATCAGTTCGCGAACTTCAGCCTCTGGAATCACGCTTTCGACCGCAAACCATTCGCGACCTGCAAGCTTACCGCTCGGGTAGAGGGGCGAAACCGTGGGAGCCGTCAGGCTCGGAATCAAGGCAACCACTTGTTCCAGGCGCTCCTTGGGCACGTTCATTTTGATCCCCACTTTGCCCTCGGCTTCGAGCGCCCCCTGCAAAAGCAGCGCAATTTGTTCAATCTTAGCCCGCTTCCATGAATCGCCCCAGGCAGCCTCGTTGGCGATGAGTTGAGGGTTGGACTGAAACAGCTCGCAAACAATCCTGAGCCGATTTGCACGGATCGTGCTGCCTGTTTCTGTTACCTCTACAATCGCATCGACGAGACCATCTGCTGCCTTTGCCTCGGTTGCTCCCCAAGAAAACTCGACTTCGACGGGGATGTTCCTCTCCGCAAAAAAGCGCCGGGTGAAGTTCACCAACTCGGTGGCCACTCGCTTCCCGCGCAGGTCTTCGGGTTTTTGAACCGGAGAGTCCTCAGGTACCACCAGTACCCACCGGGTTGGCCGAAAACTCGACTTTGAATAGACCAAGTTACAAACCACTCGGACCTGCGCGTCGTTTTCTCGAATCCAGTCCACCCCGGTGATGCCGGCATCCAACGTGCCGTCCTCCACGTACCGGGCCATTTCCTGTGCCCGCACGAGGGAACAACGAATCGTCGGGTCATCTATGGTGGGGAAGTAACTGCGGTCGGACACCGTAATCTTCCAACCCGCACGGCGAAAGAGTTCCACCGTCGCGTCTTGCAAACTTCCCTTGGGTATGCCGAGCTTCAAACGAGCGGGGATGTTTTGGCTCATCCGTGCGTCTCCTGAAAGACTACGATCCATTTCGGCTGTACACTTTCGCAGGGTCGAAGACTCGTTCTTGCACAGTTTTCCACTCCGTACCTACCCGCTGGCGATAGAAGCAACTTGGGTAGCCCTCGTGGCACGCCGCCCCTCCGCGCTGATGGACCTTCAACAATACCGCATCGTGGTCACAATCGATCCGGATTTCCCGGACTTCTTGAACATGACCAGAAGTTTCCCCCTTGATCCACAATTGGTTTCGTGAAGTGCTCCAGTAACATGCGACCCCGGTTTCCAAGGTGCGCTCCCACGCCTCACGGTTCATGTAGGCAACCATGAGCACTTCACCGCTATCGGCATCCTGCGCAACAGCGACAACCAAGCCCCCTCTCTTGGCAAAATCTGGCTCGACGTTCATGAAGCTTCGGCTGTTAACACACTGCTCCCAGCCCGGCAACGGAACACACTACCGCGGGCGAGCTTGGCGTTGCTGGCACCACGATGGTTGCCCGCGCCAGCGTTGGGGCTATTGTGGCTGAGCGTCGATGAGGGCTCGTCTATGAAGCTAGAAGAAATCGCGCGACGTTTAGGGTGCGAACTGCGCGGACCGGGAGACGTGGAAATCCACCGCCTCATGCCGATCCAAGAAGCACAGGCTGGTGACCTGACCTTTGTGGCCAACCCTCGATACCGCCGATACTTGGGCACGACGAAAGCCTCGGCGGTTATCCTTGGCACAGACGAACCGGACATTGCACTACCTTCCTTGCGAGCGGCTAACCCCTATGAGGCGTTTGCTCGTGCCATCGATTTGTTTTTTACTCCGGTGCCGACCTGGGCCGGCATTCATCCCACTGCGGTCATTCACCCCTCTGCCAAGATCGGACCGCAGCCTAGCATTGGCCCATACTGTGTGGTCGGTGCCGGGGTCGTGATTGGAGCTCGGGCTCGCCTGGAAGCCCATGTCGTTATTTATCCAGAAGCCCGCATTGGGGACGACTTTGTCGCTCATAGCCATGCCGTGGTGCGCGAGCGCGTAGTCATTGGCCACCGGGTAGTTTTACAACCCGGTTGCGTCGTCGGGGGAGATGGCTTTGGCTTCGTACTTTCTCCCGACGGCGTAGCGCGTCGCATCACCCAAGCGGGCACGGTGATTATCGAAGATGACGTGGACGTGGGAGCCAACACCACGATCGACCGTGCAGCGATCGGTGCCACGCGAATTCACCGGGGCGCCAAGCTCGACAACTTGGTCATGGTCGCGCACGGCTGCAGCGTGGGTGAAGGAACTGCCATAGCAGCGCAGACTGGTCTTTCGGGCAGCACCCACGTGGGCCGGTATGTACGCTTAGGTGGCCAAGTTGGCGCCGCCGGACACCTGACGATCGGAGATGGCGCCCAAGTGGCTGCACAGTCTGGGGTCCACAATGACGTGCCCGCCGGAGCCGTTTATGGGGGAACCCCGGCAGTAGAAATTCGGCGGTGGCGGCGGGAGTTCGCTGCGCTGCAGCGGCTTCCTGAAGCCTTGCAGCGGTTACGACGCCTCGAGCACGAGCTTCGCTCGCTCGTTGCCAACGCCAGACCGGAGGCGAGCCAGAAGGAGGAGCCATGATCGAGGTCGTGCCCATTCCGCAACTGCGAGATAATTACGCTTACCTCGTCATCGATTCGGATACGAAAAAAGCCGGGGTGATCGACTGCGCCGAGGCGGCTCCGGTTCTTGCCGAGATCGATCGCCGACAAGTTGAGGTGGTTGCGTTGCTACCCACACACCACCACTACGACCATGTGGGCGGTCACGAGGATTTTCTCCGGGTGCACCGGGTGGAGGTGTTCGCCTACGCTGGACAACGCCAGCGGATTCCGGGTTGCACTCGCGAAGTTCAAGAGGGAGACGAAATTCCCATAGGTCACCTGGTTGCACGGGTCATTTTCATCCCTGCACACACTACCGGGCACGTAGCGTATTACTTCCCCGAAGAGCACGTGGTGTTTACGGGTGACACCCTTTTCGTCGCTGGCTGCGGCCGCCTCTTCGAGGGCGACGCGGCAACCATGATGGCTTCTCTCCAAAAGCTGGCATCGTTGCCCGACGAAACCCAGGTGTATTGCGGACACGAGTACAGCCAGAAGAACCTCGAGTTTGCTTTACAGTTGGAGCCGCACAATGCTGCTCTAAGGCAAAAGTACGAGCGGGTACTTGCTCTGCGGGCACAAGGGCTCCCTACGGTGCCCAGCACGATCGCGGAGGAGAAGGCCACCAACCCCTTTTTGCGGTGGCACAGTGCAGAACTGCAAGCAAACCTGCGGCGGATCGACCCAACTCTGGGCAACGATCCGGTGGAAATTTTCGCCAAGGTCAGAGCATTAAAGGATACCTTTTGACCCCACCGATGGCGCAACGCTGCTGCGTGTGGCCGGGTGACCAGCCTCGCGGCGTTTGGCGCCAGCGCGCCCGCATGAGTTGCAAATAACGCTTTGCGCTTTTAGGTAGTTGTCGCCCGTATGAGTCCCCTGCCCACACGGTACGCGGAACTGGAAGAAATCGTCGACGCCGTGACTGCAAGTTACGATGGTAGTCACGAAATCGACAGCCTAGAAACCGCAGCTCTTCCTAACCGCAGAGCCGTGATCGATGCCCTTCAACACTTAAAGCACGTCATCTTCATGGGTTTCTACACGCTGCGACCCCTATCTCAGGGCAATTTGCGTTACGCGATCAGCGAGCACTTGCATCCCGCCTTCGAGATTCTCGTCGAACAAATTGGCCGTGCCCAAACCTGGGAGCGTATGTGTTCCCGAGAGACCGTCCCCCGCGATCCTGGTTGGGCCGAAGAGGTCGTTCTCCGGCTCTTCCGGAAGTTGCCGGAACTACGAGATTTGCTGAATCTGGATGTCCTAGCGGCTTTTGCTGGTGATCCCGCAGCAAAGAGCGTGGAAGAAGTCGTTTTTAGCTACCCCGCCATCCAAGCGATCACCACCCATCGCATCGCTCATGAACTTTACCTGGAACAGGTGCCGATGATCCCGCGCATTTTGTCCGAGCACGCCCACAGCGAGACCGGAATCGACATCCATCCTGGCGCGACGATCGGCCGAAGCTTTTTCATCGACCATGGCACCGGCGTTGTCATCGGGGAAACCTGTGTCATCGGGAATAACGTAAAAATCTACCAGGGCGTTACCCTCGGTGCCTTGAGCGTACCACGTGACGCCGACGGCGTGCTGTTGCGCAACCGCAAGCGCCATCCGACGATCGAAGATAACGTGACCATTTACTCGGGGGCTACCATTTTGGGGGGCGACACGGTCATTGGCGAGGGCTCCGTTATCGGTGGCAACTTGTGGATCGTGGAATCCGTACCCCCTCACAGCCGCCTCACGCGCGAGACCCATCCACAGCATCGTTGATTTCTCGGGTGCCTCCGGCGACATCTTTGGGCGCGTTAAGCGTTCCATCCCGGTGGTGAAGAAGAAAGCCAACATGACTGCACCGGGTCCGGAAAGCTCCGCCTCGTTGGAGACGACCTCGGCAGGCGACTTCCGAAGCTTCAATCCTCGTGTTGCGGGGCGAGCGATGGTAAATGGGGCCTTGTATGTTTCCTCGCGTGAAATGGGTGGCCTCAGGGGCAACGGCTGCGTGGGTGGCCTTCACGATTTTTAGCGCGCTGGGGTGCACGGCAGCTCGGAAGGATGAAGTCCTCGGGCGGAAGGTGCTGATTGGTCGAGGGACGGCCACTGCTCGAGTGCTGGATTTGCCTGCCGAAGCGGCGGTCTTGAGTGCTGGCAAGCCAATCGAGGCTCGTGACCTTTGTGCGCTGCCAGGCGCTACGCTGCACTTGCTTCTCGTACGAGGGGAAGAACAACCACATGAGCACCCCGATCAGGACTTGATCGTGGTTCTCCTTCGAGGCAAAGGCTCAATGTTGCTCGGGAGTGGAGTGCACCCAGTACAAGCCGGTGACGTCATCGTGGTCGAGCGGGGAGCAAAGCACGCGTTTCAGAACCGGACCCCGGAGGGATCGCTCGCCTTGGTGGTTCGTGTACCCCCATCGACACCATCATCGACCCCTGCCGAGCGTTGATGCTGCGAACGCCTTAGCTAGTGTGGAGCAGCAAAGAGGATCTTCACCATGGCTATACGGATTACGCGCGTGTACACGCGAACAGGGGACCAGGGGGAAACGGCACTGGTCGGAGGAAAGCGGGTTCCTAAGGATACGGCCCGCATCGAGGCATACGGCACCCTCGACGAGCTGAACGCTGTGCTCGGTATTGCTCGCGCGTTCAACCAGGAAACGAAGCCAGAGTCGGTACGCAACCAAGTGGACGAATTCCTCCGGCACTTGCAAAACGAGCTATTCGATCTTGGCGGAGAGCTAGCCACACCTCCAGAAGCACACCACGAGCACATGTTCCGGGTGGGACAACGCGAAGTTGAGGCTTTGGAAAAGGCCTTGGACAAGCTCCAGAAGGATTTGGAGCCACTACGATCTTTCATCTTACCGGGTGGTGGAAAGGTGAGTGCGTTTCTGCATCAAGCACGCACTGTGTGCCGGCGAGCGGAGCGTTTGGTATTGCGGTTGAGTCGCGAAGAGGACATCGGTCCGTGGCCGTTACGGTATCTCAATCGGCTCAGCGATTTCCTCTTTGTTCTCGCGCGCTGGGTGGCCAAACAGACTGGCGAAGCGGAATTTCTCTGGGAGCGCGGTCTGCAGAGCCATCAGCGTCGCCCTGGCGGGAAGAAGCGGCAAGGAGATTGAACGTGGCAGCGAGCGCTCTTTACTTAAAGCAACTGCAGCTTGGTCCGATGGAGAACTTCATCTACGTGGTCGGCGATCGCCACAGCCGCGAAGTGGCCTTGGTCGATCCTGCCTGGGATATCGACGCCATCGTTACGACCCTCGAAGAGGAAGACCTCAAGCCAGTGGCGATACTGGTCACGCACTTTCATCCGGACCATCTCGGCGGCAACTTGTTCGGCCACCATATTGCGGGTGCGGCGCAACTGCTCGAGCGCAATTTCCCCCTGAAGGTTTACCTTCATAAGACAGAAGTCGACTACGCCCTCCGCATTGCGGGGCTCTCCCGAAGCGACGTCGTAGCAACGGAGAGTGGCGACAGCTTGCAGGTAGGTGATGTTCCAATCCGTTTTCTCCATACCCCTGGGCACACCCCGGGCTCGCAGTGCTTCCTGGTGGAGAATCGCTTGATTTCTGGGGACACTCTGTTCATTGGAAGCTGCGGGCGGGTGGATTTGCCAGGAAGCGACCCGGCGCAAATGTACGATAGCTTGGTGAACAAGCTCGCTCGGCTGCCAGACGACACGGTTCTTTACCCAGGGCACAACTACGCAAGCGAGCCGACTTCCACGATCGGCCGGGAAAAACGAACGAACTTGTATTTACGTTTTCAGCGACTCGATGACTTCCTCCGCTTTATGGGTTACGCATGACGAAGCCCCAGAACCTATTTGTTTACGGAACGCTTCGGGATCCGGCACTGGTGAAGGAGCTGACGGGTCGGTCCTTCGACACCGAAGAGGCATGGTTGCTCGACCATGAACGCCGGCAGTTACCCCACACTTATCCGTTTGTCGTTCCTGCCCCGGGCCATCGCGTTCGAGGGCTCTTATTGCGCAATGTCGACTCTGCGGCTTTGGCTGCACTCGATCGCTACGAGTGCGAGGGCGTACTTTACGCCCGCGTTCGGGCGCGGGTAAAGACGCGACATGGGATTGAAGACGCCTACGTCTATGTGGCGCGCGGCGACGCGCTTCCCTACTGCGAGCCAAACAGCAGCACGCGACCTTGACTCACGCTCGCTTCTTCGCTGACGTGGGAAAGCTCCCATGGATGGCGACTCTGCTTCGTCTCTTTCCGTTCCTGCAGTCGGAACCCGTAAGGCTACCATCAGCCGTCAGGAGTTAGTGCAGGCAATTTGGCAGCTTGCCTGGCCGGTGATCGTAACTCTGCTTCTGGAGTCGCTGGTGGGGCTGGTCGACACCCTGATGGTGGGGCGCCTTGGGGCCAACGCTGTCGCTGCGGTGGGAGTGGGAGCGCAAATCCTCAATAGCGTCAGCATCGCCATGACCGCGGTCGGAACCGGCACCTTAGCACTCGTGGCACGGTCCATCGGGGCCGGCCAGCGAGATTTTGCCGAACGCGTGGTCGCGCAATCGCTCATAGCCGCCTTTGTTCTTTCCTGCGTGTGCATCGCCCCCGTCATTGTGTTTGCCGAAACGGTTGTGGGCTGGTTCGGTGTCGAGCCGCAAGTGCGCGAGCTTGGCGCTTGGTTCACTCGCCTCGTGATGCTGTCGATTCCTCAGTCGGCAGCATTGTTCGTCATCGGGTCGGCGCTGCGAGCAGCCGGAGACACACGCACGCCCCTTTGGGTTGGTGCGTTGGTAAACGCGGTGAATGTCGTGGGCAACTATGTCTTGATTTTCGGAGCGTTTGGGCTGCCTGCTTTGGGAGTAAGGGGTTCTGCACTGGCCACGGTCATCGCCTTTACCATCGGAACGATCTTCGGTTTGGCGTTGTTGTTTCGAGGTCGGCTAACCCTGCGGCTGGAGCCGGACCACTTTAGGCTGGACCTTCCCCTCATTCGGCGTGTGCTGCGCATTGGCTACCCGGCCGCAACGGAACAACTGCTCATGCAGGTGGGCTTCTTTCTCTACCTAGTGTTCGCGGCCCGCTACGGTACGAGCGCCGTCGCCGCTTACTTCATTGGGGTAAGAATCCTCGCTCTCTCCTTCCTTCCGGGCTACGGCTTTGCAGCAGCAGCGGCGGCCCTAGTGGGGCAGAATCTCGGGGCGAAACAGCCGCACCTTGCGCGCCGCTCCGGTTGGGAGTCGAACCGGCTGGCGGTGTACCTCATGTCAGCATGCGGCTTGGCCATCATCGCCTTGGCGCGGCCGATTGCCTCGGCGTTCGTGGACGACCCTGCGGTCATCCAGGACACCGTGCTGTTCATCTGGGCGCTCGGGCTTTCCCAGCCTTTTATGGCTATCGACTTCACCCTCGGTGGTGCCTTACGTGGTGCAGGCGACACGCGTTTTCCGTTGGTGGCGGTTTTCGTCGGCTTTTACGGTTGCCGACTGGGCTGCGCCTACCTGGTGGCTCAGGTGTTTCACCTGGAGTTACAATGGCTTTGGCTTTCGCTCGTAGGAGATTACATCGCCCGTGCGGCACTGAAGGCGTGGCGCTTCCACAGCGACCGTTGGCAAGCAATCTCCGTTTAGGCTTGCTGGCTTGCTGCCATAAAGTGGTGAGAACAAAAGCCCAATTGTCCGTCGTCAAGCCGGCTGGCCTTATCGACGATCACTCTCGTCGCAACCGTAGCGTCGTTCTGCCCGCGAGTTGGTAGCCTTCGTCGGCTAGTACCCTGCGGCGCACACAAGTTGATCCTGGTGCATTTCGGTAACTGTAACCCTCTCGTGCCACGAGTGCAGAGGTCATTTTCGTGCCGGGCAGACAAACTAGAGAACCCTCCGCCGGCCGGCGTCGCCGTCGCTCATTCATTGACAACCAGAGCCCTGCTGGCTAATCGGATGCGCCGCACTGAAGCGGCATTGCGCTTGAATTCTTCGGCTAGTTTTTCGTCAACGGGGCGTCGCTGATGATCGAAGTACGAAACCTCACCAAGCGCTACGGCGAACTGACGGCCGTTTCCAACATCAGTTTCACGGCCGAGAAAGGCCAGATTTTGGGGTTTCTCGGCCCGAACGGAGCAGGCAAGACGACCACGATGCGGATCATCACTGGGTTCATGCCCGCTACTTCGGGCACGGTGAAGATCGCCGGTTACGACATTTTCGAAGACTCGTGCGAGTGCCGGCGCCGCATTGGCTACCTGCCGGAGTCGCCGCCTTTGTACAACGACATGACCGTTCTCGCTTACCTCCGTTTCGTCGGCCGCATTCGTGGCATTCCCAAAGCGGAGCTCAACGACGCGGTCGACCGGGTATTGCGCTCGTGTGGCTTGGAAGACGTTCCTCACCGCGTGATCGGCCATCTTTCGAAGGGGTACCGACAACGGGTCGGACTGGCCCAGGCAATGATTCATAGCCCGTCCGTCCTGGTGCTGGACGAACCTACCATCGGGCTGGACCCGCGACAGATCATCGATATTCGCACGTTGATCAAGGAGCTGGCTGCCGACCGCACCGTGATCTTGTCCACCCACATCTTACCTGAGGTTTCGCAGCTTTGTGACAAAGTGGTGATCATCAATCAGGGCCGGATCGTCGTAGAAGACATGTTGGAGAACCTCACGCGGGACACCACGCTAGAGCAAGTATTTTTGCGGTATATCAGCCAGGATACAGCGGTGCCGTCTGGTGCAACGGAGGGCACAGCATGAAAAACGCTCTGACCATTGCGGGCAAGGAGCTGCGGTCGGCGTTCGTGTCTCCGATCGCTTACGTCGTGCTGACCGGCTTCATGCTGCTCGGGGGATGGTTCTTCTTCAACCTGCTCAATCGCTTCAACTTCCTGGTGCAGATCTACATGAGCTTCCGCAACCCCGAAGTGCAAATGCGACTGAACCTGAACGAACTCGTCGTCGCGCCGCTTCTGGGGAACCTTTCGGTCGTTCTCATCATCTTGGTTCCGGTCATCACCATGCGCTCCTTTGCCGAGGAAAAACGTGCTGGGACCTACGAACTGCTTCTAACCTCCCCGCTCTCCATCGCGGAAATTGTGATTGGGAAATTTCTCGGCGTTGTCGCCTTTCTCATCATTATGCTCAGCCTCACCGCCGTTTACCCGGCGATCCTCTTGATTTACGGTAACCCAGAGCCAGGAATCATCGCCGCCGGCTATCTCGGGTTGTTTCTCCTTGCCGTGGCCTTTGCGACCGTGGGTTTGCTCACGTCATCGTTTACCGACAATCAAATCGTGGCAGCGGTCAGTTGTCTGATCGTTCTTCTGCTGTTGTACGTGATTTCTTGGCCAGCGGAAACTGCAGGGCCTACTCTAGCGGCGGTGCTTCGGTATCTGTCGCTCACTGAACACTTCTCGGAAATGGTGAAAGGCGTCATCGAGACAAAGGATCTGATTTACTTCGGCAGTGTGATCACGCTCGCCCTTTACCTAACCCATCGCTCAGTAGAATCGGTACGCTGGAGGTAAGCCGTGCGCCGAAACCAGTCGCTGCTGGGGCTCTTAGGGCTCGTTTTCCTTTTGTTCGCTGTGATCGCCGGAGCCTTCACTGGCGGCCGGACCATGATCGACGTCGTGTACATTGCCGCGAACGGCGTCGTTGGTGTGTTTTGCCTCATCGCGTATCTCAGCGCGGGATTGGAGCAAGTTCGTAATGTGGTCAGCGAGCGCTCCACGAGGTACGGTGCGAACGTGATCGTGGGTTCGCTTGCGTTCCTGGGCGTCCTCATTGTGCTGAATTATCTTGGGGCACGCCACAGCAAGCGTTTCGACCTTACGGAACAAAAAGTTTACAGCCTGTCCGATCAGTCGATCAACGTCGTCAAGAATCTGGAGAACGAGCTCAAAATGCTCGCCTTCGTAGAAGGAGGCATCAATCCCGAGCTGCGGGATCTACTCGGTAACTACGCCCGATACTCGTCTAAAGTTTCGTACGAGTTGATCGATCCGGATAAGCAGCCCGAGTTGGCCGAGAAGTACCAGATCCGCACGTACAACACCGTGAGGGTCGAGTACGGCAACGAGAGTACGTTGGTGACGCAACCCAATGAGGAGAATCTCACGAACGCGATTATCAAGGTGACGCGCAAAACCCGCAAGGTTGTCTGCGTCATCGAGGGCCATGGTGAACCGGACCTCGACGATCTGCAGAGCCCCAAGGGCCTGGCCAGCTTTCGCTCGGCTTTGACGAACGAAAACTACGAGGTGAAAAAAGTCCTTCTTGCTTCCGAGCCAAAGGTCGCGGATGACTGCTCGGTGGTTGTGGTTGCTGGCCCACAACGCCCCTTTCTCGAGCACGAAATCCAAGCGATCGAGTCGTACCTGGACCGCGGCGGCCGTCTTCTCGCTCTGATTCCTCCCCGGACTGGTGCTGAATTTGCGCCATTGCTCGCAAAGTGGGGCATTAAGCTGGGCAACGACGTGGTTGTCGATCAAGTGGTGCGGCTGTTCCAAGGTCCTGCCCTTGGTTTGACGCCGCTGGCTAACACGTACGGCATTCATGAAATCACGCGCGATTTCAAACAGCGCACGATTTTCCCCATGACCCGTTCGGTCAAAGCCGATGCAGCGGGAAAGTCCGGCTTGACGGTGGTGGAACTGGTGAAGACCAGCCCTTCGAGCTGGGGTGAAACCGACTTGGACGGCGTGTTCCAACGAGGCGAAGCCGCACTGGACGGCAACGCAGATCTCAAGGGCCCCGTTCCCGTTGCTGCAGCGGTCGATGCCAATCTCAAACAAATGGGCCGGGAGCAGGAGGGGTCGACCCGAATCGTCGTGTTCGGCAGCATTGAGTTTGCATCGAATCGCGAGCTCGACGGTACGTTCTACAACCGCGACCTTCTCCTGAACGCCGTCGGGTGGCTCGTGGGCGAAAGCGATCTTGTTTCCATCCGACCACGAGGGATCCGCGCATCACGGATTCAGTTTACTCCTGAACAAAGCTTAATGACTTTCTACCTTACCGTCCTGCTCATTCCGCAACTCATCCTGATTGCTGGAATTGCTGTGTGGTGGCGCCGCGAGTAGCAGCGGCCACGTATCGCGAGGCAGAGGGTCATGCGCTTCCGCACCACTCTAGTGCTGTTGCTCATTTTGGCCGGGCTCGGTGCTTACCTGTATTGGATGGAATTCCCCCGGCAGCAAAAAGAAGCTGAGGCCAAAAAGCTCTTTGCGATCAAGCCTGATGAGATCGTTGAGGTCCGCCTCCGGTTCCAAGATCGGAACATCCTCCTGCGAAAAACCGGGGAGGTTTGGCGTTTGGTGGAACCCCTCGAAGCCCCTGCCGATGAGATTACAGTGAAAAACCTCCTGAACACCATCGCGGAGTGCGAGGTGAAACGGGAGATCGAAGAAGCCACGGACCTCAAGCAGTTTGGCCTCGATCCGCCCTTTGTCACCCTCGAATTGAAACTCAAGGACCGTGAACTCCCAGCAGTGGCCGTAGGGAAAAACACGCCGGTCGGTTTTTCCGCATACATCCAACGGCTCGACGACAAGAAGGTACGCCTGACCACCTCTGCCTTCCGAGCCGGGCTGGATAAACAGGTGAAAGACGTACGGGACAAGGCGATTCTCAACTTCACCGACGAAGACGTACAACGCTTTTCTTTGGTCCGCAGCGACGGCACGATCAGTCTGTCGCGAAAGGACGGCCAGTGGGTCATTGAGCAACCGGGGAACTATCCTGCAGACGGGCCCACCGTGCGCTCTTTCCTGTCCACCTTGCGCACGATGCGGGCGATCGATTTCCCCAACGATAATCCCACCGATCTTTCGCCTTACGGCCTCGACGCGCCAAGGCTTCGCGTCGTACTCTTTTTGGGCAAAGACCAAGCGGAGAAACATGTGCTGATCGGTGGTGAAAACCCCGAGAAGAAGAGCGAAATTTACGTACAAACTAGCGGCGTACCCACGATCTACACGGTGAGCGACTGGGTGTGGCGCGATTTGAATAAAAACCTCACGGACTTTCGCGACAAGCTCGTTCTCGCTTACAACGCCGATCAAGTACGCACAGTGGAAATTGGCCGCGGCGACGGCACGAACTTCCGTTTAGTCGCCAAGGAAAAGGACCAGTGGGCTGTCGAGGGGGTCGAGGGCAAGCCGGCCACCAGCTTGATCCGCCAGTGGCTGCAAGACATCCACGACCTGCGTGGTTACGAGATCGCAGCCGACGAACCCACCGACCTTGCCGCCTATGGGCTCGACAAGCCGCTGCTGACGGTTCGGCTGTTGGGTCCCGAACAGCAGGAAATCGGGTCGATGCGTATCGGGATGGTGACCACGGAACAAGGATCGAAGGAGTATTTTGCGGTCGGCTCGAAAAGCCCAACGGTTTTCAAAGTTCGGGACTACTTGGTCACTCGTTTGAACAAGTCGTCGCAGGACTTCATCGAGAAACCCACTCCCACGCCTGGCGGCCCTACCCCGACACCAGAAGAGGACGTGGGCGCTGTGGACGAGACGGACGAGTCCCTGGAGGACGAGCCGCTGGACTAGGCTCGCATTGTCCTCAAGGCACCAAGCAACGTGTCGATTTCGTCGTCCGTTCCCACGGTAATCCGCAACGCATCGTACAGCTCTGGGGTGTCGAAGTAACGCACCAGGATGCGCTGCTGCTTGAGGGCTTGGTAAAGCCCTTCCAAACGTTGGCCAGGCCGGCGAGCCAGCACAAAGTTGGCCTCGCTCGGGGGCACCTCGAAGCCGAGTTCTCTCAGCTCTCCCACCAACCGATGGCGCGTAGCCCGAATTCGTTGGACGTGTTGTTGCATCCACTCGTAGTCTTCTAAGGCCGCCCGCGCCCCAGCCAGGCTGAGCCGATCGACGTTGTAGGAGTCTTTCACCTTCGCCAACTCTCTAATCGTGTTGGCCGCCGCGAACGCTAGTCCAATCCGGAGCCCAGCCAGGGAAAAAGACTTCGACAACGTGCGGAGCACGATCACGTTCGGAAGCGTCTGCACCAGCCCGAGCGCACTCTCATTGGCGAAGTCCACATACGCTTCGTCAACCACGACCAACGTCTCCGGCAAGTCAACGGCCAGCCCTTTGATCCGATCCACGCTAACAGGCGTACCGGAAGGCGAGTTCGGGTGGCAGACGAACACCAGCTTCGGTTGAACCCTTTTCAGCTCTTCCGCAGGAAAGACGAAGTCCCTTGAATAGGGAATCCGCTGCGGCCGCCCGTTTTGGATTTCGACCAACGTATCGTACAGGCTGTAGGTAGGATACGGGTAGGCAACGGGATCGTCGGGATCGACGCAAGCACGTACGATCAACGCCAGCAACTCATCCGATCCATTCCCGACTAAGACCTGGTCTGGGTCCACGCCGTACCTTTGCCCTGCTGCCTCTCTCACCGAACGCGCCGTGGGGTCAGGGTAAAGGCGCAGGCTTTCGTTCGCTGCATTCCGAATGGCCTCGATCACTCGGGGCGATGGAGGGTATGGGTTCTCGTTCGTGTTGAGCTTGATGAAACCTAGCTCTTGCGGTTGCTCCCCCGGCACGTACGGGCGCATGGCGCGGACAACGCTCCGAATCCAGGGGAGGTTCATGCCAGCACCAGCTAGCAAAGCGTTATTGGCTCGCAATGGAACCAAGTGCCCTTTGCCCACGGCTGCCTTTGCCACGGAGGGGGTTTGCCCTACACTTCTCCAGCAATGGACGCTGATACGTTACTGGGCTTACAACAAGCGCACGCCGACGTGAGTCGGTTGGCGGACGAAGCCCGCATGCTGGCACCATTGCGGGACTGGATCGAGGGAGAACTAACTCGGCAATTGGACGAGCTTAGCCGGCACCTACGATACGCTCAGCGTCGCCGCGCCGACGAGCCTGCCATTTCAGCTTTCGCGCAGCAACTACAACAGCTCCAGGAACAAATCCGCCACCGCACCCAAGAGGTTCGCTCTACATCCCGTTACCGTGAGGCCCTTGCTGCGTTGCACGAAGAACGATTCCGCGATCTCGAGCGTATTCTCCCCACCCTATTCAGCGATCTCGAACCCGCGGCCCGACCCCCGCGGTTGTTGGTTCCGTTCGATCTTGAACAGCAACGCCGCACGCCCGGTACGGCGCCCTTTCTGACCCCGTCCCAAGTGGCGGAACGCATCGCTACGATCGCAAGCGAAGGCCTGGTGCCCCAAGGGGAACCGGGCCCTCCTTGGCTTGCCGACTTTCCCTACCTCTGGGCAAGTGCGAGGCCCGAGGATCTAGCGAGCCCGGTTTGGTTCGTCTTCGACGGCCCAGTCCTGCCAGCCGCTGTGCTTAGCCATAGAAGCGAACCGGGTACATTTCGCATTTACGCAGCGCGGCTGCGGGGAGTTGCCGCGATCGGCATCGCCGAGCGTGCAGAAGACGAGTGGTGGCTCGCTCAAGAACCCACTTACGAGCGCTATCGACTGCTTCTCGCCGCGGCTTTGCGAGAGCGCGGCTTGACGGTGGAGGGTGTGGACTGAGGTGGCTTCGCGTGCACTGGTTTCCGCATGGGCCTTCCGCCTGCTCCAACCAGTGGCCTTTCACCAATCAGCGCGGGTGTTGCGTTGACACCTGTAAGCCTCGCTGTTAGGCGCGGGCCGGTTCTATGAGTACGGTTCGCACCCGGTTCGCACCAAGCCCCACCGGTTACCTTCACCTAGGAGGAGCCCGCACAGCGCTTTTCAACTACTTGTTTGCGCGACATCACGGTGGGCAGTTTGTCCTTCGCATCGAGGACACCGACCGCGAGCGGTCCACACCGGAATCGATCCAGGCAATTTTAGACGCCATGCTCTGGCTCAAGCTCGAGTGGGACGAGGGGCCGTACTACCAAAGTGAGCGCCTTGCCCTTTATCTGGAGCACGCCGAACGTTTGCTTGCGTCGGGCCACGCATACCGTTGCTATTGCAGCCAAGAGGAACTCGAGGCCAAGCGGGAGCAAGCATTAAAGGCTGGCCGCAAGCCCATGTACGACCGGACTTGCCGGCAGCGCACTGTGGAACATCCAAACCAACCGTACGCTGTTCGTTTCAAAGCGCCACTCGAAGGCGTGACGATTGTGGAGGACTTGGTCAAGGGCCACGTGGTGTTCGAAAACTCTGAGCTGGACGACCTGATCATCGTTCGCTCCGACGGAAGCCCCACGTACAATCTTTGTGTCGTGGTTGATGACGCCCTCATGCGGATTAGCCACGTGATTCGTGGGGACGATCATCTTGCAAACACGCCGAAGCAAATTCTCATCTACCGCGCGCTCGACTATCCCCTTCCGGCCTTCGCTCATCTACCCCAAATTTTGGGCCCGGACCGGACCCGGCTCAGCAAGCGCCACGGTGCCACTTCCGTTTTGGCCTATCGAGATATGGGCTACCTTCCCGACGCTCTGGTGAACTATCTGGCGCGCCTCGGCTGGTCGCATGGGGATCAGGAAATTTTTACCCGGCAGGAGTTGATCGAAAAATTTTCCCTGGAGCATGTCGGAAAGTCGGCGGGGGTCTACAACGCAGAGAAGCTGGAGTGGGTGAACTTCCATTACATGAAGAGCACACCGTCGCACGAGTTGGCACTCGCCGTGAAGCCGTTCATTGCTGCCAAAGGGTACAATTTGCCGGGGGACGAAGCGTGGCTTGCAAAAATGGTGGCTACGCTGCAGGAGCGCGCGAAAACGCTTGTTGAGCTCGTCGAACTCGGGCGCTTTTACCTTACCGACGCCATCGAGATTCCTCCGGAGCTAATCCGAAAGCATTTCCTCAAACCAGACGTAATTCCCGCCCTGGAACGCCTAAGGGAACTCCTTGCTGCGGAAGAAAACTGGTGTGGCGAAACGATTCAGGCAGCGTTCGAACGGGTTTTGAACGAGTTTGGTCTGGGTCTCGGCAAGATCGCACAGCCGGTGCGGGTTGCGGTCACAGGCGGCACCGTAAGCCCAGGCATCTTCGAGGTGCTCGATGTGCTCGGCAAAGCCCAGACGTTGAACCGGTTGGATCGGGCATTGACGCTAGCCAAGCAACTCGGGTCTTCGGGCGCGTCGGCCACAACTTGACTCGCAGCGGCTCTCCGCTTAATTGAAGGCTCGCTGAGTTTGTTGAGGAGTCGGCTAATTGGCAAGCCACCTGACTCTGGATCAGGCGATTGTAGGTTCGAGTCCTACCTCCTCAGCTCAGCAGGCGGCCGGGCGGCGGCCTGTCGCTCGGCCGCGTTGTCGTTCATGATCGGTCCCATCGTCTAGCGGTTAGGACGCCGGCCTCTCACGTCGGTAACAGGGGTTCGAATCCCCTTGGGACCATTACACCCTAGTTTCCCATCGTGTCACGGTGCACGTGGCACGTACGGAAACTCGGGTGGTGATGGAGACAAGGGCGCATTGCCATGCGCCCCTACCGCGTGGCGGTGGGGTTCGGGTTAAAACGGCAACGTGGACGCTCGTGGCACTACGGGTACACTGCCGTGCGTTCCTACATCGGGGCAGCAGTGCCCCTGTGGCACACGGCGACGAGGGCGGTGACGGCGACACGGGTGCATCGCCATGCGCCCCTACTGCATGGATGGGGTTCGGGTTGAGGTGGGAACGTAGGTGCTCGCGGGACCGCGGGTGGACTGCCGTCCGCCCCTACGATACGCGGGCGACGTGGGTAGCGCACATAAGATCCTTAGTGACCATGTACCAGTGAAGCGCGCTAGCTACGCCCTCGCGCGTCCCCGGTGGGGTTGCGACCTAAGTGAAACCACGCGCAGGAAAAATCCGGTGCTCGCAACTGACTGGACACCCTGGGGTATACGAGCGAAAACCGCGCGGTCCGTTCGGATTGCAAGTTCAGTGTTCCGAAGGACTGATGCACCAACCTGAGCCCCGAAAGCAGCCTAACAGTGTGCTTTTAGTGCTACCTACCGATGACCAAGGCGCTTCCGCTGTCGGTGCAACGAACCGAGCCGCTAAGCTTTCCGGATCTTGTTTCAAGCGTTTGGCTGCATCACCTTTCTCCACTAAATCGCTCAGCCTTGTAGTCGGCTAGCCGTTGGGCTGCCGAGGCGCCGGCGCCGGCGGAGAACATATCGCGCCACGACTAAGCTCGTAGCGGCAACGATGGCGAGCGTCATCAGCCGGTGTTCGAGGCGATGCAATGCGGGTAGCAGTGTCTCCACTTGAACGGCCAGAAACCAGCCACAGCCCGCGAACAAGCCAGCCCACAAGGTACACCCGAGCAAGTCCAGTAGGAGAAATGTGTTGAAGTGTAGTCCCCTGGAGCCCCAAAACACCATGCTGGCTACGCGCGTCCCTGGAACCAAGCGGGCTAGGGGGATTTCCCAGAGTCCATATTTGTCGATAGCACGAGCCAATTTCCTGAAGCGCCCCGCTACGGACGATCGCTGCCCTAGCCGACCAAGCCAGTAACATGCGATATCAGCTGTGGCTGCTCCCGCTATTCCCGCGGCCCAGACACCAACCCACGAAAGCAGGCCGTAGCGTGAGAGTCCTCCCGCAATCAACATCACCGTATCGCCTTCGAAAACGCTACCCGTGTACGCTGCAAGCAAACCGTACTTTGCCAGGAACGTGTCGACTTGCATCGGCTTTCCCCGAGACCACGGGGCGGATTACCTCTCCGAGGCTCGACGTTGCTGCCAGAGCTCTCGCAGGGCTCGCTTGTCGGGCTTGAACATCGCGGTCTGGGGCATGTCGTCAAGGATTGTCAGACCATCCGGCCGCTTGAAGCTCGCAAGTTCACGCCCGATGAACCGGCGCAGCTCCTCCAGTGTGGGCGGGTCGTCGCGGCGTTTCGGCACGACGAAGGCCCAACCAATCTCCCCCAGTCGAGAGTCCGGAACAGCAACCACCGCCGCCCGCGCCACCTTTGGGTGTTGAAGCAGAAGATTTTCTACCTCCATAGGATACACGTTGAATCCGCCACGGATGTACATCTCGCTCAGGCGACCACGTAAGTGTAGGTACCCGGCCTCATCTAAAAACCCTAGGTCCCCGGTGTGCACCCAACCTTCCTGGTCGATCGTTCGGCGAGTTGCTTCCGGGTCGTTCCAATAACCCACCATGGTGGCAGGGGACCGGACAACCACTTCTCCCACCTCGCCGGCAGGCAGCGGTAGGTTGTTTCCGTCCACGATCCGCAACTCCACGCCGGGCGTGGGCTTGCCGACCGTCTCACAAAGCATTTGTGGCGGGTCGCTTGGGAGAGAAGCCGTGGCGATGCCGATCTCGGTCGAGGAATACCGAACACTCACCGTCGCGCCCAACTCTCGCTGGACCCGCTGAATCAGCTCGGGGGCAACGGGGGCACCTCCCAACAGTACGCTCCGCAAAGAGCTAAGATCGAATTGGCTGCGTTGAGGGTGATCCAGTAACGCGATCATCTGCGTGGGAAAAGCACCAAGGTGCGGGAGCCTTTCTCCTGCAATCGTAGCCAGGACGAGGCTTGGATCGAAACGGTCGTGAATAATGGACATGCTCATCTGGCTGATTTGCACTCCAATGCGCGCCATTGTCCCGAGGTGCGCGAACGACACCCCAGCCGCGAGGTGCTTCCGCACAGGTTCTAGGCCAGCCTCGTACCGCCGATTCTCGATTTCCGCCAACGCCAGTAGGTTGCGGTGAAGGTAACAAGCCCCTTTGGGAACGCCCGTTGTGCCGCTGGTGAAAACAATCGCCACTGGTTGATCTCCGTCGACCGCCAGCGCTGGAGCAGCCTCCGCCCCTTGGCACAGCCGCTCGATCAACCCCCGAGTGTCGATGAATTCTGGCTCGTCGAACCAATAGCAACGTTCTAGGTCGGGAAGATTGGTCCGTTCTGCCTCGACGAGGGCTTGGAAATCCATCCCCTCGTGGCCACGCCGTGCTGCCAGCAGAAGCCGGGCTTGGCTACGCCCGAGAATCGCCAGAATCTCTCGCCGGCGATAGCGAAGGTTGATGCCGGCGGTCACCAGTCCCACCCGTGCGGCACCGAGGTACGCAACTAGGTAAAACGGCGTGGAGGGCAGAAGCAAAGCGACAACATCCCCAGGCCTCAACCCTTGCGACCAATAGAAGCCGGCCAGTCGGTCTGCCCAGGCTGACCAATCTCCATACGTGACGGTTTCGCTCCGGTAGCGAAACGCGGTAGCTCCAGGGTCGCGCTTTGCCGCTTCTCGCAACAAATCGCCAATATTTTCTGCTTTCAGCATCGAACGTTTGATACCATGGACAAAGAGACTGCACTATCGGCACCGCCTTGCTTGATTGACTGTCCGCCCCGTTGGTATGGGGCAAAGTGTGCAGCTCGCCGGAAACATGAACTTGGCTGGATTCCGGATTCTCGACTGTACCGAGGAGCCGGGCTACCTCGCAGGCAAGCTGCTGGCAGAACTGGGTGCTGAGGTCATCAAGATCGAGCCGCCACAAGGTGACCCTGGGCGCCGCCGTGGCCCGTTCATTGGTGACACCCCCGACCCAGAGTTGTCCGTCCCGTGGCTCGCCCTGAACACAAGCAAACTCAGCGTGACCCTCGATCTTGCAGATTCGAAAGATCGAGCCACGTTCCTCGAGCTCGTCGGGACAGCCGATGCCATTTTAGAAACCGCTGGCGCTGGCGCATGCGTCGGACCACTTGCTCATGCCCTTGACGAAGTCGAACTGCGCAAAGCGAACGCTGGAATTGTCATCTGTCGGTTGAGCCCATTTGGAACCACGGGACCCTATGCAGAGCGTCGGGGATCTGACCTTACCGTGCTCGCGTTGGGTGGCAACTTGTACCCGACCGGCAATCCCGATCGGCCACCCGTACGTTGCTGCCTGCCAGTCACGCACTTTCACGGAGGGATTGAGCTGGCGGTGGCAACGGTCTTCGCCTTGTGGGGACGCTCGACACTCGGCATGGCTCAGACCGTGGACGTTTCGTTACAGGAGTGCCTGACGATACCCAACATGACGGTGCCAACTCAGTATCCATTCACCGGCTTTACCGGAAAGCGGGTCGGCGGAGGGTTTCGTGGAGCCAAGGCCTTCTTTCGCGAGCTGTGGCCCTGCAAGGATGGTTGGATCTCGTTTGCCTTGCGGGGCGGGCCAGCTCGCAACCCTGGCATACAAGCGCTGGTCGATTACATCCGCGAGTGCGGAATGGCTGCGCCCGCATTGGAACGCGACTGGAAAAATTACAATCACAATACCATTTCGCAGGAGGAGGTCGACGCCATCCAAGATGCGCTGGGTGCCTTCTTTCGAACCAAGACGATGGACGAATTGTTTCAGGTTGCCTGCGAGCGAAACCTGCTCCTCGCCCCGGCTTTGACCGCCAGAGAAATTCTCGCCTCGAGACAGCTCGCAGCACGAGGCTTCTTTGTGGACATCGAAGACCCGGGCCGGGGCTTGGTCTTGCGGTATCCGGCATACTTTGCGCAGACTAGCCTCGGTGCGGCATGCATTCGGCGCCCGGCCCCGCGCATCGGCGAGCATAACGAGCTCGTCTTGCGCTCTCTTTCCGCCACGTGAGACCACGCGGAGAAACCCATGACAGGTCAGCTTTTCGAGAACGTCAAGATTCTCGAGTTTGGCGGCGGCGCTGCCGGGCCACTCGCTACCCGTTATTTCGCCGACCACGGAGCCACTGTGGTTCGGGTCGAATCCCGGGTCCGGCCCGATTTCATTCGGCTTTTACGATACACCCCAGGCGATCCGGCAGGGCTTGACGGCAGCCACATGTTTGCCATGGTGAACGTCAATAAGCTTGGGGTCGCACTCGACATGTCGCACCCGCAAGCACGAGAGGTTGCGCTGCGACTCGTCGACTGGTGCGATGTACTGGCAGAGAACTTTGCCCCTGGAACGATGGCGAAGTGGGGGCTCGATTACGATTCGCTGGCCGCGCGCAAACCAAGCCTCGTTATGGTCAGTACCTGTCTCAATGGCCAAACCGGGCCGGACCGCAACTACCCAGGTTTCGGTGGCCAAGGATCCGCGCTCGCGGGTTTTAACCACCTCACGGGTTGGCCTGATCGGGAACCGCTTGGCCCGTATGGAACGATTACGGACTCCCTCTCCCCGCGTTTTGTCGCTCTCTTAGTGGCCTCGGCGTTGCTGTATCGGGAGCGTACCGGAAAAGGACAGTACATCGACCTCTCCCAAGTCGAAGCGGGTATCGTATGCCTCAGCGAGAACATTTTAACCTTTACCACCCGAGGCCAAGTGCTGGAACGCTGCGGAAATCGTTCGCGCAATGCGGCGCCACATGGGGTTTTTCGTTGTGCCCCGGAAGGTGATGACACCGATCGCTGGATTGCGCTAGCGGTCCATGACGATGAGGATTGGCGTACTTTGCGAGCGGTCATGGGCGATCCTGATTGGGCAAAGGATCCGCGCTTCGACACGGTGGCAGGGCGCCTTGCCCACGTGGGCGAGCTGGAAGCCTGCCTGGAACGCTGGACTATGGCGTTCCGGGCTCAGGAACTAGCGGAGCGCCTGGTTCAGGCAGGCCTCGACGCAGCCGTGGTTTGGAACTTTGCCGAGCTGTTGGAAGATCCGCAACTGGCGTGGCGTGGCCATTTTCGCGAGGTCGACCATCCAGTCATTGGCCGCCATTTATGCGAAACCAACGCCATGCGCTTTTCGGGCGTTGCCGAACGGCAGTTCCGTCCCGCACCTTGCTTGGGGGAACACACAGAATACGTTTGTCGCGAGCTGCTGGGAATGAGTGCACGGGAGTACGAGGAACTTCTTGCGGCCGGAGTGTTCCGATGACTCACGACGTTGACCAAGGTACGTGCACCCTCGATGCGGCACGCTCTGCGCTGTGCATCGTAGAGATGCAAAACGACATCGTGCATGAATCGAACATCGGAAAAAAAGGACTGAGTGGTGTTTTGTCCGAGGCCGTGGCCCGCCGCGGAGTAGTGCCCCGGCTCCGTGAAGTCCTTCAGGCTTGCCGGGCAGCAGGAATCCCGGTCTTTTACATCAACGTGGCGAACAAGCCCAACATGCCTCGGCCCCAAACTCGACTGCACCGCATTGCAGGACGCCGGCCCTTGCTCGTGGAAGGAACTTGGGGAGTGCAAGTGCACGAGGCGCTCGCTCCCCTGCCCTCTGATTTTGTGCTGGAGCGCTGCGTCGGCATCGATGGGTCTTACGGAACGCAGTTGTACCCTGTGCTGCGGCGTCTGGGAAAGTCGGTGCTGCTGGTGGGCGGCGTGTCCACTAACCTCGCTGTCGAAGGGCTCGTGCGGGGCTCTGTCAACCGTGGCTTCGAGGTGGTGGTTCTGGAAGACTGCTGCGCAAGCTACCCCGAAGAATGGCACCGATTCTCCATCGAGAACATCATGCCGCTCATCGCCACGGTAACTGATTCCGCTACAGTGCTGGCGCAGCTCCGAGGCGCGGCCCAAACAGGGTGAAAACCAAAACTAAGACCTTAGAGACGAAGGGCTCGGCGCAGAGCTCCGGGCATCACCGTGCCGCTGAGTCACTCTTCGAAAATAAAGCGGCCTCCCTCGCTCTCGAACTTCCACACTCCGCCGCTCCCTTGAACGTGCTGGGCTGTTCCCACGAACTTGGTTGTGGTCGCATTAATGGCCAACCGCACCCCAGTGTCGGACTTCGTGTACCCATGCAGCTTGGACTGGCAATCCGCTGCGGACGTACAACTGATGTAGGTGCCGTTTGCGGAAAAGTAAGCTTCCTCGGCGGTCACCGCGTTTCGTAGGTCACCCTGCGCGAGGCCGTCGAAGGCGTGTTGCCGATAAAGCATGAACTGCGGTATCGCGATGGCCGCTAATACGCCCACGATTGCCACCACTGTTAAGAGCTCGATGAGTGTAAAAGCCCTCTGCGAAGCCGCGTAACGCATAGAATGCAGTCTTCGGTTTGAGCAAAGCTCGTACCGCGAAGCTTCGCATGAAGCAACCGTTTTTCTTCGGCTCACCCGGGCACGTTTTGACCTTTTTCTCCGGAGAGGGAGCCCGCGCCATGAAGCAAAGTTGACGGGCCTGACAATTTTTGTCCCGGCTCTCGTGGCCTACTTGGGTGCAGCCTGGTTGCAGGCGCTATGGAGAATGCCAGGTCGCCGATCCGTTTGCCGTGAGCGGCTAGCGCGTAGACAAAGGCAACTGCTGTTGCTACCGGTCTCACTGCGCAAGATGGCACGGGACTGCGGAATCCGAGTAAGGCCAGGCAAAAGGTCCGGGGAATTTGTCGTGGAGTTGTCTCCGGCTTGGGAGTTGCGTTTGCGCCGCGTGTTACGTGCCCAGCTCGCCGGGCAGTTGCCGGATCCCTACGAGCCAGGAATTTCTGCCGAGGAACGACAAGCACGGCAGCGGCTCCGGCGACAGCAAATCCAATCCTCGATTTGCCACTTCCTCTCTGAGTTGGTCATGGCCGACATTGTCGGTCGTGAAGTAGCGTTGGCCACCCGCTCTCACTTTGGCACGCGAAGAGGAACGTTACGGGAGCAGGTGGAATGCGTGCTGCGGGAAATCTTCGAGCGAAGCGTTGGGGGTGGGCCGGCGAGTTCACCCCTCGGCTCGGCTCCCCTGCTTGGTGTGAAACGCAAAGGATAGATCGTGAACGATGCCCCGTTTGAGCAACTTCATGACCGCGATCGCCTTAGCCGCCGCGGCCGTCTCCTGCGCTAGTCCCCGCCCTGTTCTCTATCCCAACGACCGCTACCTCCGTGTGGGAGAGGACAAAGCACGCCAAGACATCGAAGATTGCGTCGCCCGGGCTCGCGTCTTTGTCCGAAGTGGTCCAGCCGCTGAGGCCAAGGCGCGGCAAGTCGTGCGCAGCACCGCGACCGGGGCCGCTGCCG
>FMJZ01003202.1_pt1 | contig 43457 bp, 36 predicted proteins | sample 1987881 | NCBI WGS metagenome assembly FMJZ01 (sample SAMEA4378227, study PRJEB15110) | soil metagenome | biome: soil; feature: Field; material: Soil | place: India | collected 2015-03-11 | depth 0 m
GATCCCGGCGAACTCCGGCAGCGGCTCGGGAATTTCGGGGTGTTCCCGCTGTGTCACGACAGCCAGGAGGATTTCTCGCGCTGCCTTGGACTGCACAAGTTGGCTGGCCTCGTCCAGATCGCCATCGGACAGGGAACGAGCCACGGTGGCAATGCGCAGCCGCAGTTTCGATTCGTCTGCCGGCCGTGCGAGAGCGAAAGCCCGATCCCATGATTGGATGGCGGCCAGCGGCCTACCGAGCGCGCGTTGGGCATCGCCTCGCAAGGCCTCTACTTGGACCCAACGCTTGTCCGGGTAACGGGCGTCCAAGTCGTCCAGTGTGGCCAGGGCTTCTTCGTAACGGCCCAACTGATATTGGGCCAGGGCAGCTTTGTAGAGAACACGGGGAACGTACGGATCGCGCTGAACCAACTCTGCGTACGTTCGATACAGTTCAATCGCGCGGTCGTAATCCCTCAAACGAAAGGCCTCTTCGGCCCGCCGCACCGTTGCCGGTGGCTCTGGCGGCGCTTGGACCTTGGCCGCACAAGCCGCCACAACAGCCCCAAGACCTGCCACCATGGTAACCGTCCAGATCCGGCTTGTTCGTCTGCCCATTAACCGAAAATCTCCTTCATCTTCTCGAAAAAGCCCTTGGTCAGTGGGTGAACTTCCTCTCCACTGACGCGGGCGAACTCCTCCAAAAGCTCCCGCTGCTTTTGCGACAGTTTCCGCGGAACTTCAACCAAAATCCGCACAAGTTGATCTCCACGGCCGTGCCCTTGAAGCTCCGGCACTCCCTTTCCCCGTAACCGAAGTACCGTTCCCGATTGCGTACCTGGAGGGATCTTCATCTTTACTTTGCCCTCCAAGGTGGGCACTTCGATTTCTGCCCCGAGCGCTGCCTGCGTGAAACTGATCGGCACCTCGCAGAGAACATTCACTCCGTCGCGGCGAAATAGCGGATGTTCCCGCACCCGCAAAACGACGTACAAATCCCCGGGAGGCCCTCCGCCGCGACCGACCTCTCCTTCACCACTCAGCTTTAGGCGCGTGCCGGTGTCCACCCCAGCCGGGATGCGTACGTTCAGTGTACGGGTTTTATGGACGACGCCGGACCCACCGCAAACGCGGCACGGGTCTCGGATGATCGTGCCCTGACCACCACACTGCCCGCAATTCTTAGCGATGGTGAAAAAGCCCTGCTGGTAGCGGATTTGACCAGATCCTCGGCACGTGGGGCAGGTTGCCCGTTCGGCACCGTCCTTCGTGCCCCGGCCGCGACATGTGTCGCAAGTCGCAAGTCGGGGGACTTGAATCGTCTTCTCCGCCCCAAAAGCCGCCTCTTCAAAGGATATCTCCAAGTCGTACCGGAGGTCTTCCCCACGCCGGGCCCGCGACCGACCTCTTGCCCGCCCCGTTCCGAAAAACTCGCCGAAGATTTCGCCAAACAGGTCTTCAAAGGTAGTCGCGGAAAAATCGAACCCGCCAAAGCCCCCAGCTCCCTGCTCGAAGGCAGCGTGACCGAAACGATCGTACTGGGCTCGACGCTCCGGGTCACTTAAAACTTGGTAGGCTTCGGAGGCCTCCTTGAACTTTTCTTCCGCCTCCTTGTCTCCCGGGTTGCGGTCTGGGTGATATTTCAGTGCGAGCTTGCGGTATGCTTTTTTAATTTCCTCCAAACTCGCCGAACGGCTGACACCCAAAATCTCGTAATAATCTCGCTTTCCCGGCACCGTCGAGAAACCTCCCTCACAAGATACAAAAGCCCTCCCTCAGGGTCGAGGGAGGGCCTTTGTACGACAGAGCCCGTAGAGGTTGCTTACGAACCTTTGACTTCCTCGAAATCAGCATCCACGGCGTCGTCCCCACCGCGCTGCGCCGAAGCACCGCCGCGGTCGCCGGCGTGACCCTCTGCGGTCGCCCCACGAGCTCGATTGTAGATGACCTCGGCAAGCTTATGTGCCGACTGGGTTAGCCGCTCGGCCGCACGGCGCATTGCCTCGGCATCGTTGCCCTCGAGCTCTTTCTTAGCCTGGGCAAGAGCGTCCTCGATCGCGCTTCGCGTAGCCTGGTCTAGCTGTGCTCCGTGCTCCTTGAGGTTTTTCTCAGTCTGGTACACCAGAGCATCGAGCTGGTTACGCGCTTCGGCGGTCTCACGCCGTTTACGGTCTTCGGCCGCGTGCATCTCGGCCTCTTTGATCATGCGCTTGATTTCTTCTTCAGTGAGACCGCTAGAGGCAGTGATGCGAATCGATTGCTCCTTACCGGTACCCAAGTCCTTGGCGGACACATGCACGATGCCGTTCGCGTCGATGTCAAACGTCACCTCGATCTGCGGTACCCCGCGGGGTGCTGGCGGAATCCCCACCAAATCGAATTGACCGAGCAGCTTGTTGTCTGCCGCCATCTCCCGTTCGCCTTGGTAGACGCGAATCGTTACCGCAGTTTGATTGTCAGTAGCGGTGGAGAAGATTTGGCTCTTACGGGTTGGAATCGTGGTGTTTCGCTCGATGATCTTGGTAAACACGCCACCAAGGGTCTCGATCCCCAACGACAAGGGCGTGACGTCCAACAACAACACGTCTTTGACTTCGCCCTGCAACACACCGGCCTGGATTGCTGCGCCAACCGCCACGACCTCGTCCGGATTGACACCCTTGTGTGGTTCCTTCCCGAACAGCTTGCGCACACGCGCTTGCACCGCTGGCATCCGTGTCATTCCACCAACGAGGATGACCTCGTCGATGTCGCTGGCTGTGAGTCCCGCGTCCTTGAGTGCCGCAAGGCAGGGGCCTTCCAGCCGATCCAGCAGGTCGGCACACAACGCCTCCAATTTGGCACGCGTGAGCTTCATGTTGAGATGCTTCGGCCCTGAGGCGTCGGCCGTGATGAAAGGCAGGTTAATCTCTGTCTCCATCGAGGTGGAAAGCTCGCACTTTGCCTTCTCCGCTGCCTCCTTGAGCCGCTGGAGGGCCATGCGGTCTTTGCGCAAGTCAATGCCATGGTCCTTGCGGAACTCGTCGGCAAGGTACTCGATGATCCGTTGATCGAAATCCACCCCGCCGAGGAAAGTGTCGCCGTTCGTGGCTTTCACCTCGAACACGCCGTCACCGATTTCCAGGATGGAGATATCGAACGTACCCCCGCCTAGGTCGAAGACGGCAATTTTCTCGTCTTTCTTTTTATCCAGCCCGTAGGCCAACGCCGCTGCCGTTGGCTCATTGATAATCCGGAGAACGTTCAAGCCGGCAATCCGGCCAGCATCTTTTGTGGCCTGGCGCTGACTGTCATTGAAGTACGCCGGCACGGTAATCACCGCATCTTTTACCGGCTCGCCCAGGTAGTCTTCTGCCGTCCTCTTCATCTTTTGTAAGATGAAGGCGGAGATTTCTGGTGGGCTATACCGCTTCCCGCGTACCTCCACCCAAGCATCGCCGTTTTCTGCAGGCACGATTTTGTAAGGCAGCACCTTCATGGCACGCTGCACCTCAGGGTCGTTGTATTTTCGACCCATGAGCCGCTTCACGGCGAAAATGGTGTTCTCGGGGTTGGTGATTGCCTGGCGGTAAGCAATCTGACCTACCAGGATTTCGCCCGAATCGGTAAACGCCACGACAGAGGGCGTAATCCGCCCACCTTCGGCGTTGGTGATGACTTTGGGCTCGCCGCCCTCCATCACCGCCACGCACGAGTTTGTCGTGCCCAGATCGATGCCGATTGCTTTACTCATGGCCTTTTATCTCCTTCGTATCTTCTTCCCGCGCTTGCTTGAATTTGCCAGACTGCTCCGAGCGTTAATCACTGTCTTCCGAGGCTGCAACCGCAGGTCCACCGGCCCCCCCATTGGCGCGGCCACGGCTGACACTGACCAATGCCGGCCGCACCAACCGATCGTGCAGCATATAACCGACTTGATGCTGTTCGATGACCCGGTTCGCGTCGTGCTCCTCCGAAGCCAGGTGCGCCACGGCCTCGTGAAGCGCGGGATCGAACACCTCGCCAATTGCCTCCACCCGGCTCACGCCGTGTCGCTGCAGCACGTCCAAAAACATCTTGAGCGTTAGTTCCACCCCCTGGATGATGGGTTCTTCCCCCGCCTTTGCGTGCTGCAGGGCACGTTCAAGATTATCCACCACCGGCAACAGGTCGCGGACCAATGGCTCCGTCGCGTAGCGTAAGAGCTCTGCTTGCTCCCGCTGCACGCGCTTTTTGAAATTCTCCAGTTCCGCGCGTTCGTAGAGGTAAGCCTTACGCGCCTCCTCGACCTCGAGCTCCAGCTCGCGTACCTTCGCCCGCAGTGCCTCCAGCTCATCCCCACTCGAAGGCGCGGTGGGTTGCGCCTGGCTCTCCCCTACTTCCGCATCGGCCCCGTTGGTTTTCTCTCGGTTCGTTAAAGTGTCATCTTTGGTTGCGTCAGTCATAGCCCTTTTGCCTCGCGGCTGTGCTTGCTCATGAGCACACGAAGAGCACGCCGCAAGCTAAGAACGCACCTACACCTTGTCAAGCAAATGCACCCGTGTTTGGGTAGAAGCTCGTGACCCAAAGCGTCGCTCACGAAGCGATCATCCTACGTGCGCGCCCCTACGGAGAGTCAGACAAGATTGTAACCTTTCTGACCGATGTAGCGGGCAAGCTCACGGGCATTGCCAAGGGAGCTAAGAATTCGAGACGTCGCTTTCCCAATTGCTTGGATCCGCTGGCGCGGGTGTGCATGCATTACCGCCCGCGGCCGGGGCCTGGGCTGGTTTTTTTAGAGCGCTCCGATCTACGCCGGCCCGCTACAGCATATTGCGACCCCCACCGGCTCGCCTACGGACAGTACTTGGCCGAACTGGTCGACGTGCTCACCGAGGAAGCCCAGGGGGTCCCGGAATTTTTCCACCTGCTGGACGAAGCGTTAGACCTCCTCGTCGCCGGGCCCGCAACGGCACCTTTTCTTCGCGCCTTCGAAATGCAGCTCTTGCAGAAGGCCGGATACGGACCACAGCTCGGCGAGTGCTCGCGCTGTCGGAAGCCGCTGGTCCACGCCACCGAGGCCGTGCTCGACTTTGCGCAAAGCTCGGCGCTGTGCACGAGCTGCGCACCCCATCCCTCCAATCGCAACTTGTTTCCCATCCGCGGCGCCACGTTAAAGCTTCTCCAAGACTTCAAACACCTTCCCCTTCGCCACGCGCAAACGCAGCAGTTCGATGCTACCACTCTCACCGAGACGGCCCTTGCCCTATCCGGCTTGCTTGCACCTCACTTACGTCGGCCTCTCCGCTCCCTAGCCGTGCTCCGGCAGTTTCCCTCAGCGTAACCACCTCGCCCCTACATCCTGGACTGGATTCTCCAGCCCCGCTGTAGAGAGTTTCCCAACGACTCAGAACCAGTGCCCGCCCAATGCCCGCCGGGACCCCTGGCCCTGAGACGCTCTTTACCCTGCAAGAAACGTCGGCCAGCGGAGAGGGTTAGGGCCCCAACCCATACCCTTGCCCCAGCCTTGGCGGCCTGCCGGCTCAATTGCGGAGCGTGTCGATCGCCAGGGCGGTACAATCAGGCCCGATGCCTCGCGGGTTAACCGGGACGCACACCTTCTGCTCGGCAAGCCTGGCCTTTCGCCTATGCTGGCACTTAACCCTACGGCTCGATGGCCACGGGGAGCAAGAACCGGTCGCATCTACGAGGGAGGTAAACGGCCTTTGGCTGGCGGTTCGCCCTGCAGTGGTCCTTCCCCAACAATTTCCGGCTAACACTGGCCGCAATCTCGAAGGAGGATCTGCTGGTGTGGCTGTGCGAATGCGAGCTGCTCCACGAAACAATGCTCACCGTGGACTGGCACCGGCCATCATCGCGCAAAGCACACGCGCACCTTCAGCGGGGAGGGTAACCCTCCCCTGCCCCTCCTCCTTTTTGCTTCCCGAGAAGCGTCGTCAAAAAACAAGGGCGGTCTGCCATCGAGGTCCGAAGACAGCCAAGCCACCAGTACCCGACAACCAATCGGTCCTTCTCAGCTACCGGTGGTTCGGGTGGCCTCGGGGTTTATGTTTTGCTGGCGCTGCTGCTCTTCCGCATGTCGGGCAATCTGGCTCATAATGGCCTGCACGGCAGCCCCTATAAATGTCGTCCGATTGGCTGCCGCCCAGTCGCGCGAGGAGCGCGGGGCTTCAACAGCCCCTTGGAACTCCGGTATCACGTAGCGAGCGAACAACTCATAACTGCGCAACGTAGCTTCACGGTCGGCCCACTCGTGCGCCATTTGCAGGAAGCACCCGAAGCCACCGGACTGCTCTTTTAGGCGGTAAATTTGGGCAACCGCGTCTTCGGGCGTACCGATCACCGCCAAGCCAGAAGCGATCATCGCGTCCACTGCATCATCGATAGGCCCTTCCGGCGCAAGGGGCAACGCAGCGACCTCACGGAAATAGTCCAGCCAGGCTTTCAAGCCGAACTTTACGTTTTCCCTCGCCTTGTCTCGTGTCTCGGCTATGTGCATCGGGCCCACGAGACGCCAGTTTGCCCGCGACACTTGCTGGCCGTATTCGCGCGCCTTGGCCTCGCAGATTTCCCAGTTCGAAGCCAATGCATTAAAGCCCCCAGTCGTCGTCGCCCCCAGAGACAATAAGCTTAAGCCGTACTTCCCTGCGGCGCGCGCCCCTGCAGGCGAGACCTGCGATGCCACGGCAATCTCGACGTGCGGCTTCGTAAAAGGGGCAAGCTGCAGGCGGGCGTCGCGGAGTTTGAACCAATCCGTTTCCATGGTAACGGTTTCGCCGCGCAAAAGCGGCACTAAAGCCGCCAAGGCCTCGTCCATCATGTCGCGCTGGCGCTCCACTTCGATGCCCATCATGAAAGCATCCGACGGAAGCGCGCCCGGACCCACGCCGAACATCACCCGCCCGCGCGTTTGGTGGTCGAGCTGCATGATGCGGTCCGCCACCATCAAAGGGTGATGATAAGGAAGCGAGACCACACCCGTGCCCAATTTAATCCGCCGGGTTCGCTCAGCCGCTGCGGCGATAAACACTTCGGGACAAGCAATGATCTCGTAACCAGCCGAATGATGCTCGCCGATCCACGCTTCGTCATATCCAAGGCGATCTAGCCATTCGATCAGCTCGAAATCGCGCTGCAGTGCCAAAGTGGGGTTTTGACCCACTGGGTGAAACGGCGCGAGAAAAATACCGAACTTCAGGTGCTCACCTGGCATGTATCTCTCCTACGAAAGGTAAGACTGCCACGGCTTGTACGCCCGCGCAGCACTTACGGCAAGCAAGACCCTCGTGAGAGCAGTCGTTTGTCTCCGTCCCCGGCATGGCGCTTCCTCGGGCCGCCACTCACCACGGCTCTCGGCCTTCAGATGCTTTGGCCAAGAAAGCCATCCACGGGGTTCCAAACGTTTTAACCCTTTCGACCGTCCTGATCCCTCCGAAGGTGGGCTTGGCTCGCCGCCATTTCCACTAGATCCCGAGAGCGGTTTCAACGACGCACGTTGTCCCGTTCGATTGGACCGAAGGTGGCTACGCGTTCCCGCTGCCACCAGGCTCCGGTGGATCTCCACGTACGCCAGTCGGTAAACCGATACCGGTACACTACCAAACGCACCATGCGCGGCATTCGACCAGAGAACGGATCGTCGGCAAACAACCCTTCGACAGCCCCGGGGTTCGTTAGCAACCGCACCAACAAGTTGTAAAAGTACTGGTCTCGCGGTGCACGGCCTCGCAACAGCAAAAACCATAGTTGGAAATCCACGCGCGGCTGGTGCGGGGCGACCACTGCTGGAGCGCGGCGCACATCTCCTGGCTTGTAACGGAACTCGTACTCCCGCCACTCTTGTCCGTCCTCGGATCCTTCGATCACCGGCTCGTACCGGACGTACGTCATCGTGGCAAACAGGTGGTAAGCATTGGCCAACCGCCAAGGTTGTAGGGACTGCCGCAATCCGGGTAAGGCCTGACGCAACGGGGGCAGGAAGGGGAAAAACGGCACCACGGCAATGAACGCCCAAACTCCTGCAAGCACCCAGACGGCGAAGGCTGAAAGTCGTGCCGAACCCGTAGCGCGGGTGTCCGCAGGCGAGGCTGGCGTGCGCCCGCCAAGGCTGCGCACCAAGGTTCGGATATCTTGATCGTCCAAGCCCCAAAGGCACAACGCCAGGGTGAGGTAATTGAAAAAGCCGTAGTTGGCGGTCGCCAGAATGAAAAACTGCAGAAGCGCAAGCCCGCCCACGCTCAAGCGACGGATCGTTCTCGGACCCCAGATTCCCCATGGCAAAGCAATTTCGACCACGAGGGTGAACAAAGCACCAAGTTGGTGGACCACCACGGGTAGCTGGTGGGCAAACCATCCTAGCCATGTGGGCAGCGGTGCCGTCTCGTAATAGGTCACGAGCGCCGTAAGGTCCCTCCAACTAGGATCTCCCGACAAAAGCTTCGCTAACCCCGACTCCACATGCAGGCGCACCAGTAACCATTGCATCAAGAACACTGCTGCAGGATGTGGTGGCACGGCCAAACCGCTGCGGCGCCACGGAGCGACAAACCAGGCGAGCAGTGTGCTCTCGAGGAGTAAATTATCCCACTGGAAGGCAAAGAACGTCTGGCCGACGGAGACAAAGGACAAGTAAAGAACCCACAAGGCAATCAGAGAGACTCGTGGGTGGACACCGAACAACAGGGCAACCGCGAACACGGCACCCAATACGGCGCCGCAACGCAGCACAGCGTTTGACGCGCCAAACCAGAAAATGGTTGGCACCTGCCACAATGGCACCTGGCCGCGAAGCCCTTCTAACCAGGCCTCGGCGGGGAGGAGCCCCTGCGCGCCAATCAGCCACGCAACTTGGCTCGCTAGCGACAAAAACGACGCGAGGTGCACAAGGGCAAGTGCACGGAGAAACCATTTGCGCACCTCCAACACCGTTGCCGGGGTACGCATCGCACCGCTGAACGCTGCGCGGTCCAGGCCCCTACTCCGGAGTGGCGACGACTCGCGGTGTCGGGGTTGCGTCCGCTCCAGTTCGCAAAGGCAGCCGGTTGCAAGTGAGCTTCAAGCTAGAAAGCTCTCGGCGCGCGGGGAACGAAAAATCTTCGGTTCGCAACGCCAGGGTGACGCTGGCACTTCGCATGCCGCCTACCAGCACTTGGACTGGGAAGGGAGCGCTGCAGAAGTTGAACTGTTCCCGCCCTACTGGCGGCCGGAACACGAAGCCTGCTCCCGGTCGTGCGGGATCGCGCAGGTGCTGCAGAGCCGATTCAAGTGCGAAGCGATTTGCGGCCAACACTTCACCCACAACGGGCAGGCGAGCCTTCCGTGGGTCGGGCCGTAAGATTTCTACCGAGCGCACACCGTTGGGACGGCACGTCGAGAAAATCGGGTCCACTACATTCAAACACACCTGCACCAAAAACTCGCACAACCCCGGCCGCTCGAAGGCAAAGTCGCAGTTCGCATCCCCATCGAAGCACCGCACATGGTTGGCAGCCGCACCAAAGCGGTCCATCAATGGGTTCACCGCCATCACTCGCCAAGCTGCTTGGCAACCTGACGGGCGTCGCGGATCTCGACGGTCGCCCCGAATCAACAACGGTGTCGGTGTTGGGGTAGGCGTAGGTGCCGTTGGCTCAGGGGTTGGCGTCGCCTTGGGCTCTCCAATCGCCAAAATGGACCGAGCCAGCAGATCGCCAAGGGGGTTTTGATCACACGCAGCCAATACTCCGGTCAGCACAGCCCCCTGGGCCACCCCTTTTGCCAACATGTCGCACGCAAAAGGTTGTCCTTCGGAAGAGACCGGGCCTAACTCGATTCCAGGTTGGTTGCTGGCATTTTCAACCAGGGCCGAGGCAACCCCTGTCGTAGCCGGAAGCGTGAAGAGCAAGCGCGGCGAGGCAAGCCAGTCGTCGTCGTCCGTGCAAAATTCTCCGTCCGGCCCCATCGCAGGATCCGTTCCAGAGCAAGCTCCAATCACCGCCGTAATCAGGGTGCTCGAGGTCACCAGGGCGGAACCCGGACCGCCCACCCCGTGGATTACGGGCACCGGCGGGCCTGGTGGCACGCCTTCCGGGGCGCCGCAGTCGCGCACCAAGGTTACGTTGACTGCTTCCAACCCGTTGCAAGCAACCACCCCTGCAGCAGCATTTCCCGGGCCGTTCACAAAGGCGCACGGAAAGCGCCCCTCGCACTCGGGCTCTCCTTTGGTCAAGACCGGCGTACAATCACGCGACAAGGTCACGCCATCCGCATCGAACAATGTGCCCCCGCAAGTTTTGACGGGTATCCCACGAGCACAGCCACACACGATGCCGGCCACCGACACACGCGGGAACTCTACCGAGTTTGCCCGCACGGCCACGGGGATTTTGCCATCCCGTATTTTGCCGAGGCTCCATGTTTGAAACCCTCGCACTGCGATGGCCAGATTGAGAAAGCCGCTGTTCACCAAGATTCCGCTCGTGCCCGGCAGGAGTTGGTTTTCTTTGACCAAACCAGGTACGAAGTTGGTGGCAACGTCCATCTCCTTTGTGCAGTTGGCGGCACACTGGTCGCCACCAAATGGCCGACAACGGATGCAGGCGCCAAAAGGGCAGTCCATCTGTTCGTCGCACTGCACGCCCTCGCGGGGCCCTCCCACACATACGCCGCCCGCCTCGCATTGCTCCTCGCTCGTGCAATGTTGGCCAGCTCGAGGGCCCCCGATACAAATGCCGCCGTCGTCGCACTCCTCTCCTTCTTCCACAACTCCGTTGCCACAAACTGGGGTGCCAACTTGGCGCGGCACAGCAAACGAAGGAACCGCGGCAACACATGCAATCACCACGACCGCCGCGACCGTGATCGAGAACACTGAGCGATTCATGATGCTCGGGGCACCTTTTACAACCGCCTAAAGCCTGTGGCAATTGTGAAAGACTATGGTCATTTCAGCGATGCAACAGAACCTCTCCGCGATTCAAGTCGCAGCCCTGAAGAATGCGCGGCAGAAATAATTCCGACCCGGACCTGAATCCCATAAAGGCTCGCCAGCGACCTCGCGCAACCGGTCGGCAAGAACAGGCTCGTTCCCGGTGAGAGAACGGATTCACCTTCGCTCGCCACTCAGAATCCTGGCGGGAGTCAAGCATCCCGTACCGCGCTCCCACCTGCAGGACTTTCATTCCTAGGTCCGGCCCGCATTGGCGCGCACCAGGTGATCTCACGCGGCTCGGTTCTGGGTTCGTAAAACGATTCCGGCGGTATCCCCGAACCGAGGTGCCGAGTTTCTCTGTCTGTTTTCACGCACGTCGGGCAACGTACGCCGCCTGGGTCACGAGGCGGCACAATGGTCGTGTTTTATCTCGCGAGGGCCGCGGGCAGGTCCAGTTACGCCAAACCTACTCTGCAGCGAGCTATTACCCCCAACATGCGGGCGCCTGCTGTAGGTCAGTCACCGACCTACCAATTGTGCTGGCGACGTTGCCCCGACAGGCTGTGAGACAGAGCACCTGGATCAACGAAGGTTTCCGTGGAGGGGCTGGGGCGGCTTGGTCACTGCTAGCGCGAAGAGGGGTCTTCGAGCAATTTCGTGTACAGTGGTCACGAAATTGGCCACCTAGAGTCGCAACGATGGTCAGCCATGCAACAACGATCTTTTGGTGAGACCGGTGTAGTACCAACCATGGCACACCAGGACTCTGAAGTGGCTCCCCGGGGATCTGCAAGGAAAACCGACCCGTACACCGCGGCCAACGCAATCGAGGGACGTACCGCTCCCGTTCGACCCTTACCTTCCAGTACAACTACCAATCAAAAAGCAAACGCCGCAAAGATGCGACCTTTGCACCTCCCGAACTTCCTTGGAGCGATACACACCACCAAGGCCGAGGCCAACCCAGGGCCAAGCGGTACACTTTGCACGACGCGTTTTCGTGACCGGCGGAGATGCCCATTGACTGGACCGGCTGTGCCAAGCAGGAGCGTCAAGTCCCTCACCACTAGCACGGCCCCAGAGTGTGCGCGCTCGCGTGCCCCAACGCTAGTGCTGTGCCGGCATGGCACCTGCTTTTGAAGCTCCCTTGTGGCTCGCCGGTAGCAAAAGGCGAAGCGTACGTCTTTGGGTCCGAGCACGACCACCAGGATCACACCTACCGCCGCGAAAAAGTCAGCACGTAGATTAGCCAAAACCAGGCAAGTCCCTAGCGACGGAGCCACGGCACCTCGCGGCAATCACTGGTTCGGCCCCCCGGTAAGGATAGTGCGGAGCCAGGAAAGCCCCGCGTTTCTTCGCACATTAGGCGTAAAAGCCCTACTTTGCCGCCGCGCGCTCGCGCGATTGCCCAACTACCTTGCCGGTTCAAGCTCTGGGTCGGCGCAACCGAAGCGCGGAACAGGGCCGCATGGAATGGCGGCGACTGGAGTCGAACCAGTGACCTAGGGATTATGAGACCCTCGCTCTAACCAACTGAGCTACGCCGCCGAAAGCCTTGCCGCGCGACGGCGGCGGTTGTAGCGGGACCACCGTCGCGCGGCAACTATCGTGCGGGCTGGCCCAATTTCAGCAGCCGGCCAAAGCCTTGTTTACCGCGGCAATGATCTCGTCAATGGTAATCTCGCCGTCACCATTGCCGTCGCCAGCCCGGCACTGGTCTACTGGCGCCGCCCCTAATGCAATGTTCACCATGCGCACAATCTCGTCCACGGTCACTTCGCCATCACCACCGCAATCACCCGCACACGTGGCACCGCCGCCAAGGTCTTGAGCGACAAGGTTGATCGTCACGCCCACTGCACCGAGTGGCTGTAAGTTAGGCACGGCGAAGGCCGATACCAGATGCGCCCCCCCAGGGTTGCCGTTGGCAAGCTTGTCGCAAGAAAACGGGGCCCCCCTGCCCGATATGGGTCCAAACTCGGCTCCGTCCGGCAAGTTCACCACGCGAGCGTTCGCTGTGCCCGACACAGCAGGGTTTGTCGCAACGATGCTCAGGTCTGGTTGATCGTCCGGCGTGCAAAACACTCCATCGGGACCATACGCAGGCCCGGAGCCCGTGCACCCGCCGTTAATCCGGATGTCGAGGCCAATCGTGGCCAGGAACTGAGCAGCCCCAGCCCCCCCTTGCCCCTCCAACGTGACCCTTGGGGGTAGGGGCTCCCCGCTCTCGCCACCAGCATCGATGACAAACTCCAAGTCCGCACCTTCGAGGCCGCTGCAGCCAATTATGCCGGACAGGGTGTTACCCGGCCCGTGCAAACTCGTGCAAGGTTTCTTTCCGCTGCAAGCGTTCTCGTCTGCCGTACAATCCGTAGACAAGGACCCATCGGGCTCGAAGAAGGTACCGCCACAGGTTTTCGCAGTGGCCCCTTTGACGCAACCGCAGCCGCTGAAACCCAGTAACGAAACCTCAATGGGTGGAACCTGGACAGCTTCCTCCTTAATCACCACTGGAATAATACCGTCACGGGGCTTTCCCATCGTTAACGTCAGCGTGCCTTGCATGGGTATGGCAACGCCAAGGCCGGCCACCGCGGCAGCTTCAGCCACAATCCCACTCGTACCGGCTCTCAGCGATGAGCCTAAGCCACTGCCCGTCGTCTCGCCTGGTACCAAGTCGAAGCGCACGTCGCGCTCCGTCGTACAGTTCGCTGCACATCCGTCCCCACCAAAGGCGCGGCAGATTCCGTTGGGGCACTCCGCGTCCGTCATGCACGTCGCCCCGGCGTTGTCACTGCCAACGCAAATACCACCGTCGTCGCACTCTTCCGGTGATTCGATGACACCATTCCCGCACACTTGAGCCGCCCCTCCAGTGGGACCCGCTGCTACCCAGAGGATTGCTGCAATGATCGCCCAACCAATCCCTCGCTCCATGTACCCTCCTTCAGTTCAAATGCTTCGCCACCAGGCGCAAGTGAGTTTCTTTCGCTACCCCGTTTTTGCGCCCAGTGTCAAGCCATACCTTGTACACGCGCGGGCGTAACCTGGCGTACTCGCCGGGCGTCGAAATTTCTCCGGAGCAACAATGCCCTTGCCTGCGCAGCAACTCTTCCGCACCATCGTGCGGTATGATCGAGCTCATCGAACTGACAAAGGTGTTCGGGCAGGTCACTGCGGTGGACAAACTGAACCTGGTCGTACACCCGGGCGAAGTGTTTGCCTGCTTGGGCCCGAATGGTGCGGGAAAGACCACCACGATCAAAATGATGATGGGCCTGTTGCGGCCCACAAGCGGTGTGGTTCGGTTGGGTGGGTACGACCTGGCCCAGCAGCCCGAGGCAGCGAAACAACAATGCGGTTTCGTTCCCGATCGGCCGTTCCTTTACGACAAGCTGACCGGAGCAGAGTTTCTCGAATTCGTTGCCGGACTTTACGGAGTGGAACCGCGGTGCGTCGCTTCCAAACGGCAACAACTGCTAGAGCAATTTGGTCTGGCGGACTGGGCCGATGAGCTCACGGAAAATTACTCCCACGGGATGAAACAACGGCTTGCGCTGGCCGCAGCACTGATTCACGAGCCTAAAATCCTCGTGCTCGACGAGCCCATAGTCGGACTCGACCCCCGCGGTGCGCGGCTGTTGAAGCAACTGGTTCGAAAGCTTGCCGCTAGCGGGGTAACCGTATTCTTTTCCACGCACAGCTTAGATGTAGCCGAGGATATTGCCGATCGGATCGGGATCATCGATCATGGCCGGCTCATTGCCGTCGGCACGTTAGCGGAGCTTCGCCGGCTTGGCGGCAGCCCTGCCGGTGCAGACCTTGAGACCATCTTCTTGCGCTTGACAGCCGCAGATACCTTGGGTGAGTGGCCCGCCCGAGCGCACGCATGACAACCGCTGTTTCGCCCTTCGGCCTTCGCGTTTACCTCCTCCTCCGTCCCCGCTTGCAGGCGGCCCGTAACCGCTATGACCGGGCTTCCGGCGCTAGCCGATGGCAGCGGCTTTTCCTGATCGGGCTTGCCGTTGCGTTTGGCACTGGGGTTTTTGTGTTCTTCTACCGAGTGTTGGTCCATTTCCTGAGTATTCCCGAGTTCGGGCCGGTACTCACCTACAAGCTTCTGGCCATGATTTTGTTGACCTTTCTTTCCGTCCTTTTGTTCTCCAACATCATCGTGGCGCTATCCACCTTCTTCCTGTCCGCAGAACTCGAGCGGTTAGTCGCCGCCCCGGTGCCATTGCGGGTGCTGTTCCACGCCCGCTTCCTCGAAACCTTGGTCGAGTCGTCGTGGATGGTACTCCTCTTCGCCTTCCCCGCCCTGGTCGCTTACGGCTTGGCACACGAGGCCCAAATGAGCTTTTACCTGTGGGCGCCCTTTGTTCTCGTTCCTTTTGCGGTGGTACCTGCTGCGTTGGGTGTCGTGGTGACGGCGGTTCTGGTCAACGTCTTTCCGGCGCGCCAAGCTCGAGACCTTCTGGTTCTCGCCGCCATCGTTGCAGGCGCGATTTTGTACATGCTTTTGCGATTCTTGGAGCCCGAGCGACTGGTGCGTCCCGAACATTTCGCCGACTTTGCTCAATTTCTTCTCGCCATGCGCACCCCAACTACGGTGTGGCTTCCCAGCACTTGGGTAGCGGAGGTGGTCCACGGACTGGCACTTGGGGAAACGGCAACTCTGCCGCTTTGGCTCGGGCTCCTCGTTGTCGGAGCGGTGATCAGTTGGTGGGGAGCCTGCAGGGTGACGACGCTGCTTTTCGAGCACGGTTACAGTAAGTCGCAGGAGGGTCGTAAGGCCCGTCTGACGCAACAACAAGCCGCAAAGTGGGCGCTAGGGGTTGTGACCCTGCCGCTACCGAGAATTCTCCGTCTTTGGGTGCAGAAAGACGCTCGAACATTCTTTCGCGACGCCAGCCAATGGTCGCAACTCATCCTACTGCTCGCGCTGGTTGTTGTGTACGTGTACAACTTCCGGGTGCTGCCCCTGGGCAGCATGCCCTTGGTCACTTTCTACTTCCGGAACGTCGTTTCGTTTCTCAATTTGCTCCTCGCGGGCTTTGTCGTTGCGTCGGTAGCGCAGCGCTTCGTGTTCCCCGCCATCAGCTTGGAAGGGCGAGCCCTGTGGATTGCGCAGGTCGCCCCCATCAGCCTACGAAAACTCTGGTGGAGCAAATTTTGGGTGGCGTTGGTACCGCTTCTCGTTCTCGGCGAGGTGCTCATCGTGTTAACGAATCACTACCTACGGGTGTTGCCGTTCATGCGGTGGTTAGCCCCGCTGACCATGGCGGGACTCACCGTGGCCATCGTGGCCATTAGCCTGGCCGCAGGCACTCGCTACCCCCGCTTCGAAGCTGATCAGGCCAGCAAGATCGCAACGAGTGCCGGTGCCCTCATCTCTATGATCCTTTGCATGAGTGTCGTGGGAAGTGTGGTCGTCTTGCAGGCGTGGCCTACCTATGTGTTGTTTTTCAGTTACCTGCAAAACACGCCACTCGATCGCGCCACGGTGTTCGGTGTTGCCACCTCCCTCGCCGCCTCGGCAGTGGTCGTCACGGTTGCCATCGGAGAAGCCATCCGCCGTGGCCTACGGGCTATGGACGAGTTTGGAACTAAACCTGTGCCTATCGTTCGATCCCGCTCACGAAGCGGACGCGCCGAACCGGCTGCTTGGGAGCCCGGAATCGAGCGCGGTAGCGGCTCGCTGTAACTCGTAAAGCCGCGCGTAAAGGCCCCCGCGTCGGAGCAGGTCCTGATGGGTGCCCTGTTCGCGGATTTCGCCGCGGTGCAGGACAAGGATGCGGTCAGCGCTCTCCACGGTCGCCAACCGGTGAGCGATCACGATCACGGTGCGCCCGCGGATGAGGGTTTGAACGGCATCTTCGACCAGTGCTTCGGTTTGGGGATCGATAGCCGAGGTCGCTTCATCCAAAACGAGAATTCCCGGATTTTGCGCAAGTGCCCGCGCGTAGGCCAAAAGCTGCCGCTGCCCCGACGACAGGTTGGCGCCCCGCTCACCCACCAGCTCTTCGAATCCCCGCGGGAGTTTGCGAATAAACGTGTCGGCATGTACGGCGCGAGCAAGGTGTTCGAGTTGCTCCCGCGCAAGTTGAGGCTGCCCCAATGCAATGTTTTCCGCCACGGTGCCTGAGAATAAAAACACGTCTTGGCTTACAACTCCCACGTACTTGCGAAGGGCGTGCACATCCCAGTCGCGCGCGTCTACCCCATCGATCAGTACCGCGCCCTGAGCGGGGTCGTAAAACCGCTGCAACAGTTTCACCACCGTACTCTTTCCTGACCCCGTGGCGCCAACGATGGCCAATCGCTCGCCTGGCTCGACCTTAAAAGAAACGTCCCGCAGCACCCACTCCTTTTCCCGGTAGGCGAACCAAACGTTTTGGAATTCCACCAAACCCCTCCGTACGGCTGGTCGCACAGCACGGGCACGCTGCGGTTGTGCGATCGGTGTTTCCAGCAATTCGAATACACGCTCTGCAGCCGACATGGCAGACTGCATCACCGCGTATTTGCTCGAAAAATCTCGAATCGGGGCGAAAAAGCGCTGCACGTATTCGATGAAAGCCACCAAAGTGCCAAACGCGAGCACGCCACGAATGACCTCGCCGCCACCGTACCAAACGATTGCGGCAAACGAGATGCTTGCCACCGCCTCGATCAAGGAAAACAGCGCCGCTTCGTAGATGTTGGCCCAATGGTTCGCATCGCGATGGGCGCGGTTGCGTTCGTCGAACTCTCGCCCAACGAAGCTTTCTCGTGCAAACAGTTGCACCACGGCCATTCCGGTTACGGCCTCTTGCAGGTAGGCATTCAAACGTGCCACCCGCTCCCGAATCATCCGGTAGCTTTTGCGGGCCCGGATCCGAAAAAAATCCACCACCGCCACCAATACCGGTACACTAGCTAAGCTCACGAGGGCCAACCGCCAATCGATCCAAACAAGGATGGCCACGATCCCGAGGAGGGTGAGAAAGTCCGTCACCAACGTCATCACCCCTGCCGAGAACGCCTCGTTGATGACATCGATGTCGGTCGTCAGCCGCGTGACCACCCGGCCTACGGGGTTTCGCTCGAAGTACCGGATATCCAGTGCTTGTAAACGTTCGAAGAGGCGCAAGCGCAAGTCGCCTAGGCTCTTTTGCGCCAAGACCATGGTGAAGTAGTACTCGAGGTAAAGAAACAGGGCTTCAGCCACCAGCGCGCCCAGGTACGCCATGCCCATGCGCAAGAGCCCGCCTTCTACACCAGCCGTCACGTATCGATCGATACTCACCTTGAGCAAATACGGCTGCAACAAAGAAAACGCGGTAGCCACGGGCAGGGTGAGCATGGCACCGACAAACCACCACCGGTGGGGACGGATGAACGCCCACAAACGCAGAAGTAAACGGACGTCGTAGGTGGGCTCTTGGCCCTCTGAGGCTGCTTGCTCCTGCTTTCGCCACGATGCCAACCACGAGAGCAGCTTCATAAGGCTGCCAGTTCCTCCTCCAGCTCTTGTTGGCGAAACAAAGCAGCGTACAGCCCCTGCCGGGCGAGCAGCTCCTCGTGGCGGCCAACTTCGGCAACCCGCCCCCGTTCGAGTACAAGGATCAAATCGGCATAACGCACCGTGGAGATTCGGTGCGAAATCAGCAAAGTCGTTCTGCTGCGTAAGAAGGGCAGCAAGCGTTCCAAAATGTTGCGCTCGGTTTCCGCATCGACGCTGGACAGTGGATCATCCAAGACCACAACAGGCGCGGCCGAAAGCAGTGCCCGAGCCAACGTCACCCGCTGTTTTTGGCCCCCCGAAAGCAACACTCCCCGTTCCCCCACCAACGTGTCGAGCCCTCGAGGAAGGCGTTCCACGTCTGCCTCTAAACCAGCCAAATGAACCGCACGCAGAATCTCCTCGTCGCTCGGTTCCTCCGCCCCAAACGCGATGTTTTCCCGTAGAGTTGCAGAGAACAAAAATGGGTCCTGGGGAACAACACAAATCGCCCGCCTAAGTGCGGCTAACGACCACGCACGCAAGTCGACTCCATCGAGAAACACGCGACCCGCGCTAGGGTCCCACAGCCGAGGCAACAGCGCAGCCAGGGTACTTTTCCCTGCTCCAGTGCGTCCGACAACGGCAACCAATGACCGCGGTGGGATCCGAAACGTAACATCGCGGAGCGCCGGTGCATTTTCCCGTCCGGGGTAGGCAAAGGTAACGTTGCGAAACTCGATCTCTCCGCGGACGTGCTCGACCCTAACCGGCTCGCTTGGCTCGGCAATCGCAGGCTCGAGGGACAAAACTTCTTCCAGCCTTTGCATGGCCGCCCGCCCGCGCTGGAACACCGACAAAATCCAGCCGAGGGCCATAGTGGGCCAAGCTAACAAGTTCAGGTATCCAAGAAATGCCACTAAGTCGCCCACGGTGAGTTGTTGGCGAATGACTAAATGCCCTCCGTACCACAGGACCACCAAGGAACCGGTCCCCGCGGCCAGACGCATCAGGGGAAAGAGCCGACCTCGGACGCGCGCAAGTTCGACACTCGCGGCTTGGAAGGCATCGTTGGCCTTACGGAAGCGCTGGATCTCCACTTGTTCCGCAGCATGTGCCCTCACGACGTGAGCGCCACTAACGTTTTCTTGAACCAACGCGGCAAGCCCAGCGAGACCCTCTTGGACGCGTAGGGTGCCCTCCATCAATCGCCGGCTCAAAATCTTCACACCGACGAGCAAAATCGGGTACGGTGCCAGCGCCAGCAATGTGAGGCGTGTGTTTAAGTGACACATGATCGCCAGCCCGTACGCGTAGTACAGGGGCGTGTTGATCAGGTTCAGCACACCCGGGCCAAGCACCATGCGTACTGCAGTGATGTCATTTACCAACCGCGACATAATGTCGCCGGTGGGATTGCGGCGGTAGTAAGCCACTGGCAAGCGCAGCAAGTGAGCGAAAAGGTCGTTGCGCAAATCGTACTCCACATCGCGACCGACGTTGAATACAAGCGCCCGAGAAGCCGTGCGCACGATGGCTTGCCCGGCGGCGACAATAACGACAAGAAGGGCAAACTCCGCCACGTCCCGCCCAGCCCCCACGGCAGCGGCGTCTACCGCGCGCTTCAAGAGATAGGGAACGGACATCGCCATGGTCGCCGTCAGAAGCAATGCGGCCGCCCCCAAAGCGTAGCGTCCCCGGTAACGACGCAAGTAAGGCCACAGTCGCTTCATGACCCCTGGATCATCTCACACGCCCGCGCCGGTGCAATGCCGGGCCACGGCCATAGTACGCAAACGACGAGGGCTTTCAGCTCGAGCCGAAAGCCCTCATTCGATCCGAACAGAACTAGCGCGGACGCCGTAGTTTAAGGTAGCGAGCCGCGCCAAACTTCAATCGAGCCGAAATGACCCCGCTCCGGTGGCTTCGGGGCCTCGGAAGTCGACGCGGTTGGTGACTGCGACTGGTCAGAGGCCTTGCCCCCAAACAAGCGAGAGAACCAGCCCCGTTCCTTTGGCTGCTTCTTCGTTGCCTTTGGCCTCAAGTCACCCGAGCGGAACGAGGGCGGCAACACGTCCCCGAAAGCAACTCCGATGTCGAGCACGCCGTCACGGTCGATGTCCGCTAGGCCCACTCCCCACGTGCGTTCGCGGCCATCGTGTGGCAGCCCTGCCGAGGCAGGAATCAACGTAAAGTTCCCTTTGCCATCACCCAGAAAGGCAAACACTCCGTACACCCCGCCTATTTCTCGGGTGTTCGTTTTGCCCGCGACCACAAGGTCCGCCTTACCGTCGTTGTTCAGATCTCCGACGGCCACCCCCAAAGCGTTCATGAGAGGTAAGCCATGGCCATTTTGAACGGGCGCGCAAACTCCGGGCACACATTGGGCCGGGTTGCCTTCGGCGTTGCACTGCTGACCCACATTCTTCGGTAAGTCGCACTTCGGTTCCTCGGGTTCCCGGCCAGGGCGCGGGGGGCTCGGATCTTCGCAGTCATCGTCGGTAAAGCAAGAATTCCCGCGTGCACCTTTCACGCACACACCCTTGCATACGTGCGTGGCGCACGAGCCTCCGGGGCAATCAGCAGATGACATGCAAAAAAGTCCGTCGTTCGCACCTCCGATGCACTGCCGGGAATCGGTGGCCACGTAGCCACCCGCCTCCGTTTGCAAAAAGACCTGGGGCCCGCGGGACTGGTCCGTAGCCACCACATCCAAGCGTCCGTCGCCATTGATATCTCCAACCGCGATACCCCAGTACAGGCCGTGGACCTCGGGGGCCGGCATGCCAGCCGAGGCTTCCTGCCAATTGCCCTTCCCGTCGCCCAACCACACGCGCGGGCCCGCCGCATAGGCAGCCACTACGTCGGGGTTACCGTCGCCATTCATGTCTGCCACCGTGACGGAGTTACCCCATTCACTTTGCGCAAGGCCGGTAGAACTTTCGCGCCACACGCCTTTGCAGTTGCCCGTAAACGCTCTCACTCCTTCCTCCGAGGCAGCTACGGTGACCAGGTCGAGGCAGCCATCTTTGTTGAAGTCCCCAAAAGCCACGTCTTCGCATCCCACGGTCGGTAAGCCAGCCGAGGCCGACACCCACCGCCCCGCACCATCGCCCAGGAAAACAAAAACGCCCTTGCAGTGGTCCGCAATCGCGACATCGATTTTTCCGTCGCGATTCACGTCGCCAAAATCCATCCCCCCACCACAAAAGGACTCTCGCGGAAGGCCGGAAGACGCGTCGGTCCATCCTCCCTTGCCGTCGCCTGCCCAAATCCACGGTCCATCAGCCAGCCGGGATACAGCACCCAGGTCGGCAAAGCCGTCGTTATTGATATCCCCGAAGGCAATTTGGCTCTTCCAGATCTTCGTCATCGGTAACCCGGCTCGAGCTGGGGTGTACTGGGGGATCTTTCCGGTGACCCGAGGGACTTCCTTCACGGCCGTAGGTTTTCGAGCCGGACAACCTGCTAGAAAGATCGTCAGCGACATGCCGCACGCAACAGACAAAAACCAATCCACTTTCCTCATCTACCTGCTCCTCACTCCCCCCGGGGTTGCCGCCCCCTCCCAGCGGCTCGTCATTTCCACCTCAGGGCAACTTGCGCCCTTATCCTTATCCGAGAGTGGCCGCGCTCATACCAAACGCTTCTACCGTGGTCAAGCGTAGGGCAGATGCGCGTTTCGGCATGGAAAGACAAGGCGTCCAGCGGCTTTTCAGCTTGACAAGGATAGGGGGTTGCAGTATTTGGGCGGGGCTTGCGTAGTGCGGCTCGTTGGTGCCGGAAAACGGGGACGTGGTAGTCTCGAAGCTTGCTTGGCTCGAACCAGCCGACACGAGCTTGGAGTTGCGGTTCTTGTCCGGCGAAGAAAGGAGAAAGCGGATGCAGAAGAAGCGGTTTTGGGGCTTGAGGACGCTGGGGCTTTCCGCTCTTGGCCTACTTGCCTGGGCTAGCACAGGGCTCAGCCAAGAAATTCGGAGTGTCACGACAGAAATCAGCGGCTCTGTGGTGGTATACCCCAAGGTCGTTTGGGATGGCACGCGGGATACCATCATTCAGCTTTCCAACACAGGCAACAGCTTAGCCTTCGTACATTGTTTTTACGTGAATGGCGCTCCGGTAAACCCGAATCTGCCACCTGGGCCGACCAACCCACCGCTTTGGTCGGTGACCGACTTCGAGCTAGTTTTGACAAGGCAACAACCCACCATGTGGGTCGCGAGCGCAGGGCGGCGTGTGGATCACACCAGTCCGTTTGGTGCCTACGGCTCGGGCTTTGACCCCGGCTTAATCCCCCCGGTGCCGACCGGTTTCAGAGGCGAACTTAAGTGCGTGCAAGTGGATGAAACCGGGCAACCCTGGCCAGGAAACCGACTGAAAGGCGAAGCAACCATCCAGCGAAACGATGGCGATGTGGCGACCTACAATGCCATTGCCCTGCCGGCAAATACGCAAGTGCTGCCAGGAGCGGACCTGGAACTCACACTGACCGACGCCAACCCTGGTGGCGAGTACGCAGCCTGTCCGGACACAACCATTCTGAATCACTTTGCTCATGGTACCCCACAGCTTTCTCTTTCTTCCGCAACTTCTCTCGGGCCCGTTGGGTTGTGCGCTGGAAATAACTGCCCGGTGGAAACGTTCTTGACTGTGGTTCCTTGCACCCAAGATTTCGAGAACGGGCGGACCACGACGGTTACGTTGCAATTTCTCACGTGGGATGAATTTGAAGCTCGGTTAAGCGGTAGCTTTTCCGTAAATTGCTGGATGACAGCACCCTTGGGGCAACTGTCGGCAGCATTCACCCCGGGGGCGCTCGGCGGGTCGACCACTCGACACACGCGCTTCCGGCCCGTACCCGGACAAGGCGGTGTGCTGATGGTCGCCGAAGAGCTGCGTTGGACGTCCGTTCCGAACGTAACTGCGTGGGCAGCGTACAATCCGTACGTCCAAGGAAACCGATACGATGGCGCGACACAGGGTGAGAATGACGACCCGCTGCCCTCGCCCAATGCGACCGACGTAATCTCGGTGCCGGTCGAGTAGAGCGTCATGAAGGGCCATCAGCAGGTGGTGAGGAAAGGAGACGACGTGATGAGCACCATGACGGCAAAAAAGCTCAGCAGGGCGCTGTGGGGTTTGGCCCTTGGCGTAGCAAGCTTGTGGATCCCGGGGATCGCGGGCGCCACGATTGGCTCCGACAGTTCGGGGGCGATTTTGGTGTTCCCGAAGGTAGTGGTGGATACGAGTGGCGTACTGTTCGGCCGCCCGACAGATACGGAAATTCAGATTACGAACACCTCAAATTCCATCATTGCTGCGCGCTGTTACTGGGTCAACGCGACGGGGCATTGTAGCAACGCACCCGACGTAGCCTGCACCCCAGAAACAGCGTCCAGCCGTTGCCCCGAAGGAGGTCGCTGTTTGGAGGGTTGGACGGAAACCGATTTCCGCTTCCGACTTACGAAAAGACAACCCATTTCGTTCAGTGCGGCCGATGGCTTGACCGTCTTTCCACTTACTGGCGGTAACCAGGGCCCTGGTGGTCAAACCAATGCCGACTCATCTATCCCACCGGTGCCGGAGGATCCGTTTATCGGCGAGCTTAAGTGTATTCAGGTCAACCCTGAGGATTACCGGCCAACCATTGGCTTCAACCCCGCCAACAATGCCGCGGGTGACCTAGCCGGCCACGCGACTATCGTATCTGCACTGCCCGCTGATGCGCCTGACGTGGACGCGCGGAAGTACAATGCCATCACTCTGAAGTCGACCACTGTGAACAACCAAGACGACACCCTGGTTCTCGGTGGCCCAGACGCGGAGTACGACGGTTGCCCGAACGTTTGGATTTTGAACCATTTCTTCGACGGTGCCGTGATCCAGTCGCATTTCTCTGGAGGCAGTCCGGGAGTGTCGCGAACAGCGACGACGGACATCACCGTGGTGCCATGTAGTGAGGACTTCCTGCTCCAGGAAAACAACCTCGGTGGGGCAACACTGCAGTTCTTGATCTTCAACGAGTTCGAACAGCGGTTCTCGAGTTCGACACGGTTTACCTGCTTCCGCGAAGTCCAACTGTCGGACATCGACACGCGACCCGGTGGAGCGGATAACGCGTTTTCCATCTTTAGCGTGGGGGTCCAGGGCACATTGAGTGGGCAGACCCGAATTCGGTCCGTTCAGCAGGCCGACCGTGCGAATGGCATTATGGTCGTCGCAGAGCGCTTCTTGGCCGGGGGTAGGGAGGGCGCCGTCAACAGTAGCGCAGAGAATGTCCACTTTACTGGTAGTCGCGATCGTTCCGACTTCATTTTCTTGAGCCCGAATCAGTAAGTCACGGCGTTCCTGTGGGTTCGAAGGGCAGAAGCACTGTGCTTCTGCCCTTTTTGTTTGCTGTTTTCAGCGTCCGCGAAGGCGACTGCCGTCGCCCGTCAAGTTGATCTGCCGGCTTCCCTGGGCTTCGTTCTCTCCCCAAAGTTCGCTAGGAGTGCCCCATGCTAAGCGCCACGCCAAAGATCCGTGCTCAAAGTACCGTTGTCTTTTGCGTTGCTGCCCTCGCTTGCCTTTCCTTGGGCGCCGTCACACAAGCGGAAATCAGCACGGACCAGCCTGGGGCAATTGTGTGGTTTCCCAAGGTCGTCCACGATGCCAATCGTGACACGATTATTCAGCTCACCAACACAACTGGTGTGAGAATCTCTTTGCTCTGTTTGTACGTGAATGCCGCACCAAATCCCAATACCGGTGAGCCCCTTTGGCAGGTGGTCGACTTCCAAATCTCCCTCACTCGCCAGCAGCCCACAGTTTGGGTTGCGAGCACCGGCCTCGGGCCTCGTCCTTCGGATGGCCGGCCAGAAGACCTTCACCCCGGGCTTGTTCCCCCGCTCGCACAAGGGTTTCTGGGAGAACTCCGTTGCGTCGTCATTGACGAAGGCGAGGTGCCTAGCTCCAAGAATGCGCTCACGGGTGAAGCAACCGTGATCGACCGTGCCGGCGGCTCACTGCGCAAATACCCTGCGTTCACCCTGCGCTCGATGGGTGGAAACAATCGCGATACCGTTCTTGCGTTGGATGATCGAGAGTACAGCGCTTGCCCGCGGATTTTGTTGCTGAACCACTATTACGACCAAGCACCAGACCCCGTCACCGGCAGCCCCGTAAGTACCACGGTCACGTTCGTGCCTTGCAGTGCTGACTTCGACCGCGCCGTCCCTACCACGACAAGCCTGGCGTTCGATACCTTCAATGAGTTCGAACAGCGGCTTTCGGCCAGTCTCCAAGTGACGTGCTTTGCTGACCTGCCCCTTACCTGGGTCGATAGTCGGCCCGATCCAACTCGTTCCGTTTTTCATTTTGCCACGCAGGGCACCATCGTGGGCCAGACGCGGATCCGGCCAGTTCCTACGCGCTCGGTGGGGGTAGGAACGGGAGTGATTGTGATCGCAGAAGAGTCTTTTGGGAACGGCCAAAGCACCGCCCTAAAGCCACATTTCATCGGCGGGGCCCTGCAAGGAGACGTTATCGTACTGCCGAGCAGCTTTTAATTGGGCCCCTTGGACTCGATCCGTGCGTTGCGTGCAACTCGGGAAACACGTTAACTGCAAGGCACAAGGGACCATCGCACGAAATGCGACTTCGGAACTGTTGGTTGGCAACGCGAGCGCCTCGGTTCCCTTCTTCCGCGACTTGCTCACGGTGCATCACTTTCCGTCGCAAACGCGAAACCTGTGAAGCAGGACACGCCTCCGCTTGCGCAGCGGTGTCCTTCGCGGCCTTCTTTGGCTCGAAGCGTGAGCAGATCGCCTGCGCGGGTAGCTAGTAAAAAGGCACCGGGTGCGGTGACTTGCGGGATCAGGGCGGATTGCAGTCCCTCTGAAACGACCCGACCTGGACCGTTCCGATGTTGCGAATGGGCAAGTGCGGAGTGCCGACGCCTGCTCGGAACTTGCGCTTCGGCGGCTGTCAAGTAAGCAACTCGCGAAGCGCTCGACCTCCGGCTCAAAGCAGCTCAGACTTGTAAACGTCCGAGCGATGCCCCGAAAAGTGCAAACGTCGAGGTCGAGCCCGACATGGTAGGTGACACTTCGCCCATTAACCACAGGTTTGCGCCGGGGAGCCACACGGTTTTTTACGCTCAGCTCTAGGGAGCAACTGCAACGCGCGAGGCTTGCCGAACGCTCGAAAGACCAACCAAAGTCAACTGTAGCCGCGCTTCTGTCTCGTTCGGGTTGGTACGGTTCGACAGCGCCACGTCGACAGACCAACAGTCGCAAAGGGAGACAAAACGCAAGCCGAAGTAATTTTCTAGAAAACGACTTGCGGGCACGTTGTAGCGCGTCGCATACGACACCCCGGCCCAGTCGGTGAGCCGCAGCACAAAGTTGGCGTCAATTTGCTGGAGCACATTGTTTGCCAATAAGCGGTAAGCCACCCCCATACTCGTGCGCGTGCCCAATCGGCGCCCTGCCGCACTGTCAACTTCGCGTGGGTCCTCGAGAAACACTCCCACGTTCGTTGAACTAAACTCGGTGGCCTTCGTATCCAACGTACCCGCGAAGCGGAAAGACAGAAGCCGACTCGGGTTTACCCGCCCTAAAATATCGAGGTCGGACAAGTGACTTTCCGAAAGTCGCTCCGTCAGCGGCTGAACGACTCGGCTCACATCGTAGGCCTGCAGCAGGGACACACGTGCTAGTTCACGCGTCGTTCCCCCTGCTGTCGCACTCCCATCTTGGCGGCCCACCGACGGAAAACGACCGATCAGCCGACTGACAACCCCAAACGCGAGAACGTTGCGTCGGTTCACCCGATCCAAGGCGTCGAAAAACGGGAGACTTTCCTGGCTCACCGACGGCACGTAGTAGTACTGGGCCACTGGCTCGAGGGTATGCTTCACGCGGTCCATTCCCCAATAAGGAAAATCGTACACTCTTTGCAGAGTACTTCCAGCTTCGACCCGCACCTCTACCTGTTCGCGATGCGACGCAGCTGGCAATTTCCGGGTAACTCCGGGAGCGGCCAGCGGCTCTGTGCGATGCAGCGCGTAGGCATTCTGCCAAAACCGGATAGAAGCCAAACCATACCCCCAAGGGGCGAGCGGCACGGTTGCAACCACCCGCGGCTGCGCCAGCAGTCGCGCCCCCGCTGGTCCCTGCCCCCGCTCGAACTGGGCCCATTCTGCTGACCAATCTGCGAGCAGCCACCTTTGCACCGGCAACTGACCACCCCACCACACGCGCGGTACCGTCTGCACAGTCCGGGACTCGAGCGGGTCCGTAAGGTCCTGAAAATAGGCCGCATCAAAAGCCAAAAGAGAGCGAGGGAAGACGTAGATCCCACCAACACGCGAAGTGGTATAAGGCAGGGTTCGCAGCAACACCGTACGCCCGCGCTCAAAAGAGTACGTGTTGATTTCACGAAAAAACTGATCGTCACTGACCAGTTTCCCATCGGCGTAGAGTTGCGCGGACTGCCCCAGACGATGATCCAAGGCGGTAAAGACGCTCCACCGGTCTTGCGGGACGATCGTTGACCCGCGCACGCGGTCCGCCCGCAAAAACTCGTTGAAATAGGAAAGTGCTACCGTTCCTCGATCGTCCAGACTGGCTCGGTAGTTGTACTCTCCCAGCAGGCCTATGCGGGCTCCGGTCTCCAGGTCCAGCCCAAACGTTGCCTCGCGACTGGGGTCGATCGCCCAATAAAACGGAACCACGGTCTGAAACCCGCGCTGGTTCGACGCACCAAAACGCGGCATCAAAAAGCCGCTTTGTCGTTCACGCTGTACCGGGAAGGCAATGCGGGGCAGGTACAGGACGGGAACGTCAAGGACATTGAACGTTGCTCCTCGTGCGACGCCGTAACCCTCCACCGTAACATCGAGGTGTTTGGCGGTGATGCTCCAACTCTGCCGACCCTCTTCGCAGTTACAAGTGGTGAAACGGCCATTGATGATGCGGTAACGCTGACCACCAAACTTTTCGATCGAACTTCCCCACAACGAGTACTGCAATTTCCGGGAACGCAGCGCCGCACCTTTTAACTCGCCCACTTCTTGTTCTAGGTCGATGCGGGCCCGATCGGCAAAAAGCACGCCTTCAGGGCTGTCGACGTGAACGTCGCCCTCTGCGTGCACCACGGAAGTGGTGCGTTCCACAACGACGCGCGCGGCGCGTACTTCGATTTCCCCGTACCGCACGACCACGTGTCCTTCGGCCGTCACCACATCGCGGTCGCGGTCGTACGCTAACGTGTCTGCCTCGACTTGCACCGGCAAGCCAGCCGGCAACTCGCCCGTCAAAGAGTGCGCCGCACGCACGGTAAAAAGTGTCAGAGCGGGGATGACCACCAGCCCGAGGAAAACAAGCGGGCTCCACCGATCAAACGTCGGCACGGGCAATCCTCGAGGTACTCTCCCGTCCGCCTTCGTGACGGAAGAACGCCGCTCGCACCTGTCCGACAAGAAACAGGGAGCCAGCAACCAACAGGACCTCGTCCTCCCGAAGCGCATTCACGATCTGCTCGAAGGCAACCGCGGGGTCGTCTTCGATCCGCGTGGGTACCCAAGCGCGCCACCGCTCGGCCAGGCGCGCGGGGTCTGCGCTCCGCTGAGGCCAAGGGCGGGTCACAACCGCAGATTGCACGTAAGGAGCCAGAATGTCGACCATGGCCGGCCAGTCCTTGTCGCTCATGACGCCGAAGAGCAAATGCACGCGGCGCTGCCCTAATAAGTGCGGCAGCGCTGCGACCAGCGCCCGCACGCCGTCCACGTTGTGCGCGCCGTCGAGAATCACCAACGGCCTCTCCGTCAACACTTCCAGCCGCCCCGGCCATCGCACATTCTCCAAGCCCCACCGCCACACTTCCTCCGACCACTTCAGGCCGTCGGAGAGGACCTGTGCGGTTGCTAGGGCAACAGCGGCATTCTCGCACTGATGAGCCCCACGCAGCCCTAGCCGAACGTTGCCCAGTTCTCCTCGAGGGCCGCGGAACGACCAACACTGATCATTTCCCCACCACGTAAAGTCACTGTGCGCCCACCACACCGGTGCGTTTTGCGACCGAGCACGGGAGTCGATCACTGCCCTCGCCTCGGGCGGCAGCGCGCCCGCGACTACGGGAACACCATGTTTGATGATCCCGGCCTTTTCCGAGGCAATCGAGGCGAGCGAGTTGCCAAGGAATTCTTGGTGATCAAAGCCAATACTCGTAATCACGCACACTTGCGGCAGCACTACGTTGGTGGCATCGAGGCGGCCCCCGAGCCCCGTCTCGATCACCGCCAGGGGAACTTTTCGCTGCGCAAAATACTGAAAGGCCAGCACGGTGGTGAATTCAAAAAAGGTGAGCTCGATCCCACGTAAGGTGGCCGCACGGTGAACCTCACGTGCCCCCCTGACCACGTCCTCCGGCGAGATCTCATCGTTGCCAACTCGAATGCGCTCGGTAAAGCGGATGAGATGGGGAGAGGTGTAAAGGCCCGCCTCCAGCCCTGCTCCACAGGCCATGGCGTGAAGCATCGCCGCGACAGAGCCTTTACCGTTGGTGCCAGCAATGTGAACGATCGGGTACTTTCGTTCCGGGCGGCCAAGTTCCTGCAATACCAGCTCGATTCGCTCGAGCTTGAAATCCATGCCTTTGCGGGCCTCTAGCCCGTACAACCAGTCGAGCAGCTCCGAGTACGTTGCGGCGATCATGAACGCTCTCGCTTGGAATCACACCGCCCCCGATGGCGGGCGCTTGACGCCAATCGTTCCCTGTTTGAGTCGGCGCACGAATTGCGCAACCACCTCCGGTAGATCGCTTTGATCGCGGTGTTGGTCGACGAGTCGCATGATGGCGCTACCGACCACCACTGCATCCGCAAACTCCGCTACGGCCGCGGCTTGTTCCGCCGTCGAAATTCCGAAGCCCACACCAATGGGCAACGCCGTCTGCTGCCTTAGCGACAAGATCACCGGCCGCACTTCCCACGGCTGAACGGGCTTCACTCCAGTGACCCCGGTCACCGACACGTAGTAAATAAAACCCGCGGCATGCCGCAAAACGACTCGGACACGTTCTCGGCCGCTGGTGGGCGCCAACAAACACACGAAATGCACGCCAGCGGGCCGTGTCCACTGCAACAACTCCTCCGCCTCGTCGGGAGGCAAATCCACCACGAGCAACCCATCGACACCGGCAGCGGCTGCGTCGCGGGCAAAGGCTTCCAGCCCGTAGCGGAAAATAGGATTGTAATAGCCATACAGGACTATGGGCGTCTCCGAGCTGCGGCGAAACTCCTGCACCAGTTCCAGGGCCCGCGGTAGGCTCGCTCCGGCACGCAAACCGACCTCGAGCGAATGTTGCAGCACTGGCCCATCCGCAGTTGGGTCAGAGAACGGCACACCCAGTTCGATCAGGTCGGCGCCAGCCTCCTCTACTGTGTGCAACAGATCCAAGGTGCCTTCCAAGCTTGGATCGCCCAAGGTGAGGAACGGAATCAGCGCTACCTCCCCCCGTTCGCGCAAACTCGCGAACACACGGTCGATTCGATTCTTTTTGGGCGAGGCCATGGTTTTGTCCAAAACGCGAAGCGGTTTCTCGCTCACAACGTCACCCCTAGTGCCTTGGCCACAGTGGCCATATCCTTATCCCCACGGCCCGACAAGTTCACCACAACGATCCGATCACGCCCGAGCTTTGGAGCCAGCTTTGCCGCATAGGCCACGGCATGGGCACTTTCTAATGCTGGGATAATGCCCTCGCTTTCGGAGAGAAGTTGGAATGCCTCCAGCGCCTCCCCGTCGGTCACCGCGACATACTGCGCTCGCCCGATGGAATGTAGGTAGGCGTGTTCGGGCCCGACACCCGGATAGTCTAGCCCTGCGGAAATCGAATGCGCGGGACGGATTTGGCCCATCTCGTCCTGCAAGATGTAGGTTTTTTTCCCGTGCAGGATGCCGATGGTTCCGGCACTAATCGACGCCGCATGTTCGCCGGTGTCGAGCCCCTTGCCTCCGCCTTCGACGCCAACCAGCCTCACCTCGGGGTTGTCCAAAAATGGGTAGAACAAGCCCATGGCATTACTACCGCCGCCGACACACGCGACAAGGTAATCGGGCAGTCGTCCCTCGCGGCGGAGAATTTGTCGCTTCGTCTCCTTGCCGATCACCGATTGAAAGTCGCGGACGATCATCGGGTATGGGTGGGCAGACATGGTGGATCCCACCAAGTAGTACGTCGTTTCGACGTGCGTCACCCAGTCGCGGAGTGCTTCGTTGATGGCATCCTTCAACGTTGCGCTGCCGGAAGACACCGGCCGCACCTGTGCACCGAGCAGCTTCATGCGAAACACGTTCAGGGATTGGCGCTGCACATCTTCACTGCCCATGAACACCTCGCAAGGAAACCCAAGCAAGGCCGCTACCGTTGCCGTAGCCACACCGTGTTGCCCGGCGCCGGTTTCCGCAATCAGCCGTTGCTTACCCATGCGCCGCGCTAAAAGCGCTTGCCCGAGAGCGTTGTTGATCTTGTGCGAACCGGTGTGGCACAGGTCTTCTCGCTTGAGATAAATCTTTGCGCCCCCGAGCTTTGCGGTCAGCCGCTGCGCAAAATACAAAGGAGTCTCGCGCCCCGCGTAATCGCGAAGGTAGCCCTGAAGCTCTTGGCGAAAGCTGCGGTCACGGGAAATTTGCCGGTACGCTCTCTCGAGCTCGATCAAGGCAGGCATCAGGGTTTCCGCGACGTAACGCCCGCCGAAAATTCCAAAATGACCATGTCGGTCAGGCAGACTTTGCATTCTGAACAAACCTCCTCATGGCCCCAGGATCCTTGGCCCCTGGACTCGTTTCCACACCACTGGCGACATCGACACCAAACGGACGCACCAAGCGGATCGCCTCGCTTACGTTCTCTGGATTCAATCCACCCGCAAGAATCACGGGTCGTCCCGGCGCCCACTGCGCAACCGCAGCCCAGTTCGCCCTCTGGCCCGTGCCACCGTAGCGCCCCGGAACCTGAGCATCCACCAAGAAGTAATCCACTCGGTACAGACAGGCAGCCTCCAAATCACCTTTGGAGTGCCCTCGTACGGCCTTGATCACCGGCCAGCGCCAGCCCTGGCAATACTCCGGGGGCTCGTCCCCATGGAACTGCAACAGATCCAGCCCCAGTTCGGCAGCCGTGCTTTCCACTTCCTCACGTGTGGCGTTCACGAAAACCCCGACCTTGCGAATGTGCGGAGGAAGGGCAGCCACGATTTCTCGGGCTCTCTCTCTGGTAACGTGGCGCGGGCTCCCCTGCCAAAAGTTCAACCCCAGCCAATCGGCGCCCGAACGCGCCGCCGCGATTGCATCTTCGCAAGTGGTAATCCCACAGATCTTTACGACAACCATGCGTTGGGTCGGGCCTACGCACCCAAAAGTTCCGCGAGCTTGGCGGTGGGATTCCCCGCGCGCACCAATGCCTCTCCAATTAAGAACGCGCGCACGCCCGCCTGTTCCAAACGTCGGATGTCTGCCGGGGTTTCAATTCCACTTTCCGCGACGACCACCGCCCCACCACGGCTAGCATGGGCGGCGAGGCGCTCGGTGACTTCGAGGGAGGTGGCGAAGGTCGCCAGGTCGCGGTTATTCACCCCGATGAGTCGTGCTCCAGAACCCAAGGCTGTTTCGATCTCTTGTTCGTTGTGGACCTCGACCAACGCTGCCAGCTGGATTTCTTTCGCCTCATCGAGGAGTACACGCAGGAGCGCCGGGTCGAGAGCCCGAACGATCAGTAACACGGCATCGGCACCGTAGGCCTTAGCTTCATGCAACTGGTAAGGGTCGAACAAAAAGTCCTTGCGCAGTAGCGGCAGTGTAACTGCTTCGCGAATGGCACGTAAGTGCTCCAAGCTTCCGAGGAAAAACTGCCTTTCCGTCAGAACAGAAATCGCCGCTGCGCCTCCGGCTTCGTACGATCGAGCCAAGCCCACGGGATCGAAATCCGCAGAAATGACTCCCTTCGAGGGAGAAGCTTTTTTCACTTCGGCAATGATTGCCCGCGGCCGCTGCAAGGCCGCCCCAAAATCGCGCCGTGGGGCATGGTAGCCCGGCATCTGAGCGAGCTCGCTCAAAGGGACCTGCTTTTTCGCCTGTTCCAGTTCCGCCCGCTTGGCGGATAAAATACGTTCGAGGATCATCGATTGGTCCAAGCCACAACTTCTGCCAACTTCTCTCCTGCTAGCCCGCGACTGAGCGTGTCGTGGGCAAGCGACACCCCTTCGCCCAGTGTTGTCACCCGCCCCGCAACATACAGAGCTGCTGCAGCATTGAGCTTGGCGACATCGGTGCAGGGACCTGGCTCCCCCCGCAAGACCGCGCGCATGCGGTCGAGGGCGGTGTGCAAGTCAGGACAAACAAACGCCTCTCTCGGGTAGCGCGGGAAACCCAGTTCTGCCGGGTCCAGGAGCCACACGCGCACCTTGCCTTCTCGCCACTCGCACACTCGGGTTGGAGCCGACAAGGAAATTTCATCCAGGCCATCCTCGCTGTGTACGACTAAGGCATGCTCCGCGCCAAGCTCGCCAAGTGCCTCGGCCATGGGCTGAAGCCACTTCGGGGCAAACACACCGACCACCTGTCGCTTTGCTCCGGCAGGATTCGCCAATGGACCAAGCAGGTTAAAGATCGTGCGCAGTCCAAGCTCCCTTCGTACCCCGGCAACGTGCCGCATAGCGGGATGAAATCGTGGGGCAAACAAAAATCCGAACCCCGTTGCCTCGATACATGCCCGCACTTTTTCCGGGGGCAGGTCGATACGCATGCCTAAAGCTTCCAGAATATCCGCCCCTCCCACTTTTCCCGACACAGCGCGGTTTCCATGCTTAGCTACGGCCACCCCAGCGGCTGCAGCAATCAGCGCTGCTGCCGTGGAAATGTTGAAGGAGTTCGATCCGTCGCCACCGGTACCGCAGGTGTCGACCACCGGAACGTTGGGGTGGATTGCCTCGGCACGCGCCCGCAGCGCACGCGCTGCACCGACAAGCTCGGCTATGGTTTCTCCCTTCATGCGCCACGCCACCAACAAGGCGGCCAGGTGTACGGGGCTCACCTCACCGCTCATGATCTCGAGGACCAGCGCTTCGGCTTCGCTTGCTTCGAGGTGCTGTCCCTCGACTAGAGTCCTCAGGGCGTGGCTTACCAGCGAAGACATCGTGGTTTTAGGCCGTCAGGGACAAGAAGTTGCGAAGCAATTCTTTACCGGCCGTAGTCAAAATCGATTCGGGATGGAATTGCACCCCCTCTACCGTATGGTGCCGGTGGCGCAATCCCATGATCTCACCTTCCGCCGTCCGCGCACTCACCTCGAGGCACGACGGCAAAGAAGCTTCTTCCACCAGGAGAGAATGGTAGCGCGTCGCCGTGAATGGGTTGGGAAGCCCAGAGAAAATGCTTTTCCCGTCGTGAAAAATTTGCGAGGTTTTACCGTGCATCAGGCGTTGCGCTCGCACCACGCGTCCCCCGAAAGCCACGGCGATGCTCTGATGACCCAAGCACACGCCCAGAAGAGGCACCTTTCCGGCAAAATGTTGGATCACAGCCACCGAGATCCCCGCTTCTGCGGGGGTGCAAGGCCCCGGCGAGATCACGATTTGCTCGGGTCGCCAGGAAGCAATTTCTTCGAGAGTTACTGCATCGTTGCGTACGACGCGCACCTCTGCCCCGAGTTCGCCAAAGTACTGCACAAGGTTGTACGTAAACGAATCGTAATTGTCGATCATCAATAACATCGTAGCGAAGCGGAACTTAGTCGCGCTCGAGCCTCTCTGCCAGGCGAATGGCCTGCAACGCAGCGCGCGCCTTGTTTACGCATTCCTGATGCTCGCGCTCAGGGACCGAATCGGCCACGATCCCAGCTCCAGCCTGGACGTAATACCGCCCACCGTTGATCAAAATCGTCCGGATGGTGATGCAGGTATCCATGTTACCGGAAAAACCAAAATAGCCGACGGCCCCCCCGTACACGCCGCGTTGCGTAGGCTCGAGTTCATCGATGATTTCCATGGCTCGAATCTTCGGTGCACCGGTGAGCGTTCCCGCCGGAAATGTGGCTGCGAGAGCATCGAAGGCGTCGAGTCCCCGCTTTAACGTACCGCGCACGTTGGAAACCAAGTGCATAACGTGGGAGTAACGTTCCACCACCATGCACTCGGTCACTTCGACGGACCCCGCCTCCGCCACGCGGCCGACGTCGTTGCGCCCGAGGTCGACCAGCATAATGTGTTCGGCGATCTCCTTCGCATCTTGGCGAAGTTCGTTTTCCAGCTCCCGGTCTGACACCTCGTCGGTGCCTCGCGGGCGCGTTCCGGCAATTGGGCGAACGGTCACCTCCCGCCCTTCCAGGCGCACCATGACCTCCGGCGAAGAACCCACCAGTGTGGCTTCGCCCGTGCGCAAGAAGAACATGTACGGTGCCGGGTTGATCTTCCGCAAGCAGCGGTAAACTTGGAACGGGTCGCTTCGGAGCTCGCCCTCGAAGCGCTGAGCTAGGACGACCTGAATGATGTCGCCCGCGACAATGTAGTCCTTCGCTTTGCGCACCATGGCCTCGTATTGTTCTCGGGAAAGGTTGGCACGAGGCAGCTCGGCCGGATGCTCCATTGCACCAAACTCGATCGGGGCATCCACCGAGCGGCGCAGCCTCTCCACCAAACCCTGCAAGCGCCGACATGCATCCGCGTAGCTCTGATCGAGGGCTTGCCCTTCCGTCGGTGCATAAGTTACGGCAGTGATCGTGTGCTTCAGGTTGTCGAAGACCAAGAAGGTATCGACGAGCATCAAGTACACGTCTGGTAAGTGCAGGTCGTCCCGAGGCGGAGACGGCAGGCGTTCGAAGTGCCGCACAAGATCATAGCCAAGGTAGCCGACCCAACCCCCATCGAAGCGCGGTAGCGGGCGGGACGATACCGTCTGCAACTGCCTGAGAACCCTCCGCGCCTCGTTTAATGGATTCTCGCCTACGATCACCCGCGGCTCTTCGCCCCGGAATGTCAGAGTGGTTTGCGTTCCTTTTGCCCTGAGCACCGCAGCCGGCTCAATGCCGAGAAAACTAAAGCGCCCCCACTTTTCTGGTCCCTCGACGCTTTCGAACAAGAAGGCATCTCCGCCCTTATCCAGTTTGAGGAATGCCGACACCGGGGTCTCGAGGTCGGCAAGAATCTCGCGGATAACGGCAACTCGATTCCCTTTTGCCGCAAGGGAGCAAAACTCGGCATAATCTGGCTCGAACATCGGCTCCTTCCTCAGCGCGGCGTGACAAATGCTCCGGAGAGCCCGAGTTCGCCCTTGAGGCGCGCCTCCCATTGCCGTGCCTCTTCTCGCGAAGCGAAACGGCCCACACGCACCCGATACCAGGTGGCACCTTCGCGGCTTGGAGCCTGCACCAAGTACGCATCGTAGCCGCGAGCCCGCAACCGCTGCACCAAGGCACGCGCCTCGGTCACATCGGTGGTGGCGGTAACCTGTACCGTCCAGCCGGCATCTGCCCAGGCATCCCCCGCCTCGCCCCGCAACCGCGGTTGCATGGTCGGAGTCGCACGGGGCCGCGGGGTGTTGGTAGGCCGCGGGGTCGGGCGGACCAAAATCGGAGTGTAAGTCGGAAGAAAGGTCATCCCCCCAGGACTCACAGCGCGCGTGGGTGTGGCGGCCGGGACAACGCCGACTGAAGGTTCTGGATTGACGGAAGGGGCCGCCTGCACCAGCCGTTCCGCGGCCTTTTGCCGAAGTCGCTCGTAAAAGGCGCGGTCGACGACCTCTTCTGGCCGTTCTTCGGCCCGAGCCGGTGACGGAGTGCTCCTCACAATCGGCGCCCGGACAACGCGTTCCTCTCGCAGTAGCCGTCGCTCCGCGGTGTCGCGTCCGACCCACATTCCGAATAGAAAGATCAGCACCGAGGCGCCCGCAAACAACAGGAACAACAAAACAACCTGGAGCGAAGTCAAACCCGATTGGGAGCGGCGAATCGACTTCATTCTCTTACATCTCTTCCGGGGCGCGCACGCCCAGCAACTCCAAGCCCAACCGCACAACCTTCCCCACTGCCCAAGCAAGATAGAGCCGCGCCTGCGACTGTTCTGCATCCTCCGTCAGCACCCGGTGGCGGTTGTAAAAACGGTGAAACTCGCCGGCCAAGTCGATCAAATAAAACACCACTCGGTGAGGCTCGCAAAAACGGGCGGCCTCTTCCACTATGTCAGGGTACGACGCCAGCAGTTTCGTCACCGCCACCTCCTCTGCAGCGGTAAGCAAGTGCAGTGGCGCATCGCTGGCCTGAGGCCGGACGACACCTAAGGAAGCCGCCTGTTTCATCAAGCTGCACACCCGCGCGTGCGCATACTGAACGTAAAACACAGGGTTCTCGGTTGACTGCCGCTTCGCGAGTTCCAGGTCGAACTCGAGATGACTGTCGGCCTTGCGCGTGAGAAAGAAAAATCTCACCGCATCGGGACCAACCTCGTCAATGAGCTCGTCCAAAGTGACATACTCAGCGCGGCGCGTGGACATCTTCACCTGCTCGCCCCCACGGGTCAGGGTCACAAACTGGTACAAAATCACCCGCAGCCGACTGACATCATAACCCAACGCCCGCAACGCCGCCCGCACGTCTTCGTGCTCGGCCACGTGATCCGCCCCGAGCACGTTTACCAGCAGATCGAACCCCCGAGCGAACTTGTGGCGATGGTAGGCAATATCGGGAAGGCGGTATGCGGGCTCACCGGTTGACTTGACGAGCACCCGATCTTGATCCAGCCCTACCGCTTTCCCGTGCAACCACACGGCACCGTCGCGTTCGAAAGCGAGTCCGAGTTGGCGAAGGTCTGCTAGCGTTCGTTCGATACTCCCGTCTTTGTACAGCGAATCTTCGTTGAAATAAGAATCGAACCGAATTCCAAGCCGTCCCAGCGTGCGATCGATATCTGCAAAGATGGCTTTTTCTGCCGCCTCTTTGAACACACCCGTCGCCGGCTCATTGCGGAGGGCGTCTCCGTGTTCACCGACTAACCCGGCGGCAATTTCGCGGATGTATTCGCCTTGATAGCCTTCTTCAGGAAACGCAACCGGGTCACCCAGCAACTCTAAGTAGCGGGCTTTTACCGACTCCCCGAGCAGCTTCATTTGGCGCCCAGCATTGTTGAAATAGTATTCCCGAGTCACACTATGCCCGGTGGCTTCGAACAATCGCGCAATCGCATCGCCCAGCACGGCATTGCGCCCGTGACCAACGGTGAGCGGTCCGGTCGGGTTTGCTGAAACGAATTCTACCAGTACCCGCTGCTGAGAACCAAAGGCACTCGGCCCGAACGAAGGGGATTCAATCTCCGCCAGACATCGCGACCAAAACTGTGGAGACAGGCGAAAGTTGATGTACCCCGGGCCAGCGATTTCGACCCCCACAAACAATCCCTCGGGATCTTCGAGGCAACGCAGGATTTTCTCCGCTACCGCCCGTGGTGCCTGGCGTTCTGCCCGCGCCAAACTCAAGGCAATAGGAGTTGCCAGGTCGCCCAATGCCGGATCTTTTGGAATCTCCAGCACCGCTGGCGGAGGCTCGCTTTGCAGCAAACCTTGGCGTCGAGCTTCGCGCAAAGCACGCTCCAATACCGCTTCGACCGGCTTTTTCATCCTTGTACCCTAATGAGCACCCGCCTGACGGGCAGTTTCACGGGACCTGCCTTGGCAGCGCGGGCCGAACAGGTCTCGCGCGCTATACGCAGCAAGCCTAGTCGAGTCAAGTTGCTCGCCTTGCCGGAGAGGCTTCGCGTTTCTCCACGCGTGGAAAGTAGCGAGTCATGACCACGGCGTGCCTTCCGGGCGCATAGTAATTGCGGCGTAGGCCGGTTTGCACGAATCCATGGGCCGAGTACAATCCCTGCGCAGCTTCGTTGTCGTGGTGAACTTCCAAGGTCACCAGCCTGGCCCCGGCCTGGCGAGCCGACTCGAGAACAACCTCGAGCAACGCCCGCCCGATGCCTCGCCTTCGGTACTGTGGGTGCACAGCAAGGTTCAGCAAATGCACTTCGTCGCCTACCAACCACCAGCAAACATACCCCACCACGGCACGGTTGTCGCCACGTGCCACCAAGCATCTCGAAAACGGCAGCCGCAGCTCGTGCCGAAACAGACCCACCGACCACGGCTCGGAAAACGACTGCCGCTCGATTTCGATGACCGCACCAAGGTCATCCTCGCACATGGGCTCGAGCCGCAGCTCGCTCGTCTCAATCATGGCTCACCACCGCAAGAGAGCACTCCCCCACGTAAAGCCGGCGCCAAACGCTGCCAGGCAGACGAGCATTCCAGGTTGCAGCCGACCAGTTTCCAATGCCTCGTACAATGCCAGCGGAATCGAAGCAGCGGTGGTGTTGCCATAGCGGTCGATGTTGTTGACGACCTGCTCGTCGCGAAGCCCAAGTTCGCCGGCAACCATTTGGTTGATCCGCAAGTTGGCCTGGTGGGGGATCAGTAAATCGAGGTCGGCGGCACTCACGCCGTTGGCGTCGAGCGCTTCGCGAATCACCTCCGCGAGCCGGACTACCGCGTGGCGGAAAACGTAACGCCCCTCCATGTGAGGGAACACCCGCCCATCTGGTCCCGTGATCATTTCCTCCGTCAAACGCGGTCGAAGCCGACTGCCCGGCGCCTCGACCCAGAGCTTCTCGGCGTACTTTCCTTCCGCATGCAGATGGGTGGAAAGGATTCCTCGGTCTGGATCGGGCGACGGCCCCACAACTGCGGCTGCAGCACCGTCGCCAAAGATGACCGCGACATCGCGTCCCCGCGTGCTGAGGTCCAAGCCGGTGGAATGGACCTCTGAGCCCACCACGAGCACGTAATCATAGGCGCCGGTTTTGACGAATTGGTCGGCCACGGCAAGCGAATAGACGAACCCGCTACACTGATTGCGGACGTCGAATGCAGGAATGCCGGACATGCCAAGTTTTTCTTGTAACAAGAAGGCGCTGGCGGGCATGTCGACATCGGGGCTTAACGTGGCAAACACGATACACTGAATCGCGCTTGCATCGAGGCCGGCGCGTGTCAAAGCTTCCTTAGCGGCAACGGCCCCCATGTCGGACGCTCCAGTACAGCCATCGCTGTATCGGCGTTCGCGAATCCCCGTGCGTTGTTGGATCCACTCATCTGACGTATCCATGAGGCGGGTCAAATCTTGGTTCGTGACCACATGCTCTGGCACGCAGTGACCTACCCCAAGGATATGCGACCGCCGCACAACTCGAACCTCCTCGTTTGGCTGCATTAACTTACCCCGCTTCGGTTTAGTTCTTCTTCGTTGCTCGATCCCGCACTGGGCAATGTTTCTGCCTCAGAAGTCTCCAGCCCAACTCCTATCCGCCCTCTCTTCTTTCCTTCCAGTTTACCCGGTAGAGACATCCCCGCTTTCCGGCAAGATCCCGCAGCGAGGCCAACAGTGGCTTTCCCCATAGGCTCCAGCGACGCCAACTGGCACGCTTGACTCGGTACTTATGGTACAACGTGTATCACGAGACGATCGCAAAAACGATGGAGCGCGGAACTCTCCGCACCGGCCAGGCGGCTGCCGAGGTGCGCACGAACATCCAAATTGTCCACGATGACGAGCGCCAAGGTCTCCTCGATCAACTCTGTGAGCGCTTTTTGCCTACCAGGCGTACGGGGCAGCGCGGTTCCGCTCGGCCGTTTCGTGAAGCGCGCGCAAGAACTCGGCGTCGCGCTTACCGAAATCGACGGACTGCTTCGGCTCCGTGATGACCAAGAGAGGGCCTGTTCGGAGGTCAATGCTGCTTCTGAAGGAAAAACACCGAGGTCGAGCGCAAAATCCGAGCCTTCCGCACCAGAAGGCGTGCGCTTGGTCTTCGTCCGGCTTCCTGTGCCCGCAAAGGCCGCGCCGGCCACTGCGCGTCGAACGGCTCCCGAACGATCGGCAGTTTGGTCTCGTGATTGTCGGCGACGGATCTGCCGTTTTCGCGGCACAGATCCGAACGCTGCCTCTCAACGCGTTGGTAGCGCAACGGTTGTCGAAAGGGCCGCACCCGGTGGCATGAGTGTCCATGTCGGTTGTGCCCTCCAACGCGGCTGATCCTCGTGACCGAAGCTTGTCTATTGCGCATCACATCGAGGCTTTGCCCGCCTTCGAGCGACGCTCGACCCAACGCGGTTCGCGGCGGTCATGGGTGAGCACGACCAGTTCGTCGGGCCGTTCCGGCAATCAAAGTATCGCGACGTTTCTGCCACTCATTCCGACGGTAACCCTGCTTGCAAGGGACAGGCAGCTCCATGCTGGTAACGGGGAGGCCCGTGCGAGTCCGAAAAGTTGCGCTTGCCCAGGGTGCAAGGCTGGAGCCTCCAGCCATTTCCTGGCCTTTTCAAGCAGCGCTATCTTACAAGACCAAGGCTCTGGGGCTCGCCACGCCCCCCAAAGGCATGATGGTCACCGGTAGCCGCGCCGCGTGCCCTTCAACTCGCCTAGCCTTTTGCCCGGCTCGGCACAAAGGTCACGGTGCAGGAGCTACACGCGCAGTACTGCACCACCCCAGGCAAACCCCGAACCACAAGCGGCGAGGCACACGACCGCTCCAGCTCCGAGCGAACCAGTTTCCACCAATTTACTCACCGCCACTGGCAGTGCGGCTGCGCCTAAATGCCCGTAGTCTTCCGAGGGGATCCATACAGATTCCTTGGGCAAACCGAGGACGCGGGCGGCATCTTGAGCCACCTCCGGAAAAACGTGGCTAAGAACGAACCCGTCGATTTCGCTCACTCGGCGACCAGCCCGCTCGATCACTTCGCGGACAACGTGAGGGAGATGTTCGCGTCCAAACGAGGCCACGACTTGCGAGTCGATGCGGGGCAGGTGTCGGCCTAACCCAAAGTCTTCCCGCGTTACCCGATGCGGGTGCTGGCGACTCGCAGGAAACTCACACCAAAACGCGCGATGGCCGCTTCCGTCCGCGTGAGTGACAACGGCCTCGATTCCTGCCTCGTTGCCCGAGGGGCCGAGAATCACCACGCCAGCTCCATCACCAAACAATTGTGCTACATCGGGCTGCCGCTCGTAGTCCACCATGGACGAATAAACTTCGCCACCCGCAAGCAAGATACATCGGTATTGCCCAGCGCGCAAAAATCTCTCTGCCACGTGCAACGCAAACAGAAAGCCGGCACACTGAGCGCGGATGTCTAGGGCCGGTACAGTGCCACACTGCAACTGATCTTGAAGGAAACAGGCAGAGCCCGGAAAGGTGACATCCGGCGTCGTGGTCGCAAATATGATGAAGTCGATATCCTCGTTGCGAAGGCCACTGCGTTCGAAGGCCATACTCGTTGCCCGAGCTGCCAAAGTGGATGGCCCGACCGGCTCCTGTGCGATCGGAAGCAGTCGTCCGACGCGCTCCGCCGTGGGCGGCAAGTCATGGCCCCAAGCAAGAACTTTGGCAAACATGGAGTGCTTTCCTAGCGAGTTGCCAGAGTCGATGCGAGCGCAGAGCTCGGCGTTCAAAGCTTCGACCAGTATAACGGGCTCGGGAACACACCGGCGACGGGGGACGGTGTGTTGCGCCGCCCCCGTCGCCACAAGCTTCAGCACTCCCTACGGTCTAAGTCGCAGGGCAGCCCGCAAGAGCCGCATCCACCGCAATCAGGAGTTCATCGACGGTCACTGCACCGTCACCGTTGAGATCCATCGCCACACACGCAGTGACGCCGACTCGCTCCAAAATGATGTTCACACCCAGAATGAGCTCTTCGATGGTCACCGCACCATCGCCGTTACAGTCACCAACGCAGGCAGGTGGGGATGGCTCCGTCGGCGTTGGCGTGGGTGACTCTTCGGGCGTTGGTGTTCCCGTTTCTTCAGGCGTGGCCGTTGGCGTTGGCTCCTCAGGCGTGGGCGTCTCTTCAGGAGTCGGTGTCGGGCTTGGCGATTCCTCCGGAGTCGGGGTCTCTTCCGGCGTGGCCGTTGCGGTGGGGGACTCTTCGGGCGTCGGCGTTGGAGATGCTTCGGGGCTAGCTGTCGCTGTGGGCGATTCTTCTGGCGCCTGCGTGGGCGTCTCCTCCGGTGTCACCGAAGGCGTGGGAGATTCGCTGG
>FMJZ01031263.1_pt1 | contig 43274 bp, 37 predicted proteins | sample 1987881 | NCBI WGS metagenome assembly FMJZ01 (sample SAMEA4378227, study PRJEB15110) | soil metagenome | biome: soil; feature: Field; material: Soil | place: India | collected 2015-03-11 | depth 0 m
CTGTTGGATGGCAAGTTTGTTTCCTTTGCAACCAACTCTTAATCTTCTAATTGTCATTCAGAAGATTTTTTGGTTTTTAAAAGCAGTTTCTTGATTGCATCAATATTTTTTTGTTCATCTTCTTCTTTGTAGCTTTTAGATAATTTTTCTTGTATCATCCCAGTAGTGGGAATTTCGGACTGACTTGGGCTTAGTTCTGGTTCTGTTTCAATGGTTTCTCCCCTAAGGGTGGGAATTTCTAAATCGCTTTCAAAATGTAATTTATCAATTGGAAGACCTGCGGAAATTTTTTCCATCCTATCATGACCAAAAATGCTGACTAGTTTTTCAAAAACTGTAGTACGGGTAAAAGGTTTTGAAATAAATCCATTAACCCCAGTCTTTATCGCTTTTCCAAGGTTTTCGGTGTCGGAAAGAGCGGAAACCATTAGTACAGGAATGTTTCTTGTGTATTTGATTGTTCTTAATAGCTTTAAAGTTTGATGTCCAGAAAGGTCTGGCATTAAAATATCCAAGACAATAATATCTGGCAAGTGTTCAATAGCCAAACTAACTCCCTCGTAACCATCCGAAGCAAGTAGAGTTTTTTTAAAGCCATAACTTTGCATTGTTTTGGACAATATTCTTTGCATCCAAATATCGTCATCTATTATTAATGAACAATATTCAACCATTTTTCACCTCTTGATTTTTTTCAATTGTGCTACTATTCTTGTTAAAAACAACTGTTTGCTGGGTAAGATTGTCTTGCACTTTCTTGTTAACCTTTACAGATAAGTTTTTCATTGCATTCTTAAGTTTTTCAACTTCTATTTTTGCAGCTTGCCGGTTCAATTCAATTATTTTGTCGTAAACTTCTTTTCGATGAACTGGAATTGACTTTGGTGCTTCAATTCCAAGTCGAACAACACCACGTGAATAGCCTAAAACAATAATTTTCACTGTGGACCCTATTGTAACGACTTCTCCAATCTTCCTTGATAATACAAGCATATATTCCTTTATTCTTGTTTTGTTTTCTTTGGTATAACGAAATTGGTTGAATATTTGTCGCTAGGTAGGATTACCTGCAAGCCACTTTGGCTTTCAACGTCAAAAACTATTGGTGCTTTCATATTGGCAGTCATTTGCTTTTTATCGTCTTCGAGTGTAACTATTACCATCAACACGAGCTTTTCCAAATCAAATTCTGGTCCGGGATCATACATTAGATCCAAATGCCATGGGCTAAGCAACGGGAAACCAATTTCTGGTTTTTCAATAGAGATTAACCATTTAAATGGGAGAGTCTCTTCGTCTGCAATTAAAACGAATTCGTGCAAATCTTCGAATCCTAGTATTCCGTTTTCGAAGTAGAAAATATGATGTGGTTCTATTTCCAATGTACCAAACTGTAGAGTTTTGATTAATCGCTTTTCATTAACTTGTTCTACACTCATATCAATAAATTGTAAAATCAATTATTTAAAATTACAAAACTTTATTTAAAAATATGTCTATAATTCAAATTAATATAACCCATTTGATAATTTATAAATATACCTATTTAACATAAAATAATTGATTTTTGCAAAAATATTTTTTTATAGCTTAAAGAATTGCACTTCCTGTGAAATTTAAAACTCAATTCCAACTTTTTACATGCCTTTGTGTGCAATGTCATCAATTTGGATGAAAAAAAAATTAGAGATTTTCATAAAAAATAAGATATTAATTTTTGAAAATACAATAATTAAATTAATTAAGATATTCTCGAGGCAATTATCTCCAATATTTGGTCCAAGTATTTTTTAGATCTTTCAACAATATTTTCTGCTTCGCTTTGTAATTTGCTTGCAAATTCCTTATCTTCGATACCAGGAAGATTTATCAATACATTCTTATAAGCTCCCCAAATTCCTGTTTCAAGTGCTTTTGCTCCTACTTCTACATCCGATTTCGAGGCAAAATTGCCTATTCTTGCAACTTCTTTCATCGGTTCCCAACATTCGAAAGCTATTTTCATTGTTGTGAAGGGTACCAAAATAGCTTTTTTCAATCCTTCCTGAATTGCATTTTTTCGAAATTCTAGTTCATCGGGTGTATTTTTGGGTAGCCGAAGGGCTTCCATATATTCATTAAATGCATTAGCATCAGCGTCAATCATAGAAATCAACTCTCGGGTTTTGAAATACAATGTGGGAATTATCTTTCTAAGATCATTGGTAAGGTGCTCAAATTTTCTTACTCCATAGGTTAGCTGTGCAACCATCGAGCCTAAAGCTACTCCCATGGAGGCAATTGCAGCAGAAGCAGAACCTCCACCGGGGGCTGGGGTCCTTGCTGAAAGTTTTATTATGAAGTCCCTTAAGGTACTTTGAGCAAGAGGCTCGTTTGGTTCTTCTTCTATCATATATTCGATAATCTTCTTTTTTGGGTTGAATTTTGTAATTGAGTTTAACCCAAGTCTATCAATAACTAATTTGATTTTCTGGTCTTCGTCAAGAATAAAAAGGTTTTCTTTTTCAATGTAATACTCAGCAGCCATCAGCATTGCTTCAAGGGGAATAAGTCCAACAAGTTCAGAGCCAACAACCCCAATTTGGAGTTCTTGGGCTTGTCGCTTTATTTCTTCAAAAACTACATGCGGAGGAGTAACTTGGAAATTGGTCAAATTAATCGAAACTTGTGCCATATTGTATTCTTCCACCCACCAACCAATAGCTTTAACGTCTTTAAATAACCCTGGTTGTTCAGGTCCGCGCCCTGCTTCTCGTATGTTCAAGGCTATTCTGTGGGCTTGTTCTTTTGTTCCAAGTAAATTTACATTGTAAGCAATTAAGAAAAATCTTGCACCGGTAACAGTTGCACCCCATTCAGGAATAAATTCAGCAGGTCCGAAATCTGGCTTCCATTCTGGCAATTTAAGTTTTTCTGCTAAACCTTCGTATTCACCTTCTCTAATTTGAGGTAATTTCTTTCTGTATTCTATCGGTTGTGCATGTTCGTACAAATAGACTGGTACACCAAGTTCTTCTGCTAATCTTCTCCCAAAATCCTTAGCACACTCAATACAATCCTCCATTGTTACATTTGCTATTGGTACAAAGGGACAGACGTCCAAAGCACCAATTCGGGGGTGTTCTCCTTTTTGCTTTCGCATATCAATGTGTTTGCGAGCAACTTTTGCTGCGTTTAATGCTCCTTCTACTACAGCTTTAGGTTCTCCTACAAAAGTGTAAACTGTACGGTTTGTCGATTTTCCGGGGTCAACATCAAGCAAGGTGCAACCAACAGTATTGCTGATAGCATTTGCTATTGCGTTAATTACTGTTTCATCTCGACCTTCTGAAAAATTAGGGACACATTCTACAATTTTTTTTGCTTTCATTTTCATTTGATTTTGTTAGACAATTGCTACCTGTAAAAAATTATTTTTGTAACATTGGGTAATGAGAAAAGGAATCTATTTCCAGAATAAACCAAAGTGTATAATGCAAGATTTTTGCTATCTAAATCTTCATTTGGATTCCTCAAAATGATTTTTATGGGATTTAGGTATTTGTATCCAGCGTAAACCTTATCAAGTGCGATTTTCTTGGCCTGTTTGCTTTCCGAAAAACTAAGTGTGTCTTTATACTTGTATCTCTTTTGCTGAAAAAACCAGATGAAATTGAAGTTTTGCAATTCTGCAACTTCCCAGCAAAGAGAGTCATTCGAAAGAAATTGAATTTTTTTCAAAGAATTGATGTTTGAATTGAAAACTTTAAGTATTGTGTTGAGGTCTAAGCCAATGTAGAAATTTGAAAAGCTTTTCTTACCAGTTTTAATAATTAGATTGTAATAATTTAGTTCTTCGATAAATTGTTTAGAGAGGCTGTAAGCAGAAATAGTATCGATACTATTTGCATACAACATTATTGGGGGGAAAATCAAAAAGTAAAACAAAATTTTCATTTTGTAAAACATAAAAAAGCAAAATTAAAAATTTGCTTAACAATAACTGATTAAATAGTGTATAATGAAGTGGTATTAATTTCTTACAATGTCTTGTTAGGAATTGTTTTGTTTATCTTAATTCAAAAATTAAGTTTATGAGAAAATTTTGTCAAATTACTTTCTGCTGATTTTAATAAATGAAATTATTTCCCTATTGATTACAAAAAATGTAGTATAAATTTTACTCCTTCAGTTTCACAAATGTAGTTAACTTAAAATAACTACTATTGATAGGATGAAAAAATCTCAAAAAGAATTAGTCTGATTTTATTTTTTTTGCTCTTATTATTGCAGTAATATACTTGTGGAGTTCGACGAATACAATTATGCTAGAAGTAGTTGCAAAGACAAGTAACCAGTCTTCGAGTGAAAGGGGTACGGTGTCCATTAATACATTCATAAAAGGAGTTGATACAGCGAAAATCTGTAAAAATACTGCTAACAGCATCACAGCAAAAAGCACCAAATTTTTTGAAAAAGCTACTCTATCAAGTCTCTCTTGGTCAGAGTATTTCAAATTAAAAAATAAAGATCGATCTAATGAACGTGAATTTTGAACATTCCAAATTTGAAAGAAAGCCAAAGTACAAAAGGCAACCGTTCTTGCTTTATCTAATGTCTCGGGGTCTGGATAGAATGAGCCACCTAAGTAAATGAAGAACAAGGTTAAAGTTCCTATTGCCATTACTATTGCAGAAAATATTATTCTATAAACCATGGAATGTGACACAAGGGGTTCGTTTTTCTTCCTAGGTGGGAACGCCATTACATCACCATGCTCTTTCTCAAAAGCAAGTGGGAAGGTTGAAGTACCATCTGTTACAAGATTAACCCAGAGTAATTGAGCAGGAAGTAATGGTAATGGGAACCCCAACAATACCGAGGCAGCAATTGTCAACAAACCTCCAGCACTTGTTGAAAGTATATACAAAAGTATGTGGCGTAAATTATTTAGTATTATTCTTCCTCGTCTTACAGCTTCTACAATTGTTGCAAAATTGTCATCTAATAAAACCATATGTGCTGCTTCTCGAGCAACATCGGTTCCACTTCCCATTGCTACTCCAATGTCGGCTTGCTTTAAAGCAGGTGCGTCATTAACACCATCTCCGGTCATTGCCACAATGTTTTGGTTCATTTGCAATTGTTTTACTATTCTAAATTTGTGTTCCGGAACAACCCTTGCATAAACATCCACCTTAGGTGCAAGTTTGAATAATTCTTCGTCATTAATACTATTTAGTTCTACTCCAGAAAGAGTATATGGTTCGGTTTCTTTTCTACTTATACCTACTTTTCTTGCAACAGTTTTAGCAGTCTTTACATGATCTCCGGTAATCATTACAACTTTAATCCCTGCACGATGGCAATCGGCTACTGCTTTTACTGCCTCAGGTCGAATCGCGTCTTCGATGCCAGCAAATCCAACAAAAATTAGTTCGGTCAAATGCTCCAAAGTAGTAAATTCATTTGTTTGGGTATTTTTGTAAGCCAAAGCTAGTATTCTCAACCCTTCGGCAGACAAATTATTGATTTCTTCCTCAACCTTTTCTTTTTGTAAATCTTGTAAACTCCCATCTTCTTTGATAGAATATTTGCATCTTTGCAAAACTTTCTCGGGGGCTCCCTTTACTAGAACGTATACCTTGCCATCGATTTCTGCCCGAACGCCCATTAATTGGTGTTCCGATTCAAATGGAATGTCCACAAATACTTTTACATCGTCCCAATTAAAATTTAACTTCTTTGCAGCAATCATTAATGCTCCTTCTGTAGGGTCGCCAGTTATTATCCATTGGTCATTTTCAGATTTAATCATGCTTTCTGAACATAAGGCAGATACGTAAGCAGCCACTTTTACAGGTTCTTTGTAATCATAATGAATAACTTTTCCAGTTTTCTTATCTATGACGTAACCCTTCTTTCCATATCCAGAACCAGTAACAACGTAAACATCATCACAAAGAATATATTTAGTTACAGTCATTTCGTTTTTTGTAAGTGTTCCAGTCTTGTCTGTGCAAATAATATTAGTACTACCAAGTGTTTCAACTGCAGCAAGCTTTTTTACAATTGCTTTATGTTGTGCCATTTGCGAGAGGCCTATTGAAAGAGTTATAGTGACCGCTACCGGTAGCCCTTCGGGAATTGCAGAGACCGCCAATCCAACAGAAGTAAGGAACATTAAGATAAATTCGTTACCTCGCAAATAACCTATCACAAAAATCAAAGCAATGACTATTAAAATGGCTAAGCTTAGCGCCTTGCCAAATTTTGCAATTTGAATTTGAAGTGGCGACTGGCTTTCTTCAGCTTCAGAAACTTTTTGTGCTATCTTTCCAAATTCAGTATCTTGCCCTACGGCAGTTACTACTGCAATTCCTCTTCCCTTTTGTATTATACTCCCACTGTATACCATTGTTAATCTGTCGCCGAGAGGGGCATTTTCAGGGACTCTCACATTGTACTGCTTTTCAATTGAGAATGACTCGCCGGTAAGCATGGATTCGTCAACCAAAAGATTGTTTGATTCTATAAGCCTCCCGTCGGCTGGTACTCGAACCCCACTCTCTAGTATCAACAAATCCCCGCAAACGACATCCTGAGTGGGTATATTTTTCTGTTGTCCATCGCGAATAACACGAGCTTTTGGTGCAGCCATCTTTTCCAAAGCTTTAAGTGCGTCTGAAGCTTTCCTTTCTTGAATGTAGCCAATAAGTGTATTTAGAATTACCACCGCTGCGATGACGAAAGTGTCCTTGATATCCGAAATGAATGCATTAAACACCGCTGCTACAATTAAGATAATGATCACTGGATTGTTAAATTGCTCAAGTAACAATATCCAATGGGACTTTGCTTTCTTTGTTATAAGTCGATTTTCTCCAAATTTTTTTCTGTTTTCTTCAACCTGCTTTTGGTTGAGTCCTTTTTCCTTGTTTACTCCAAAATTTTGTAAAGCTTTTTCAAAAGATTCAGAATGCCAATTCATGACCAATAGCTTTTGTTATAAACAGCAAAATTAACGATATTTTTTTTCAAATTTAATTGCTTTTTGCTTTCTTGGGGGAATAATTGTCCCAAAGCGCAAAAAATTTTATGCCAAAACCTTATTTTCCCAACTGATCCTGCCAATTTTTGAAATGCTTTAATCAAAATTAAATCTTTTGTTCTGGTAATAAGAGTATAAAGTGAAAAAATATTCTTTTTAGCAAAAAGTAAGTATTACTATTGATCAAAAAATCTTTGCAAAATTCAAATTGTAAATGAAGTTTGATTTAAGATTATGAATTTAGGGGAAGCAAATGTAAATTATAAATTAATTATTGATGTAGAATATTGTGACCCTAACGGGATTCGAACCCGTACTACCACCTTGAAAGAGTGGTGACCTAACCATTAGTCGATAGGGCCATTTGATATAAATACAAAATTAAGAAAAAATATTGAACTACGAAAAGAAATGCAAAATACTTTGCTTTATCTACTCAATTCAAATTTTGAGAGTACTTGCAGGCAAGCTTTTAGTATTAAGTCGTAAGGAACTATTTCGTAAACAATATCTCCAATTTCGATTGTTCTGCAATCAATGTCTTTGCATACATCGCAGCAAGAACTTTGCCCAGTTTTACCATTTAGCCATTCTTCCAATGGTTTCTCATTAATTATGATTTGATTTGAAATTAATGGATCTTTTTCAAAATCAACATTTGAAATTTCTTCCTTTTTCAAGATAATTTCAATTTCGTTTTTATTAAGAGTTTTATCCAAATAACTTACTACCTTTTCCAATTCTAACTCGGTTCCAAGGCAACGGGGACATGTTTTTCCGTTATTTACCAATCTTTTCCAAAGTATTACTAACCTTTTTCTTTCTTGCGAGTTAGTAAAATTGAAATTAGAAACTTGTGCGTTTTTGATTGAAGTGCAGCAATTGTTCTTTCGTTTAATTTTCATGACAACAATTCATCAATTTTCTTACGCATCGCTTTAATGTTTTCTACTAAATTTCCCTTGAACAAACCAGAGCCAGAGACTACCATGTCCGCACCAGCACGGACTACGTCTTGGACGTTGTCTATTTTTATTCCTCCGTCAACTTCGATGTTAACATTTTCAAGCCGGTTTTTTATTAAAAAATTTTTTAAACTCTCTGCTCTTTTTAAAAAACTTGGGATAAAAGTTTGGCCTCCAAAACCAGGATTCACGGACATTAAAAGAATAAACTGACAATACCCAGCGTTTTCAAAAGCAAATTCAAGAGGAGTACCAGGGTTTAATGCTAATCCACTTTTTTTGCCAAGACCACTTATCATTTCAAGAGTCCTATTGATATGAAATTGCCCTTCGGAGTGAATTGAAATGTAATCTGCTCCAGCTTTAGCAAAATTTTCTATGTATCTTTCTGGTTGTACTACCATTAAATGGCAAACTAAAGGCAGCATTGTAACTTTTCGTATAGCTTCGACTATAGGTGGTCCAAATGTAATGTTTGGAACAAAACACCCATCCATAATATCTAAGTGTAAAAGGTCGGCACCTCCCTGTTCGCATAATTGAATTTCTTTCTCCAAATTTGAAAAGTCTGCACTCAAAAGGGATGGTTCAATTAGCACTTTTCTCATAGATTACTCAACTTTTCTAGTAATTTTTCAAGTTTCATTAACGTTTTGTTCATACTGTCAAGTTTTTCCTTTTCTCTTTCAACGATTTCTGGATTTGCTTTTGCTAAGAAGGATGGGTTGTCCAGTTTTTTATTAATACCTTCAATGTTATTGGTAAGTCGCTCAATTTCCTTCGATATTCTTTCGCGTTCCCTCGATATGTCGATATCTTCTGTTATTAACAAATGTAATTCGCAATCTCTAACAACGCTTGATATTGCTTTTAGATTCACTTGAATTTTGTCTAAAATACTTATTTCATTTCCACGAACAAGAAATGACAAAGCATCTTTGTTTTCCGTAAGCATTGAAAGAATTTCTTCGTTCTGAGTTGTCAGTATTAAGTCAATCTTTTTGCTAGATTCGATGCCAATTTCATTACGGAGTTTTCTTATTTCTTCGACAATGAGTTGGAATAACTCGAAGTTCTTTTCGGTTTTTTCGTCGATATAATTTTCATTGTATGTAGGAAATGGTTCAAGGCTAATACTTCGATTTTGGTCGTAATTTTTCAAAAGATGCCAAAGTTCTTCAGAAATAAATGGCATAACTGGATGGATAAGTTTCAGAATATTTTCAAATATATCCAATGCGAAATTCATCAGAGCTTTATTGAAAGAAACTTCTTTTGCCTCAGACAATTCTACTTTAAGAATTTCGACATACCAATCGCAGAAATCTCGCCAGATAAAATCATAAAGAATTTTTGCGTAGTCGTTTATTCGATAATTCTCGAGGTTTCGGTTAACATTTAATATTGTTGAATGAAGTTTAGAGCGTATCCACTTATCTGCATACGAAATTTTGTCTTCAGTTAATTCATGTACCCATTTTGTCGTGTGATTATTGGATAAATCAATAGCGTCCCGTTTGAGCAAAAGGAATCGACCAGCATTCCAGATCTTGTTTGCAAAGTTCCTTCCAATTTCCATCGATGGTATATCTTGGGTTTTTACATCGATTTCCATTCTTACATCTTGCCCGAGTGGTGAAAGAAAGGTCATTGTATACCTAGTGGCATCGGCACCATATTTTTCAATAATGTTTAGTGGGTCTGGTGAATTTCCAAGGGATTTGCTTAGTTTTCGTCCAAGTCCATCGCGAATTGTACTAGTAAAGTAAACTTCCTTGAAAGGTATTTGATTTTTAAATTTCATTGTTGCCATTATCATTCTTGCAACCCAGAAGAAAATAATGTCGGGTGCAGTAACGAGCAGATCCGTTGGGAGAAATTTTCTCAAATCCAAGGTGTCTTCGGTAATCCCATCGTGCAACCATCTCATTGTAGTTAAGGGCCAAAGCCACGAAGAAAACCAAGTATCCAACACATCTTGGTCTTGCTCCAAAGGTATGTAAGGATTAATATCTAATTTTATTCTTGCTTCCTCTTCATTTCTTGCAGCAGTGAATCTGCCATCTGGTGTATAGTAAACTGGTATTCTATGTCCCCACCATAATTGACGAGAAATGCACCAATCGCGAACATTTTCTAACCAATGCTGGTATGTTTTTTCCCAATGTTTGGGGTAAAATTTAATTTTTCCATCAAGAACAGGTTGCAGTGCAAGTTCTGCCAAAGGTTTCATTTGGACAAACCATTGGTTCGAAAGATAGGGTTCTATAGGTTCACCACCTCGTTGCGAGAAACCGACATTGTGAATATAGTCTTCTATTTTCTCAATCAAATCTTTTTCTTTTAATTTTTCAACTATCTTTTTTCTTGCTTCAAATCTTTCAAGCCCATTGAATTCACCAGCATATTCATTTAAAGTACCGTCGGGGTTCATTGAATTGACAGTAGGTAAATTGTGTCGCAAACCAACCTCGAAATCGTTAGGATCGTGGGCTGGTGTGATTTTTACGCAACCAGTTCCAAACGTAGGGTCTGCATATTCGTCGGCTATTATTGGAACTTCTCGATTAGCTAGTGGCACAATTACTTTTTCACCTATGAAATGTTTGTATCTTTCGTCGTTTGGATTAACTGCAACGGCAACATCCCCAAAAATTGTTTCCGGTCTGACAGTTGCAACACGCAAATATTTATCCGACCCGACAAAGTAATAACGAAGGGTAAATAAATGCTCTTTTACTTCGCGAAATTCAACTTCTTCGTCGGAAAGGGCAGTACGAGAAAGAGGAGACCAATTGATAATCCTTTTTCCACGGTAGATCAGACCTTCGTCAAACAATCGAATAAAGACTTCTCGAACAGCGTTCGAGGCTGATTCATCCATTGTAAAAAGTGTTCGTGTCCAGTCGCAAGAAATTCCTAATTCGCGAAGTTGCTTTAGAATTATCCCTCCGTATTCTTCTTTCCATTGCCAAACCTTTTCAAGGAACTTTTCCCTCCCTAGGTGGTACCTAGTTAACCCTTCCTTTGCTAATTCCTTTTCTACACGGGTTTGGGTTGCAATTCCTGCGTGGTCTGTCCCAGGAAACCAACAGGTTTCATATCCTTGCATTCTTTTCCAGCGGATGTAAATATCTTGGATTGTAATGTTTAGCACATGCCCAAAATGTAATATTCCAGTGATATTAGGTGGGGGCATCAAGATGCTGTATGCTGGTTTAGAATTATCATTAGCTGCGACGTAAAGTTGAATACTTTGCCAAATTTCATACCATTTTTTTTCAACTTTCCTTGGTGAATATGATTTCGGATATTTATCTTGCATAAAAATCAAATCTTAATAAAATTACAAACTTACGAAAATTACAAGTTTTACAAAAAATGGGGAATGATTTAAAGATTTGTTAAGATTGCATAAAAACCAGCATTACTTAATAAATAGTACATTATAATGCTATTTTAATTTATTATTTTTCTTGGGTAAGGCAAACGAAAAATATTTTACATTAAATCAAGTCGATAAATCAAATCGAATTGACAAAAAATATATTAGTTTTTACTGTATTTATGAGTTATCTTGTTTATCAAATTTGGTTTAGTGCGTTAGTGAAAAAAAATACGATTATGTATTTCCTGATTCTCTAATATTTGCCAACCAAAAGCAGAACATCTTTCGGGGAATTCAATTAAAAGGAATCTCTCTTGGGTAGTCCTCCATAAAATGTTTGTTATGATAGACACAGGTACAATGCCTTCCTGATGTATGTTAAAGAAATTTTAATAACAACAAAGAATTAAGAAAGCATACAAATTGTCAGAAACAACAAGTTAAACATTATTACTTTGTAGCAATATTTTAACTCATTTTTAACAAATTTAAAATACTTCTTTTTTAATTTTGCTTTTTTAAAAGTTTAAACTTATAAATTTCTTGGAGTTGCTATGAAAAAATTATTTCTTTCATTTATTTTTTTATTTTTATTTACTAACTTTTTATTTTCACAAATTACTTTTCCCACCCCTTTCGATTTATCCACTAGTAACTACCAATTGACAGAGTGGAGCGCTTCTAACCCCGCTGGTACTTATCCGACCTCTATGATTTTTCATAGAACCTCTACACAAGATCCATTTCTTGCAACAGAAATGACCACAAACTACACTGCTGCATATAATTTAACATCTGGTTCTAGGATAAATGGCTTGGGAACAGATGGTTTTTCTTTTGTTAATACTTCTACCAGTGGAAATCTGGGGGCAGCGATTCTTGCTCTTAACACAACAAACCGATCCAATATTCAAGTCTCGTGGAAAGCTGGATTTTGGAGAATTGCTGGAACTACTACTAGAGAATATAGAATAAGATTACAATATAGAATTGGTGATTTGGGTAGTTTTACCGATGTGAGGGACCAAAATGGCTTTCCCGTGGAATATACATATAACGAATATGTTGGACACCCAAATCCAGTAACCCTTCCACCGCATACCCAGTCTTTTAGTGTCACTTTGCCAACCGATGCTGAGGACCAACCGGTTGTTTACCTTAGATGGAAATATTACTTTGTTGGCACTGGTTCTGGTAATCGGCCCGAGCTTCGAGTTGATGACATAAATGTTACGAGTGTTTCTTCTGTGGGTGGTGGTACTAAATTGCAAATATCAAACATTACTCCGCAGTTTCCTTTGACTAACGTTCCATTTTCACTTATGGTTTCTTCTGTAGACGACGATGGTAATGCTAAAAAGGTAGCTCAAAACACTACTGTTAAGTTATCACTGGAAAGTGGAAGTGGTACTTTGCTTGGAACATTGACCAGAGTTATTCCTTATAAATCTACCAATGTTCAATTTCAAGACTTGGTTTACAATGTCACTGGAAATATTACTATTCGAGCAGAGGTTCTTTCCGGCGATCCACTTTCTCCAACACAAGTTAATCTTGGAGTTATACAGGGACCTTCTTCCATTGTAATTGAAAATTTGTATACCAAGTTACACGTTAGTTCTCCAGTGCCACAATTTACTTTGCGTGCTGTTAATTCTGATAATACCACTAATTCCTATTACCATAATTATCAAGCAACAATTTATTTTAATGGACCTACCAATTTCCAAATAAGTGCTAATTTCATTAATGGTATAGCCAGAATTGATAATGTAACATTTAACGGTCCTGGAACTTATCAAGTTTTCGCAGCTTCACCTGGATTTTCCAGTTCCAACATTGTTAATGTGAATGTTAGACCATTACCTACATTTTCAGAGATTTTTGTTCCTAAATTTTTAAAAGGGGTTGGCACTTTTGGGACTCGTATTCCGACTTTTGCTTTGGTGAAGTTAGAAAATTTACATCCAAATACAATTTATCGATACTTTTCTGGTGGTAGAAATGTAGGTTTTACTGGAAATGTTGAAACTGATAACGGTGCTGGAAATAATTTGCATTTCAACCATCAAAATAATACTTATTTATATAATTCTATTAGAGATTTAACCCAAACCAATTCTTACTCTACCTTCGAATCCTCAAGTGATGGCACTATGTTTGTTTGGTTGACCCTTGTACCCACAACTAATGCCTCTTTCAATGAGGGACAACGTGTTTATTGGATTTTAGTTCTTGGTACCGAACGTGGTACTTTAGTCAAACGTTATCAAACTACAAACAATTCCGTTGCTATTGATTTTGGAAATCCACCCACAAAATGTACTGGAATTTATGACAGCGAAAGTTGGCTACCTCCTAAAAGTTTTGTTTGCTTATTTGATGATCAAGCTGGGTCAAATCCTGTTACTGTTGCATTAGTGCAAGATGAAGGTACTGTTTTGCAAGAAGGTGTTGATGCTCAGGGTAATCCTTTTCCACCGCAAGGCCCCACATTTTACAATGTCTTAGATGGCGTAAATGGTGCTTGGGCAACAATTATACCAAATAATCTTAGTAGCGGAATTAGGAAAATTGAAGTGTACGACCGGAATGGACAGTTAATTCGCAGAATTTACGATACGGATGGTGTTTGGGCTGGAGTTAAAACAAGTAATATTTATGGTGGTATCGATAATCCAATTTCCTTCTACACACCAAATTTAAAGCTTTTAAATCCTGTTGAAGGCTCAACTCAAGAAATTTGTAATAATGGAAGCTACGAAATAAGATGGATTGCTCGGGGTGTCGACAAAATTGACATAGATGTTTCGATCGATAAGGGTATGAATTATTTCAATATTCTCGAAGGTATCTCAGCAAAGACCGGAAAAGCTGAATGGAGAATACCTCGAGGTTTATTTGCAGACACAACTTGCAGAATTAAAATTTACGACCGTGAACATCCAACAAGTCTTCAACCTTTGGATTATGTCTCCTCAGAAACTGATGATTTCTATGTCTTTGACAGACCTTTAGTTAATTCTCATACGAAATCGGCTATTGCTTGTCTTGGAGAAGAAGTTACTTTAATTACCCATGCCACTGGCTCGAAACTTGGTTACCAATGGTACAAGGATGGTAACAAAATTCCAGGTGCAACTTACCAGGAGCTTGTTTTGAGAAATGTTAATTTCTCCACATCTGGTGTTTATCACTGCGAGGTCTCTGGCGCAAGTGTTTGCCAAAGTGATTATACTGATAGGATCCTCGTTTACGTTTTAACAAACACCAAGGTAACGAGAGAACCAAAAGATTATTACGGGTATAAAGGTTCAGATGCTACATTCAGTTTTGATGTTCATTCTTACGAGGAAGTTCCCCTCGGGGTCATACCGATCCAGTGGTACAAGAATGGTCAGCCCTTGCGTGACGATTGGAAATATTCGGGTACTCGTTCCAACTACTTTACAATCAAAAATATTACATATGCAGATACCAGCGATAATTTCTATGCAATAGTAAATGGGAAATGTGGTGCCGATACTACTGTGGTTGTCAAAGTAAGAATTGTACCAAACATTCTTATTAAAATGGATACCTTGTATGTATGTGATAATTACTCCTATTTAACTATTCCAATTGAAATTCCCTTCCCAAGCTTACCAGGTAGTTATATTGTGGAAATTTATCGTGGAAACATTTTGGTTGGTAGTTTTTATCCTACTGCTGCTGGAGCAAGAATTCAATTACCTTCAAGTGCTTTAATTCCTGGAGATTATTATGCTGTTGTGAATGTTCCCGGTATTGGTTCATCCTTTAAGTCAAACTTTTTAAAAGTAGTTAAAATAACTGAGCCTCCAGTTATTACAAAAGATTTGCCCGATGCTTTAGCTCTTAAAATTGGCGATACTTTGAAATTAAATGTTGAAGCTAAAGGTTTAAACTTACAATATCAATGGTACAAAGACGGTATTCCGCTTGCTTCTGCGGTTGAACCAAATCTTTTCATTTCAAATATTACCACAGAGGATGCTGGAAGGTATTATTGTCTTGTATGGAATTGCGATACTGTGAGGTCGAATGTTGTCAATGTCAGTGTTACTTTGTTCACTGTTTCACAAGTTGACTGGAATGAAATGCCCGATGGTACGAGATTCAAACTTTACCCGAACCCTACATTTAATTCAAGTGAATTGATGATTTTTTCGAGCAAAGAAAAGTTATTCAGCATTGAGCTAATTAATAATTTAGGGCAAAAAGTCTACCATATCAATGCAATTGCAAATAGTCATACTCAAGTTGTAATTCCGTTCCACTCTTTGGATTTGCCCAGCGGAGCCTATAATCTTAAAATTGAAAATCAAGGGGAGATAAAAGTCCTTCCTGTTGTTTATGTGAAGTAATCTTTTTAAATTACGAATCTAAAAATCAAAAGCGGGCGAAAGCCCGCTTTTTTTTAAAAAAAAGTAAAATTTAAAGTTTGCTGGTAAATTCAGTTAAAACTTCTTTCAAATTGGGTGTTCCAATTTCAGCAAGTTCGTAGAAGACTCGAGTATACGGCTTCTTTATATTAATGAAACGGCTTAAATTGATTGGTGTTCCTATAACAACAGCCTCGCAATCGGTTTGATTTATAGTATCCTCTAAATCTTTCATTTGTTTGTCCCCATAGCCCACGGCGGGAAGTAGGGATCCAATCTCTGGATATTTTTGAAAAGTTTCAATGAGCGATCCAACTAAGTAGGGACGTGGGTCCACTAATTCACTAGATCCATATCTTCTTGCGGCAACTACTCCAGCTCCGATAGACATTTCCCCGTGTGTTAATGTTGGCCCATCCTCAATTGCTAAAACTCGTTTCCCACGAATATATTCTGGATTATCTACAATGATTGCCGAAGCAGCAAAAATAACTTTGGCATTTGGATTGTAATTGCGGATGTTTTCTAAAACAAATTCTACATCCTCTGGATATGCTGAATCCACTTTGTTTATTACAATAACATCAGCCATTCGAAGGTTTACCTCACCAGGATAGTAGGAAATTTCGTGCCCGGGCCTTAGAGGATCGACTACAACAATTGATAAATCTGGTTTGTAAAAAGGCATATCGTTGTTTCCGCCGTCCCAAACAATTATATCTGCTTCTTGTTCGGCTTGTCGCAATATTTCTTCGTAATCAACACCAGCGTAGATAACACTTCCCATAGCAATATGGGGTTCGTATTCCTCCATTTCCTCTATGGTGCATTTGTATTTATGTAGATCTTCGATTGAAGCAAATCGTTGTACTTTTTGTTCATCTAAATTTCCATATGGCATTGGATGCCGAACGGAAACGACCTTTTTGCTCATAGAACGTAGAATTTTTACAACTGCACGGGTGGTTTGACTTTTGCCGCAACCGGTACGAACAGCAGTAATTGAAACAACTGGTTTGGTTGATTTTAACATTGTTTGGCGTGAACCAAGCATTGAGAATTTTGCCCCAGCTTTAATAACTCTGGAACCAAGATGCATAACTGTATCGTATGATAAGTCGCTGTATGAAAGTACACATTCGTCAATTTCGAATTTTATAACTAGATCCTCCAATTCCTCTTCAGAATAAATAGGTATGCCCTCGGGATATAATTCTCCAGCTAAAGATGCTGGATAAATACGACCGTCGATGTTTGGTATTTGTGCAGCGGTGAAACCGACTACTTCATATTCTGGTTTATTGCGGTAATATACGTTGAAGTTGTGGAAATCTCTACCGGCTGCTCCTAAAATTAATACTTTTGTCCTTTTTTCCATAAGTTCACCAAATTAGTTTGACATCAATTCCAACTTGTAATCAAAAATTTTTTCTACTGATTTATCAATTTTGGATATTTTAATTTTTCCTTTATTTACTAGGCTTTTAACAATGTCAATTATTTCATTTACAATGTTTGGATTGTATTCCATTTGATTTGCGAAAACCAACACATCAATACCGCTGTTGAACGAAAGTTCGACGACTTCCTCTAAAGAAAAATTTTCTGATATTGCTTTCATCTGCAAATCATCTGAAAAAATTAATCCATTAAATTCAATTTGCTTGCGAAGTACTTCTTCAACCCAAATACGAGACAAAGTTGCCGGGTATATCGGGTCAATGTTTTTATTGAAAAGATGACCGACCATAACAGCAGGCAATTTGTTCGCTTTCGAGAGTATTTTGTAAGGAATTAATTCGATGTATTTCCAGGTGGTTGAAATGTCCACCCAGCCAAGGTGTGTATCCTCAAATGATGAACCGTGCCCTGGAAAATGCTTAGCTACTGGTAATATTTTTCTTTCTAAATGCGACTCAATATGCACTTGGCCAAATGTTGCGACTTTTTCAGGGTCGTCCGAAAAACACCTTTCTCTACCAAAGATTACTTGGTTTTTTGTATTTATGCATAAGTCTAAAACAGGAGCAAAATTGACATTGAACCCAGTCTCGTACAAGGTTTGGGCAACTTTTTGATAAATTTTTTTTGCAGAATTCAAGTCACCTTTTGTTCCAATTTCATAGGCAGAAGGAAAATCCGTAAAACCATTGCTTGAATTTAAGCGTGTCACTTTACCACCTTCTTGGTCAATTGTTACAAATATTGGAACCTTGGAGCTTCCTTTAATGTCGTTAATAAGTTTCTTTATCTGAGCATGATCAATTAAATTTCTACTTTGTCCGGTTTGCAAGTCTCTTTTAAAAAGAATGATACCACCCAAAAGCCCTTGCCTCAGCAGATCTTCTAGTTGAGGTTCATCCTGCAATTTTGAGCAACGAAAACCGACAATAAGCTTTTGACCAATTTTCTCCTCTAATGTTAAATTAGAAATATTCATACTAATCGACGGACATGATTACTTGTTGGATTCGTTCCATTGCCCAATCAATTTCATCTTTTGTAATAATTAATGGTGGGGCAAATCGTATTACTCGATCGTGAGTTTCCTTGCATAAAATACCTTCTTCTTTAAGTCTTTCGCAATAGGGACGAGCGGGACCATCGAGCTCTACACCAATCCATAAACCTTTACCGCGAACTTCAACGATATGGTTGCTTTGTATATTTTTTAGCTTATCCAAAAAATATTTGCCCATTTCGACTGAGTTTTCAATCATATTCTCTTCGATCAAAACTTTTAAGCTTGCTTGAGCAACTGCAGCTGCTAAAGGATTTCCACCAAAAGTCGAGCCATGGTCACCTGGTTTGAACACACCAAGAACTTCCTTTTTGCCTAATACTGCAGATACTGGATAGAAACCTCCAGACAAAGCCTTTCCAATTATCACTAAGTCTGGGTGAACATTCTCATATTGATATGCAAAAAGTTTTCCGCTTCGCCCCAGGCCACTTTGAATTTCGTCAACAATGAAAAGAATATTATGTTCCCGGCAAATCTTCTCAGCTTCGTAAAGATAACCTTCGGGTGGAATAATAATACCAGCCTCTCCTTGGATTGGTTCAACCAAAAAAGCTGCTGTATTTTTATTGATTTTGGACTTTAAACTTTCGATATCTCCATATTTTGCAATTTGAAACCCTGGAGTAAAAGGTCCAAACCCATCGCGGTATTGAGGCTCCGTTGAAAAACTTATGATAGTTGTAGTCCTACCGTGAAAATTGTTTTCGCAAGCTATAATCTCGGCTTCCCATTCGGGAATACCTTTGATCTTGTAACCCCATTTCCTTGCAGCTTTTATAGCTGTTTCAACGGCTTCTGCTCCAGAATTCATAGGCAAAGCCATATCAAAACCAGTAAGCTCGTGTAAAAGCTTGTAAAGCATTGGCAATTGGTCGTTTCGAAATGCGCGACTGGTAAGTGTTACTTTGGCTGCTTGCTCGATAAAAGTTTTAAGTATTTTGGGATGACAATGCCCTTGGTTTACAGCCGAATAGGCGGCAAGGCAATCGAGATATTTCTTGCCTTCGACATCATAAACCCAGCAACCTTCTGCTTTTGTAATTACTACATCAAGGGGGTGGTAATTGTGGGCACCATAAAGATTTTCAAGTTCAATGTAATCTTGTGTTTTCACTCTTCACCTTTAATCATTTTTATCCAATAACATAGTAATCAAAGCCATACGAACATAAAGCCCATTTTCGGCTTGTCTGAAATATGCGGCTCTTGGATCAGTGTCGACTTCACGACTTATTTCAACTGAACGTGGTAGTGGATGCATAATAATTGAATTACTTTTCATTTTCTGAAGCACATTTGGTGTTATATTGTAAATGCTTAAATCAATGTTTTTATTATCAAGCCTATCTTTGTCTATTCTTGTTTGATAGATTACATCAACCTCGGCAATTACTTTTTCTACTGAATCCAAGAGTTCAAATGAAACTCCTTTTTCCTCTAAATGCTCAAGTATGTCTTTTTTGATTTGCAACTCACTTGGAGCAATGAAAAATAATTTAGTTCTTTCGAATTTACTTAATAAATAAGCCAAAGATCGTGCAGTACGTCCCTTGTCCAAAGCACCAATCAATGCAACTTTCAAACCGTCGAGGGTTCCAAGCTCATGATAAATAGTATAAAGATCCAACAATGCCTGAGTTGGATGCTGGCCCCCAGAACCGTCGCCAGCATTTATGATAGGAACTTTGGAAACGTTTGCAGCCCGCGAGGCACCGCCTTCCTCATGGTGCCGCAGAACAATAAGATCGCAATAGTTCCCAATGATTCGTATTGTATCCTCGAGGCGTTCTCCCTTTACTTCGGAAGAAAATTCTTGTGCTTGTTCGGTTGATAGAACTTTACCACCAAGCCTATACATTGCAGATTCAAAAGAAAATCTCGTCCTTGTCGAGGGGGCATAGAAAAGTGTTGCCATTATATAATCTTCATAATCCTTTGTTCCACCTTTTTGCACAATTCTTTTCATTTGCTTGGTTCTTCTGAACAATTCCCAAATCAAAGGGACTGTAAATTGTTGCGATTGAATAACGTGTTCAATTTTCATTTTTTATTCCATTATTTATGGCAAAATTTTAGTTCCAGCCTTACCATGAAGTGCCAGTTCAATTAATTCATAAGATGTAATGATTACTTCATTGCCACCGGAACGTAGGAATTTAATCGCGGATTCTATTTTTGGCCCCATGCTTCCCGGTGGAAAATGCCCTTGGTTGAGGTATGTTTCGGCTTCCTCGCAAGTCATAGAGAAAATTGGTTTCTTTTCCGGCTTTTTGTAATTCAAGTAGACGTAGTCGGTTGCAGTGCTAATTAAAAATAAATCAACCCCAAGTTTTGTAGCGAGCAAAGCCGAAGAGCGGTCTTTGTCGATTACAGCTTCACAACCAAAAAATTTTTCGTTTTCAATAAAGATTGGGATTCCGCCCCCACCAAGTGCAATTGTAATTATGTTGTTTTCTATCAATGTCTTGATAACATCGATTTCGACAATTTCCAAAGGTTCAGGCGAAGGTACTACTCGGCGCCAACCACGATTTGCATCTTCTACGATTTCCCATCCCATTTTGCTTTTTCTTTCTTCGGCAATTTTTCTTTCGTAAAAGGGACCTATTGGCTTTGTTGGATTTTTGAAAGCAGGGTCTTTTGGATCGACTATAACCATTGTTGGAACAATTGTAACATGGAAATTTAATTTTTCTGCTTTAAGCTCTTGATAAAAAGCCTTTTGCAAAAGATAACCTATTTCGCTTTGTGTAGTTGCAACACACATATCTAGTGTATGGGTGTAAACTTCATTCGAAGCTCTTTCGGAGCGAATTAAAGCCGCTCCTACTTGTGGTCCATTCCCGTGTGTGACAACTATTTTCCAGCCATCTTTAACCATTTTAACTATATTTCTTGCGGTATCAAGAGCATTTTTAAATTGCTCGTCAAGTGTTCCGCGTTCACCTGTTTGAATAAGCGAGTTACCTCCAATTGCAATCAAAGCAGTTTTTGGTTTTGTGTTCATAATATTTTATCTCATTAATAGATAGAGAATGGCTTTTTGTACGTGTAGTCTATTTTCAGCTTCTTGAAATACTACGGAATTAGGAGAGTCTATGATTTCATCGGTTACTTCTTCTCCACGGTGAGCAGGCAAACAATGCATAAATATTGCATCAGGTTTTGCATAGGAGAACAATCTACCATTAACTTGATATGGTAGGAATATTTTTTTTCGACGTTCTGCTTCAGATTCTTGTCCCATTGAAGCCCAAACATCGGTATATACAACATCCGCATTTTTGACAGCCTCAATTGGGTCGTTGATTACTTCTATTTTTGCATCAGTTTCTTTTCCAGCTTCGATTGCATTTCTATAAGCATTCAGGTTTGGCTCAAAACCTTTAGGTGTAGCTACAACAATATGAGCCCCGAGTCTTCCGGCTGTAGCCATTAATGAATGTGCGACGTTGTTGCCATCGCCAATATAAACAATTTTCAATCCTTTTATTGTACCTTTAACTTCTTCGATAGTAAAGAAATCTGCCATTGCTTGGCAAGGATGGGCGTAATCAGTTAACCCGTTGATTATGGGTATTTTTGCAAATTTTGCCATATCCTCGACAATGCTGTGAGCAAAGGTTCTTACCATAATACCATCGACCATTCTTTCTAAATTCTTTGCAACATCGTACACTGATTCGCGCTTCCCCAGATTAATTTCTGCGGGTGAAAGGTAAATAGAAAAACCACCTAATTGTTGTATCCCAACATCAAAAGTTGTCCGGGTTCGTAACGATGGTTTTTCAAAAATCAGGGCGAGTGTCTTATACCTTAATGCCTCGTAATAATCCGAGGGTTTTGCTTTCATTTTTTTTGCAAGATTAAAAGTAAGTTGAATCTCTTCACTTGTAAAATCAGTTACCTCTAAAAAGTCCTTTTTCATAGTTTATACCTTTAAATTAAACAAAATTATAAAATTGAATTAAGAAAGGAGAAATTTGGCTATTTATATTGGTGCATCTGTTGTGTAATGCTTGAAAAGTATAATTTTGAGGGCACGGGTTTTGGGTAGTCGGATTATTTTTTCGCTAAAATCCACTTTAACTGTTTTCAAAATTGGCTGTTTAAAAAGCTTAAACATAAATGAATTAGAAAAATACAAAATTAAATAATCTATTTGAATTTTTTTCATATTGTAATACTTTAAAATAAACTCATTTCACTTCTTTTTTCCTATGTTTTTATTGACAATTAAGTTAATAGATGTTTGTGTGCAAATCAAAGAAATTTAGAGAGGAGTAGCTTAGTTAGTGATTAGAAAATATTATTTTAACGAAAAATTAAGTTTTATACTTTAAGTTAAATTTTTTTAAGCCTAATTGAACATTAAAAGCGGATTATTATGAGAAAAATCAAATTTCCATTGTTCTTTAAGTTAATGACCTTGTCGGGTATTTTAATGGTTGTTATTGTTGTCATATCTTTACTTTTTAAATATTCTTATACTAAACTCTCAGAAAAGGTAGAGTTGAACGAGCTTGTAATTGAATTCAATGAATTAAGTATGACATTGCATTCGATGGCAGAAAGAAAACGTGAAAATTTAAATCAAACTTTTGAAAATGATGTAAAAAAAATTAAAACTTCTTTGGAGAAAGTTGAATTGCATGTGCTTAACTTGAAGTTACCCGAAGAAGCGGATTTTTTCAAGGAGTTTTCCGAGTATAAAATTAACATTAACTTATTTGTTGATAATCTTTTAAAGCTAGGTTTAACTGAAAACGATGGTTTGGAAGGTGAATTTCGAAAAAATATTCACAAGTTGGAGAGTTATCTAAAAGGAACCAATGATTACTTAGCTCTAATTTACCTTCTACAAGCAAGAAGGAGAGAAAAAGATTTTATTATACGCCATCGCGAGGAATATGTCGACCAAGTTAGGCAATATATTAAATCTCTTAGTGTAAGATTAGAAAAAATCAACAATTCTAAAGGTAGCATTCAAAATTATATTTCAAACTATTTAAATAGCTTCGAAAAATACTACCAGGCTTACTTAAGTTTAAAAGCTTCTATCGTAGCTTTCGAAAATAATCAAAAAAATTTGGGTCACTTTTTGAAGAAACGTTTAACCGAAAGACATCTTGAAGCGGAAAATGCATACAAAATGGTTTTTCCTGTTATGTTCATTTCGATCGTATTAGGTATAGTTTTCACTTTATTCTATGCACAAACAATTACAAAGCCAGTAAATCATTTGCAAAAGGCTACCTTACAAGTTGCCAGTGGAAATTTAAAAGCTAAAGTTTCGATTAAGACCAGTGATGAATTTTCTCAACTTGCTGATTTCTTTAACCGCATGGTTTGGAACCTTGAACAAAACAGTCATATTATTTTAAAGAAGAATAAAGAGCTTGAAGAAATTAATCAAGAGCTAAAAGTTCTTAATTCCACAAAAGATAGACTTTTCTCCATAATTGCACACGATTTAAAAAATCCGGTGGCTTCTTTCAAATCCCTTACTGATTATCTAAGTAAAAATTACCATCAATTTTCAGAAGAAGAAAGAATTGAATTTGTACATGAACTAAACAACTCGGCAATAGCAGTTTATGATTTACTTGAAAATTTGCTTCAATGGGCTTTTATGCAAATGAAGCGAACGCCCTTTAATCCACAATCATTTGACCTTAATTTTCTTATTAAGACAACAATTAACCATCTTTCATTGCAAGCTAAGAATAAAAAGATTACCGTTAATAACCAAGTTAACGAAGAGATTGTGGTCTATGCCGATGTCTTCATGGTTTCGACCGTTGTAAGAAATCTTTTAAGTAATGCAATAAAATTTACAAAGGAAGGTGGAGTTGTTAATATAAGTTGCAAGAAGAATGAAACTTATTGCATTGTTTCAGTTCAAGACAATGGAATTGGTATCCCAAAAGAAATAATAACCAATTTGTTTAAAGTTGATAACAATATTTCTAGAAGAGGGACTAGCAGTGAAACTGGAACTGGGCTTGGTTTAATTCTTTGTAAGGAATTTGTAGAAAATAACAAAGGCAAAATTTGGGTTGAAAGTGAAGTCAACTTAGGGACAACAGTTCATTTTACACTTCCTCTTTCGCAATAATTCATTGTTTTCATTTCCTATACTATTCGATTTTAACGCAAGTTTATTTAATTTGTAACAACTTGCGTTAATCTTCGTATTATTTGGTTGTTAATAAGGAAAGAAATGGGAACAAGGCTTTATAGAAACAAGGAAAACAAGGTAATCGCAGGTGTTTGCAGTGGCCTTTCCGATTATTTTGACGTTGATGTTGTTATTATTAGGGTGATATTTCTGCAACGGCTTTCGCTTGGGGGATTAGTTTTATTATTTATGTTTTTTTCTGGATTGCAATGCCAATTCGAAAAGATGCGGCTTCGGCAACCGAAAATGTGAATGCTTCGATTGGAAATCCTATTGATGCTGATCTACAGCTGAACCTACGCAAGCGTAGAAAGAGTACCAGGGAAGTTTTGGCTATAGTTTTAATAGTTACTGGTGTTTTTGCTACCCTCGACAACTTGTTTCATTGCTTTTCACTGGGATTGTTGGGGCCTGTAGTTTTGATTACTATCGGGCTACTTGTGCTTTTCTATGGATCACGAGGTGAAAGCATAAGTAATGAGGAGACAAAAAATGAGTAAAGCTAAACTTTTTTGGGGAATATTTTTCATTTCCCTTGGTTTTTTCTTTTTACTTGATTTACTATCTCAATTTACATATCCATACATTTTTAACCTAAAGTTGTTTCCCTTGGTTTTTCTTTTTTCTGGAATTCTACTTTTGAAGCCGCAAAAACTTATATATACAATCGTTGTAATATTTCTTGCCTTGTTGCTTTCGAGCATGGTATTTTCAACCTACAAATATGCTAAATCTGAAAAACTTTTACCATACCACTACTTTTACAAGTTTGATGATGAATGTAATTTTCTTTAATTTGCTTTTTTAAATTTTCAAAAGTTTATGGCAGTCCTATCTATCGAAAGCAATGGAACAATTGAAATGACAGCAGTTTATTACAATGGTCAACAAGTTGCTGGTTTAAGCGAATTATTTTTAAATCTTTGTGAAGACGGGACATTCGATTCTGTAATTTCCTACACTGGTACCGATGGGTTTGAATATCATAAGAATCCTTTTCTTGATTATTTGGATAATATTCCATATCGTGAGCCTGCCTTCACCGAGGAAGAGTCTCAAAGGCTGCACCTTTTGACCATAGAAAGTGATGGGGAAATTGAAAATACAAATGTTTATTTCGACAATGAAATGGTTGATGGCTTGGTTAATCTTTTCGTTCATATCAAATCACCCAAAAAAACAAAATCTTCAATAGTTTCTTTTCTAAAAAAGGAAAAGTCACTTGAAGGAGCAATATTTAAGGCTACTTTTACGTTTCGTTATCCGGGAGATATTATAAAAACTGAGGAGATTTTTTGATGAAAAGAATAAATATTTTAGTTTGGATTATTTCATTTGCATTACTGATAGTTGCATTTCCCTTCGATGAAATTTTAGCGAAGAAAGGTGGAAGTTTTGGGGGTACGCGTGGTTACTCTCGCAGCTTTGGTGGGTCAAAGTCTTTTGGGGGTACCCGTTCCTTTCGAATCCCATCGACTTCACCACGGTACTCAAACCCAATGCGGTCTTACAATGCTCCCCGAGCTCGAAGTTTTGGGGGGTCAGTTACTTCTATGTACAATCGAGCACAAATTCAAAGCAAATACGGTGTTCCGAGAAAGATAATTACTCCTAATGAACTTCCTAACCTTCCAAAAAATATTAGAGCATACGATTACGGAGATTTTCCAAGCGGGTTAATGATGGGTTACCTAATGGGGCAGACCTCTTGGCTTTGGGCTTTGCCATTTCATCCCGCTTTTTATTATTCACAACCTGTAAAAGTTGTCAACGAGGATGGTACAATATCATATTATCCTCCAACCTTTGATTATGCCAAGTTTTTTATGACTTTGATAATCATTGGCTCAATTGGTTTTATTGTTTTAAGAGCCTTGAAAAGAAAAAAAGTTACTTTTTCAAAACCTTCAACAATGGGTTTGTCTCGCTCATCATTTTCATAACAATTTTTTGCTAATTGTAACTTTTCTTTCATTAATCCGTAATTTTGATTTATTTTTTCGGTTTTAAAATGAATAATTTTTTTATTTTAATTTTGATTTTTTTATTTCAAATTGCGGCCTACCCCGTATTAACTCAAGAAAAAGGAACAAATGTTAAACGTACATATTCACTAAAAGAGTGTTTACAAATTGCTAGGGAGAATAACCCACAAATCAAAATAGCGGAATCTCAAATTTCATCTGCAGGGGCCGAAATTACTTCGGCTTTTGGGAACTTTCTTCCTTCTGCAAATTTAAATATGGGTTATACAAGACAACTGAACGTTGAAAGTGGACAAAAAATTAATATTGGTGGTCAGACAATTGTTGTAGGTAGGATTGAGCCAAATTCTTACAATATGTCTCTATCTTTAAACTACAACCTTTTTGATGGTTTTTCTAAAGAAGCGTACTACAGTTCAGCAAAAGATAATCTCAATGCTGCCTACTCCAAATATTCTCATACAATTCAAGAGATTGAGTTGAATGTATATCGATCATACATAAATGTTTTACGGTTTAAAAAAATTTTTGAAGCAAGAAAGCAAGATTTGGAAGTTGCCAAAAAGGAGCTTGAAAGGGTAACTGCAAGGTATCAAGCTGGCTCAACACAATATGCAAGTGTTTTGTCTCAAGAGGCGGAGTTGGCGAATAAAGAAATGTTGGTAATTCAATCCGAAAATGACCTAAAAAATTCAAAAGCAATGTTGCTTATTTCTATGGGATTAAACCCAGAGACTGATATAAATGTCAATGAAAATGAAATAAGTACAACATTAGACGAAAATGAAATTAAAAGGTTTAGAGCAGAGTATGTGGATTACGAAACTTTGGTCAGATCTGCACTATCCAATAGATTAGATATTGTTGCAATGGACCAACAAATTGCCTCGGGAAAGGCAAATTTGACCGTTGCACGTTCAGGTTATTATCCAACACTTTCGGCATATGGTGGTTGGTCTTGGGCTAATAATGAATTAAAAAACTTTTCCGAATTAGGTCGTTCTTTTGTAGGTTTGTCTCTTAGAGTTCCAATTTTCGAAAATTTTAAGTCAAATTATCAAATTGAAATAGCCAAGGCTCAGTTGTTACAGCTTGAGATGCAGAAACTTCAACTCGAACAGAGCATCCGAAATCAAGTAATTCAAGCCTTAAACAATCTCGATGCTGCTGAAAAACAATTGTATGTAGCTCAAAAATCCCTTGAGTCTGCTCAGAAAAATTTTGACAGTGCACAAGAAAGATATAGAGTTGGGTCAATTGGTGTTGTTGAATATGTCTATGCCAATAACCTTTTAATTAGTTCTAAAATCAACCAAATTAATTCTGTTTACAATTATTACATAGCTCAACATGAATTGTTGTACTCAGCTGGAAAAATGACAATTAAATAGAGGTGCATTATGATTTGCGAAAAATGTTACAATGACTATCCATCGACTTACTACTTTGCAACTCCCACAATTTGTAAATCTTGTTTCTTAAAACTACCCGAAGACGAGAAGCAAAGACTTGCAAAGTTTTCGAAAGCTTATACAACAGAACAAACCCTCGAATTAAGGACTGGTTTTGGTAAACGCTTCCTTGCTTCCCTTGTCGACACTTTGATACTTTTAGCTATTATTCTTGCTTTCTTTAAGTTTTCTGGTTTCTTGGATTCCTATTTCAATTTTTTTCAAGAACTTAAAGAATTTGGGGGTAATCCCCAAGAATTGCAAGAACATCAAAATCATTTTTTTAAGCAAAATGCTCTAAACTTTGCTTTTCCAGCAATCCTTTATTTAGTTTATTTCCTTCCAGAAGTTTTCCTTGCTTTTTCACTTGGAAAGTATTTTCTTGGTTTAAAAATCGGAAGTACTACTGGAGAGCAAGCCGATTCACATTCATTATGGTTAAGATACATTGTGAAAAATTTCGGTAGCATTATGATGCTGCTTTGGGTTGTTACTCAGTTATCAATTTTTAATGTTTTGAACTCAATTTGTGGACTTGCTGTGATGTTTGGATTTTTACTTATTCTTGGACGGAACAAGCAAAATTTACAAGACATCTTAGCAAAAACAGCTGTTTATCCCGTAGAATTTTTAGAAAAAGTTGAAAAAACTAACGAATGAATGAAATAAATTTAAGGTAGATACGATGGGTAAAGGAAAATCGAAGAAAAAAAGAATTATTTTGGTTTTTACTGTTTTAGCCATTTTTTTGCTAGTTTTGCTTGCATTTGTTTTTAGTGGTAAAAATGATGTAATAAAAGTTACAACATCGAAAGTCGAAAGGCGAACTATTTTGCAAACAGTCTCCGCAATTGGAAAAATCGAACCAGAGACAAAAGTCAAAATCTCTTCGGAAACAAGTGGCGAAATCATTTACCTTGGTGTAAGAGAAGGTGATACTGTTCGAGTTGGTCAGTTGCTTGTTAGAATTAAACCTGATATTTTTGAAACACAACTTGAACAGTTCAAAGCCGCTGCTGATGCTGCTAAGGTGCAAATAGAGAGTGCACTTGCTGAAAAAGTTCGTTCCGAAAGTGAATTAAAGAGAATTACAGAACTTTACCAAAAAGAATTTGCATCCAAACAAGAATTTGAATTGGCAAAAGCGAATTTCGAACGCGCGGTAGCTGCCTACAATGCTAGTTTGTCGAACTATCAACAAGCTCTTGCCGCTTACAGACAAATGCAAAAAAGTTTCGAAAGGACGACTATTTTTTCTCCAATTAATGGAGTTGTAACTTCTTTATCAGTTGAAAAGGGAGAAAAAGTTGTTGGAACTGCCCAAATGGCTGGGACAGAGATTATGCAAATTGCTGATTTGTCTGTTATGAACGCTATTGTTGAGGTTGATGAGAACGATATAGTCAATGTGAAAGTTGGTGATTCTGCAGATATTGAAGTGGATGCAATTCCAGATGAAGTATTCAAGGGGATCGTTCTTGAAACTGGGCATAGTGCAATTGCTAGCAGACTCGGAACCCAAGACGAAGTAACCAACTTTAAAGTCAAAATTCGTTTTTTAAGACCAGACAAAAGACTTAGACCGGGTATGAGTTGTAATACTGAAATCCAAACTAATAAAAGAGAAAATGTACTTGCTGTACCTTTGCAAGCGGTTACAGTAAGAATGGAAGGTTTATCTGCAAAAACCGATGTGGTGTCTGGCGATATTGAAAAAGAAGAGGAAGTAGCAAAGGTCAAAAAGAAAAATCCTCCTTCTGTTGTTTTTCTAAATGAGAAAGGAAAAGCGAAAATGATCCAGGTAAAGACTGGAATAAGCGACAAAGGTTACATCGAAATAATTGAAGGTTTAAAAGAGGGTCAAGAAATCGTCACTGGTAGCTTTATGGCTGTTAGTAAACAATTGAAGGATGGTTCACCAATAAAAGTTGATACTACAAAACATGGATTTAAGAAAAAGTAAGTTATTATATGAATGATTTCATTCAAAACGAACAACCATTGATTGAGCTTCGCCATATCTCGCGAGTTTATCAGGTTGGTTTCGAACAAGTATTTGCATTACGCGACATCAATTTGAAAATTTTTAGAAACGAATTTGTCGCTATTATGGGTCCTTCGGGCTCTGGAAAATCTACACTAATGAACATCATTGGTTGCTTAGATACCCCAACTGGTGGTGAATACATTTTGAAGGGCATCAATGTAAGTGAACTCGACGATAATGAACTTGCAGAAATTAGGAATAGGGAAATTGGCTTCGTGTTTCAAATGTTTAATCTTCTTCCTCGTGCCAATGCATTAAAAAATGTTGAGCTTCCTTTAATTTATGCCGGTGTACCCAAGTCTCAAAGATTTGAGCTTGCAAAAGAAGTATTAACGTTAGTGGGAATGGGCGACCGAGTGAAACATAAACCCAATGAGCTCTCTGGCGGTCAAAGGCAAAAAGTTGCTATTGCCCGCGCTCTTGTTACAAATCCTTCAATTATTCTTGCAGACGAACCTACCGGGAATCTTGATTCCAAAAGTGGCAATGATATTTTGAAATTGTTCCATAAAATCTGGAAAGATGGAAATACTATTGTTTTGGTAACACACGAAAGAGAAATTGCTTTGCATGCTCATAGGATAATCAAATTGCGTGATGGTTTGATTGAATCCGATGAACCAAACCATTCCAGGATTGTTTTTGAAGGTGTTTCGGAATGAGGCTTTTTGTTGAATTTAATGAAAGTGTTAAGCTTTCTATTGAATCAATAATTTCAAATAAATTACGCGCTTTCCTTGCTACGCTAGGTGTTGTGATAGGCATTTCATTCGTGGTTCTTATGGGTTGGGCTGTTTCGGGATTGGACAAAGCTCTTCAGGATTCGATTAATCTTATTGGTGAGGATATGCTCTTTATTGACAAATGGGACTGGTCTGGAGGAAAAAAATGGAAAGAATTACGCAATCGTAAAGAGATTACATTTAAGCAGGCAAAACAATTGATTTCTCAGCTAACTTTGCCAGAAATTGCCGTACCCACCGCAACTTTTTGGGGAGCCCAAGTGAAAGCCAACAATAATGTTTTTTCTGGTATTAGTATTTTTGGAACTACTGCTGATTATGGTTTGCTCCCTTCCGGTGATGTGATCCAAGGTAGATTCTTTTCTCAATTCGAAGAAAGGGAGACCCGACCCGTAGCAATTTTGGGTTTTAAAGTTGCAAAAACTTTATTTCCCGAGCAGAATCCTTTAGGTAAGCGAATTAAGATCGCGGGCAGAGAATTCGAAGTAATTGGGGTAGTGAAAAAACAAGGTACAATGTTAATGGACTTTATTGACGATAGGATATACATTCCCATCGTTAATTTCTTGGATATGTTTGGGGAACATAAAAGGAATATATCCATAGGAATAAAAGCTGGAGATATTGATAGGATGGACGAAGTCCGCGAAGAAGCTCGAGGTGTGATGCGGGCTATCCGAAACCTTAAGCCTTGGCAAGAAGATGATTTTTCAATCAACGAGACAAAAGCCTTCGAAGAAATTGTGTCGACTTTCCGTTTGTATGTTTGGGGGATTGGAATTGGAATGACAGTTCTTGCCTTCATTGTAGGAATGATTGGAATAATGAACATAATGTTTGTTTCTGTAACTGAAAGGACTAAAGAAATTGGAATTCGAAAGGCAGTCGGTGCAAAAAATCGATCAATATTAATGCAGTTTTTAATTGAATCATCGATGCTTTGCCTTGCAGGAGCATTTACTTCCATAATATTATGTTCAATTTTAGTTTTTGTAGTAGCCAAGATTTTGCCTAAATTTGTACCCGAAACAGAATTTTTACAACCAATTTTACCCTTTGACTTCGTTGTGTATGCATCAATTGTAGCAATATTTGTTGGAGCTATTGCTGGTTTGCTTCCGGCAATTCGAGCTTCGCGGGTAGATCCAATTGAATCATTAAGATATGAGTAAAATACCATGAACATCTCGGAAAGTATTCTTCAAGCTTTAGATTCAATTAGAACAAATAAGTTGCGGACTTTTTTGACACTTCTGAGTATTTGTATGGGTGTCTTTGCTCTGATTACTGCTGGAACTATCATCACTTCATTTGAAAAGGCTGTTTTGCAGCAGCTTCAAGATATCGGCGAAACAACCTTTTGGATTAAAAGAGAACCAGCCATACAAACGGGAAACACATGGTATAAGTATCGGAAACGCAAACCAATTACATATCGCGAATGGAAAGAGCTAAAAAAAATGACAAGTTCAACCGATTTGATTTCAGCGCACTCTTTTACTTTTGGAATGACTGTTACATCGGGAAACCTTTCAACAGATCCTGACGTTTATCTTGCTGGAGCCGACCATACTTTTTTTGTCACAAATGCTATTGACGTTGATTATGGTAGGATTTTTACCGAAGAGGATCTCGACTACAATCGCAACGTCGCTATTGTTGGGAATGATGTTGTAGTAAAAATTTTTCCCAATTCTAATCCAATTGGCAGAGAAATAGTTGTAAAAAATCAGAAATATACCGTTGTTGGGGTAATGAAAACCCGAGGAGCAATGCTTGGGCAAAGCAAAGACAATATGATAATAATTCCTCTAACGAGTTTTTTAAAATATTTTGCATCGCCCTGGGAGGAATCATTAACTATTTCAGTAAGAGCTTTGGACCGAAATCTAATTGAAACTACTATGGACGAAGTTATTGGAAATTTACGAATTATTCGAAATGTTAAACCTTGGGAAGATAACAATTTTGAAATTGAAACTAACGAAACGATTTCTGAACAATTTGGAAGTTTCGTGAATTTCCTTTCAATTTTTGGATTTATTTCGGGTGGTTTTGCTTTAATTGCTGCGGGTGTTGGAATAATGAACATTATGTTGGTGGCCGTTAAAGAAAGAACTAGAGAAATTGGTATTCGAAAAGCAGTCGGTGCAAAAAGAAGGTGGATACTCTGGCAATTTATTCTCGAAGCAATAACTTTATGCCAAGTTGGTGGTATTTTTGGTATTATTTTCGGTATCTTTGGTGGCTTTTTGCTGGGAAATTTAATTAAACTTCCAATGTTTTTTCCAATTTATTGGATTGTTCTTAGCGTAATTGTTTGCACAGTACTGGGTTTAAGTTTTGGGGCTTATCCGGCATATCGAGCTGCCAATTTAGATCCCATTGAAGCACTTCGTTACGAATGATTTCCACAGGAAACATATTTTTTTATGCATTAATCAAACTTTTCTTTTCTTTTGTTAATTTCTACTATAAAATCAATTTCAGAACATCTTTATTAAAATCTCGATTTTTTGAAAAATAAAAGTTAGGTTAAGACTATCCAGAATAATTCATAATAAGAAAAATTCTGGTCCCAGGTATTTAAGAAAATATAACCAACTAAATTTCCTATTGAGATAACAGTTTTGTTTTTCTTATTTTAGAATTCTTATTTAATTTATTATGTATTTTAGTTTTCTTAATGAGATTATCATTTAAAATTGCGATAAGATATATATTTACTTTTAGGAAATTTCAATTTATTACTTTCATATCTATTTTATCTTCTTTGGGTATTACAGTAGGAGTTGCTGCTTTGATCATTGTTACATCTATTTTCAATGGGTTCCGTGAATTTGCCCAAAATGAAATTGTTGGAATAGAACCACACATTAGAATATTTTTTAAAGATGTTGAAAAAACTAGTTACAAAGAGCTACAGGAATATTTTATAAAAAATCACAATGCTTCAGTTTTCCCTTTTGTTACATTCAAAGTAATCTTTGAAAGCAATCAAAACACACGAGTAGTTCAAGTATTTGCAATTTCCGATTCCGCCTTCCCTCGGCATCCAATAGTAAGTAAATTTGTTTTTAATGTTAATTCAAAAAAGTTAAATCAAACCCTTGCAAACAGTGTAAATATTGGAATTGGTCTTGCAGATGCTCTACGCTTACTTCCCGGTGAAAGATTTTCCCTTTTAACTATACAGGACATAGATTATTCAATTGCTAATTTCAGTATTCCTACCAAAAAAGAACTAACGGTTGGTTCTATTTTTCAAACTAACAACTTGGATTACGATAATAATTATGTTTTCGTTTCGCAAAGTCTGGCAGATGTCTTGCTGAAAAAAGATAAAAGTTCCATTAGTGGACTTGATATTCGGTTGGCTTCTTTGGATAAATTGACAGATATTGCTAACGAAATAAAAAACAATTTTCCGAATGTCTCAGTTTTTACATGGTACGATTTGAACAAGGACATAATGAATGCAATGCAATTTGAAAAATATGCGGTTTTCATTATTATGTCTTTGATAATTTCAATTGCTGTGTTCAACATACTTGCTTCCCTATTTATGACTGTTTTAGAAAAGAAATCCGACATAGCAACCCTGCTTACTTTGGGTTCGACAGAAAAGGATATCCGACTCATTTTTAGGATTCAAGGAATAATAATAGGTTCAATAAGTACAGTGATAGGTCTTATAATCGGGCTTGGTTTTACCTTAGGGCAAATTCAATTTGGGTGGATAAAACTCAATACTCAAAAATACGTTATTTCGACCTTACCAATGCAAATATCAGTTCCAACAATTTTAGCTATAGCTTTTGTTGCAATTTTGTTATCTTATCTAGCAACAATATATCCCTCGTTAAAAGCGTCTAAAATCAACATAGCAGAATCAATTTTTAGAGAATGAAAAAGTTGCTAGCAACAATGATTTTTTCTATTGCTTTATCTATACTGAACATCGAAGGGAAGACCTACCTTAAGCCTATAGTTCCAATTATTTTAAGAACAGAAATGCCAAGAAAGAACAGTTTACTGATAGATTTTATTAAACCTTTAAAAGACTACTTATCGAGAATCTATAAGAATTGAAGATAAAATTATTGGTTAATTCCTAAATTTGCTAAGTCTTTTTGAGTTAGTCTTCGTGCACCAATAAAACGGGAACTATAATATTTACTTTCGAGTGAGGAAACAGTGACACCATAGCGGGAGCTTGAATGTGCAAAAAGGTTATCCCCAAGGTAAATTCCCACGTGCGAAACATATGCATGCCTTCGTGTGTGGAAAAACACAAGATCGCCAAATTCCAGTTTATCGCGCTTAACCGGAATACCAACTTTAATTTGTTCTTTTGCTGTTCTTGGAAGAAATATTTTAGCAGAAGAATAGAATATTTGCCGAGTGAATGCAGAGCAATCAATTCCTCTATCTGTAGTTCCACCGAAATAATATGGAGTTCCAAGCCAATCTAAAATAAATTCCATAACTTTCTTTCGACTAATACCAGAAGCCAAATTCCCCCCAATGTTTAAAAGTTCTTCTCCTTCGATATAACTTAGATACATAGCTCGGAAAACATCAAGGTCTATTGGTTTGTCGTCTTCGAATTCCAATTCGATTGGGTCTTCACCTTGATCAATAATAAGAGAGTCGATAATAAACTCGGATTCATCCAAATCACCATTTGCAAGTCGCACTAAATAGTTTGCATTCGAAGAATTTAATATTTCTAAAGCCTCTCTTTTAGTTTTTTCTGGATTATAACTTCTACGGGGGTTTTTGTATCTTTTTGAATATTTAGATTTTGATTTCTTTTTTGCAAACGTAGTTTCAGGTACAAGGAAGAGGATAAATAGGGAAGGCAACAAAATCATTAACATCAATTTTAAAAAATTTGTTTTGTTAAGCAATTTCATATGCCCCCTTTGCTTGATAAACTTAAAGTAAATTTCAAAAAACTCGAGGTGCAATAAAGTAAAATATTTTCATCAATGCAATTAAAATTTTTTAATGAAAATATTTTAATACTATTTTAATTTTTAAAATTCAGAAAAAATCCTATCTCTATGATTTAAAATGTGTTAAACAAACTGAAAATCTTTAGGTTTAACTAAATTATTAGTTAAAGATAATTAGTTTCCGCCTTCCTGTTGTTTTTAATTTACATGTTTTGATTTTTTGACAGTATTATTAAAAACTAAAAACCCCGCAAACCTTTTGCGGGGTTTTTAAGCTAGAAGAAGAAGCTAAAAACTTCAGCGAACGATTGTAAACTTGATTGAGTAAGTTCGGTTTAGTGTTGTAATTCTTGCGAAATAGATCCCGGCTGAAAATTGGCTTATGTCGGTTGATATGGAATATTCAGTTTGTGTATATGTTGTTGGTAGTGAATTACCAAAAATATCAAATATTTGGACATTTTGCGGATTTATCACATTTTCAAATATAACAACCAACATTTGCCCTGTTTGGATAATACGGTAATTGCTTTCTTCGGAAACTTTACTAACTTCTTTTTCCAGAAATATATCTGTGTTGAGTTCAAAATTGGATTCATAATCTCCATTAAAAGTGGCTTCAGTATCTTTGTAGCCAACCTTAGTGATTAAAATTCTGAAGGTTGTGGGGGGAAGTGTTTCAAGAATGAACTTACCATCATAGCCTGTGATGTAGTAGTCGATAACATTTCCATTTTGGTCAAGGGCACAAACTAAAGCCTCTTGAACAATTTTTCCATTTTCACATGGTGGTTCGATAGTTTGTTTTATCAAGCCAGTAGATTCAAAGACTTTTCCCTCGAACCGAACCAAACCCTTCCACCCAGAACGGTTCCTATGTTTAATTTCGAAAATCATTTGAATCATACTTTGGTCCACTGAAATTATTGTTGCTTCTTTCCACTTCAAGGTTGCGAAATCATTAATTTTGTAGTAACCTGGTGCATATTGCTTATCCTTAGGTATGGAAAGTAATACATAGTCTCCGGGAGTTAGATTAGAGAAGGTAAATAGGCCATTACTGTCGGTATCTACTATTCTAACCGAAACGTCCCTCGGTGGAACATTTGGTTGACTTGATCTTAATAAAATTGCCATAACCCGTGATTGAACTGGATTTCTATCCTTATCGATTACAATACCTGTGAAACCATTGTTTGGTTTTTCAATTGGTTCAAGTAGGAAGTTAATATCATCTTTATCGGATGACAATTCGATAATATCTGCTAAGTATGGGGACGTGGATAAATAATAGTATTGATCAAAGAATTCAGATTTGTTGTAGTAAGGGATAGCGTGCGCTATATAAGTAAATGTATTTGGTAATTGTATTTGATAGAATCCATTTTTGTCAGTTTTGGTGACGAAATTAGTATTAATACCATAGTTAGCTTTTTTATCAGGATTATTTAAAAATTCCACTGGGATAAATTCAACGACTGCAAAAATTGGTGAATCATCTTTTGCAGATTTAACGAAACCAGATACATTGTATAGTTTAGGTTGCGGCTTTTTAGTTAAAACCATTTCAATTGTTTGTTCAGTAATTTGGTTATGGGAGCATTGAAGCTTTACTCTCGTGGCATTGTTAAACTTTGTTGCATCTATATAGAATCGGTTCCCAAATAAATCTCCCCAAAATTCGAATACGTAAGTTCCTTCGGGTAAGTAAAATTCAAAAGCACCATTTTTGATAAAGGTTCTGAATACAACGTTGGTTTGGTTATCTTGAGCATCTAATTTCCAAGCATAAACAAACCCATTTGGAACTGGAGTATCATCGTCGAATTTTGCAATTCCATTAATATGAATACAATGTTTTTGTGGGGGATTAAAATCTTGTACTACTATGAATAACCTTTGGTGAGTAACAACATTAGTGTCGCATGTTAAATATGCAAAAATAACTATTTCGAATTGTCCAGGTTTATTTGGTGTCCAAGTAAGAAGCCCAGTGTTTTCATCGATGACAGCATCTTCTGCATTGCTATTAGTTATTTTGAATTTAATTGGGCATCTAATATTGGATTCGGCAATAACTTGATATTTAATTGGAACACCAACTGTTCCTTTTGTCGGTGGCTGGCTAACAATTCTAACGTAGGGTTTATCATTTGGTTGTTGAGGAAGGACGGTAATTTTAAATGTTTGCTTTGCTGGTTGTACATTGATTTTGCAGGTTGTGCCAACAACAACAGTAACCAAATACTCTCCCGAAGCTTTTGGAACCCATTCTATTAATCCATTTTTAGAAATTGTCATTCCTTCTGGTGGCGTTCCTTCAAAGCCGAATATGTCGATTGGGCAATTAATATTAGAATAAGCTTTCAGTTGGTACACATACGATTTTCCAACATAAGCGTAAATAGGTGGTTGGGAAATTATTTTAATAAAAGGATGCGACTTTACAAGTTCAACTCTTACTGAATTACTTGGCTTGCTTTCAGACTTGCCAATAAAAGCGGTGGCGTAAAATTCGTAAATACCAGGCTGTAAGTTGCTAACGACGTAATAATATTGATATTGATTCTGCTGAGCTTTGAGTTCTGCAATAGGTGATTTTTTTGCAATTCCATTTTGAAATTCAGTTTGGTAAAGTCGGAATCCCTCGGGAAATAGGTTGTAGAAGTTTTGACTGATAAACCAACTGAGTTTAACATTAAATGTACCATCAGAAAGTTCTTCTGCAGCTGCTTGCAAGTTGTGCGGAGGATTTGGAACAGTATTTTGTGCAAGAACAGAGTACGATAGGAGTAGGGCTAAAAACTCCAAAGCAAGAGTAAGAATTAATTTTTTCATAAAACCTCCAATGAATTTTGGAACATTTAGTAAAAGATCCTTTATTAATATTTTAATCTAAATTTAAAATTCAAAAGCAATGAATCAGGAAATGGAGTAATTTCTTCAATTTGTAATTTAATTTCCTTCCTTTCCCAATAATCCACTTTTTTTACATAAGGTTTGTTGTCGATCCAGACTGTATCGTATCTTGATTTTAGCACGGAATCAACGACTATTGTATCCCTTTTAATCAATGCAAAGCGTTTGTTGTAAATTTTTCCATATCCTATTGCCCAAATTTCCCTAAAAGGTTTATTCAATGAGAATCCAATTTCGAAGTAATTTGGGTAAGTAGTTGGGTCGACAATTGTGTCGAAGTACATCTTTGGGCCCCTTGCTAGGTTAATTTTAATCCAAGATTTGGGAAATTCTTTACTTATTAAATCTAATGGAATACCCAAAATTGGGAATGAATCGATATTAAAGTTAATGTTTTTAATTGTTAATCTTCTAAATCCTCTTTCTTGATATTCAAAATGTTTTCTTTCTAAATTAACTTTGAACCAAATTAAAGGAGTTTGATATAGTGTGTCGATTGATATGTCTGTTTTCATTGTTTCATAGTAAGTCTTTTCAATATTTGAATATTGTTGATTTTCAACTCCGTTTTCTGCAATTGATATGTAGTAAATTTGAGGATAGATCCTAGCTTTTATTCTGTCTGTTGGTGTAACTTTTGTAGGCTCGTTCAAGTCTGATGGTTGTGTACAAAATTGCAATAGCAAACTAGTTATTACAAACCAAATTAGAATGAATTTTCGTTTCATATATACCTTAAATATTAAAGCTAATTAAAAAGTAATTGAAATACCATAAGTAAAGCTAATTTTACGAGACAAATAATAATTTTTCTGGTTTTGGTAAAATAGCAATGTCCCCTCGGCTCCAAAGTAAATTTCAAAATTTGAATTTAATGGTCGATACTTCAAGCCAGCAATACCTTTCAGCAAGGGACCTCCAATTTGACTACCTCCAGCCAAAAAGGTTGTGTATGGATATAAGTTCTCGATGTTCAATACATTAAAAGGGAAAGTATAATCCAAACCAACTGCAGCCCAGTATATGCTTGGCTTTTGCTCGTAACTATATTCAATCCCACTCATCACATTCTTATAGCTAAGCCCGAAAACCTCGTTACCGAATTCGATTCCAAATCTAATATTATCCCACTGAGTGAAATATAAACCAGCACTGGCATTGGTAAGTGTTTTGTTTGTAGAACTTGATGAAATGCTTGGATTTGGAAAAGATTTTCCTACTATTCCTCTAAAGGATAAACTAACATTTTTATCGTTTTTATGGTTAAATTCCTCATTGGAAATTATTGGGTTAACTAGCGTGTTATTTTTTGATAGCATGAAATTATGCCTTTTTCGTAGTGTATTTACCCCGGCATCGGGATTAATTTTTGTTTGACTAAATTGAAGTGCAGTAGTTTGCAATGAAGCGGGAAAGTTAGTCGGTGTTGCTAATTGCTCTTTTTCTAAAACTTCTTGGGAGGATTTGTTAACAAAGACTTTATGTACTATTGGCTTTATAGGTTCGGCAGTTGACACAATAATTGGGGGTGTTTGAACAATAGCTTTGGATTCTTGCATATCGTTTTTGCTTGTGGAAAAGTAATAATACGTTGCTACGAAAGTAAGCAAAGACGACAAAATGGCCAAAAATGCTGGGACAATAAATTTTTTTGCTTTCTTTAAAATTGGGGAACTTGTTTCTTGATTTAAGTTAATATTTGTAAAATTTTCAGCAACAGATAAGCCCAATGTATTTATTATACTTAAAGTTGTGCTTGCGGGTGGTTGAAGTGAATTAGCATCGTATTGTATTGTTCTTGAAATTGTTAAATGCTCCCGCATTAATCTTCGCACCTCTTCATTTGCTGCAAGTGCCTCGAATAGTTCTTGTTCGAGTGTAACTGGCAACTCACCATCAAGATATTCAATTATTTTTTCCGTTATGTCTTTGAACTCCATTTCAACCTCACTGCAATTTTGACAACTCAGAAATATAAGGTTCAAGGATTTCTCTCAACTTTTCCTTTGCACGGAAGAGTCGAACTTTTACCAATGGAAGCGAAATGTTTAAATGCTGAGCTATTTCATTGTAACTCATACCTTCGTATTCACGCAAGATGAATATTTCCCTGAAATCCTCTGGCAGTTTATTAATTGCCTTCTTTATTAGATTCAACAATTCGTTGTTCTCGGAAATAATTTCAGTGTTAATAAAAGACATATAATCTTTTACTTCAGTTGATTGTTTTCTTTGCCTAAGCAAATTCAAGCACAAATTTCGTGCAATCTTTAAAAGGAAAGCGGGAAGATTGGTCATTTCTCGTTCTTCTTTCGATGTTTGGTAAAATTTAATAAATGTTTCTTGAAAAACATCCATAGCGTCTTCCTTGTCTCCTAAGAATCTCTTACAATACGCAAAAATTCTTCCAGAATATCTTCGGTATATTTCCAAAAAAGCATATTCGCCTTCTTTATTCCCTTCTGAAAGCATTCTAAATAAATCGTGATCACTATATTTCTCTAAGTTGTAATGCATTCACAAGCTATAACATATGATTCTAAAAAAAGTTACAACACTCTTGAAGACAATCTACAACTATCATTATTATATTTTTAATTTTGTATATTTTTGATAGTAACCTAAAAAGATGAGTAAACTAAGAATTATTTCCGTTGTTGGAGCCAGACCCAATTTTATGAAAGTTGCACCCTTGCATCGGGAATTTTTAAACTATTGCAATAGCGTTGAACATTTAATTTGTCACACCGGACAACATTACGATTACGAAATGTCGAAAGTCTTTTTCGATGACCTCGGATTGCCAGAACCGGATTTTTACTTAGGTGTCGGTTCCGATAGCCACGGAGCCCAGACTGGCAAAGTTATGATTGAATTCGAAAAAGTTTGTTTCGAATCCCAACCTGATGTTGTGATTGTTGTTGGAGATGTAAACTCAACAATAGCTGCTAGTTTAGTAGCGTGTAAGTTAGGAATTAAAACTGCTCACATCGAAGCTGGCTTGCGTAGTTTCGACAGAACTATGCCCGAGGAAATTAATAGAATTGCAACTGATTCTATCTGCGATTTTTTGTTTGTTACTGAAGAAAGTGGTAGAAAAAATTTGTTAAAAGAGGGGCACCCCGAGGAACAAATCTTTTTTGTTGGCAATACTATGATAGACTCTCTTGTAAGTATTCTTCCCAAAATTAACGAAAGTAGGATAATTTCAATTTTAGATTTAAGCGAGAAAGATTTTGCATTAATGACACTTCACCGACCAAGCAATGTTGACAACAAAGAACAACTTCTAAAAATATTAGAGGTAATAGAGTTTATTTGCGATAATCTAACTTTGATTTTACCTTTACATCCTCGGACTAGGAAAAACATCGAAACATTTGGATTTAAATCCAGATTGGAGCGTATTCAAAGTCTTGTGATTACTGAGCCATTGGGTTACATTGATTTTGTCAAACTTATGAAGCATTCAAAATTTGTTATAACTGACTCTGGCGGTATACAAGAGGAGACTACTTTTCTTGGTATACCTTGTATTACTATGAGGACAACAACAGAAAGACCAATCACTTGCGAAATTGGTACAAATCTATTAGTCCACCCAGAAAAAAGAAATCTTGTTAAAGCTGTAGAGCATGTCTTACTTGAGAAAGACAAAAAATATCAAATTCCCCCTTTTTGGGATGGTAAAGCAGCAAGCAGAATTGTAAGTATTTTACTAAATAAATGTTTAAAAAAATAAGGTGTTAAATGAAAATACTTGTTACTGGTGGTGCTGGGTTTATTGGTTCTCATATAGTCGATGCCTATATTGAACTTGGTCATGAAGTAACGATTGTCGATAATTTGTCCACTGGGTTGCTGTCGAATGTTAATCCAAAAGCAAAATTTTACGAATTAGATATAAACGATCCAAAAGTCTCTGAAATAATTGAGCATGGGAACTTTGATGTTATTAATCATCATGCTGCACAAATCGATGTTCGCGTTTCCGTTGAAAATCCAGTTTTAGATGCCCAGTCCAACATTATTGGAAGTATACGATTATTTCATAGCGCTGCTAAAAGTGGTGTGAATAAAATTATTTTCGCTTCTTCTGGTGGAACAGTTTATGGGGAACAAAGTTATTTCCCAGCGAATGAAGAGCATCCCTTATTTCCCTGTTCTCCATATGGAATTTCAAAATTGACAAGCGAACTTTACCTGGCTTTTTATAAATCTGTTTACAATTTAGATTTTGTTGCATTACGATATAGTAATGTTTATGGACCCCGACAAAATCCAAAAGGGGAAGCGGGTGTCGTTGCAATTTTTGCTTCAAAAATGCTAAAAGGTGAACAACCAATTATTTATGGTGATGGTACTGCAACCAGGGATTATGTTTACATTTCCGATGTTGTCCGAGCAAATATGCTTTCGCTCGACCCCAAAGTTTTTGGTGCGTTTAATATTTCAACCGGCGTTGAAACAGATGTCAACACAATTTTTAAAAAAATAAAAGATATTACAAATTCCAGTGTTATGGAATTTCATGGGCCACCCAAACCAGGTGAACTCCGAAGAAGTTGCCTTTCCTATGATAAATTTAGGAATTTAACTGGGTGGAATCCTGAAGTAATGCTTGATCATGGTTTAAATCTAACTGTTGAGTACTTTCGAAAACTATGATTTCCTTTT
>FMJZ01009296.1_pt1 | contig 43230 bp, 37 predicted proteins | sample 1987881 | NCBI WGS metagenome assembly FMJZ01 (sample SAMEA4378227, study PRJEB15110) | soil metagenome | biome: soil; feature: Field; material: Soil | place: India | collected 2015-03-11 | depth 0 m
TAGACTACAAAAAGTTCGCGTAAAAGGAAAACTCGAACCTATCCAAATTTACGAATGCTTTAATGCAGACCCAGACGAACAAATCGAAAAAAAATTACAAACTCTCGATAAATACGAAGAAGCGATTCATTTAATGCACAACAAAAATTTTACTGATGCAATTCTATTATTTAAAGAAATCCATTCTATCAATCCTAACGACTTTGTTGTTAAAATTTATTTAGAAAAATTAGAAAGTCAGTCTTGATTTCAAGATAGATCAAAATAATACAGTTGCTTAGATAATAAAATATCATCGGGAATAATTTCTAATGGCACGAATTTATCTTTGTATTCTTTTATTCCAGAATATATATCTTCCGAACATATAATTAATGTTTGATAAAATTTTGTGATCTTTTCGTATAACTTTGTATTTTCTACATCAATACCAGCAATGTATAATCTTGCCATATCCGAAGAACCAACAAAATTCATTATACAAGTCCCATATTCAAGACCATATCCATGTTTTAATGTTATATCGAATTGATCTTTGGTTTTTTCTATTTTTAAGATCAATTCGATAATAGCATCTGATCGATAGGGATTTTCTGATGGAAAAAATGCAATGTATTGATCTCCATAAAAATCAACGATTTCGCCACCATATTCTCGGATCATTTTTTCTATAATACTGTAATATCGATTCAAAGAATCGAATACTTTTTCGCTTCCATAAGCTTCTGTTAGATGAGTAAAATCTCTTAAGTCACTGACTAAAATTATCCCCTTTAATTGATAAGATTCATCGAACCTTAAATCTATGATACTTTCTTTATGGATTAAATTTAATATCTTTTCGGGAAAAAACCTTTTATAGATTTGTAGTAAAACTTGTTGTTCTTTTAAAATTTTCTTATATTCTCTGTTTTTGGTTACAATATAATTAGAAAGTAATAGTGCTAAAATAAAAATAAACAAAGCAAATAGATAAATGGTAATTCTTAAAGATGTAAATAAAAAGATAGAAGCTAATATATCATAAATAGCAGATGATATTATAATTAATACCCCCAAAAAAATTAAAATAGAATACTTCTTTTTCTTTCTTATAGCAATAAATGATAAAATAATAATATAAATAATTATAAATAATGCATGAATTTGCCAAAGATTTAACAACAATTTGCTTATTCTAAAATCAATGAATAAATTCAACAATGCAAGAAATAACATTAAATAAAAATAAAAACCAAAAAAGGAACGTATTTTTAATTTTTTCTCGAAATAATTTTCACGAATGTATGTAGTAAACAAAGGCAAACTCAAAAATAAAGTGGAATATTCAATTTTATTTAAAATCTGCGAATCAATTAAAGGAAAATAAGAAAATAATATAGGATCACCAGAGATGTAATACAAACTTATATCCAAGCAAAACAACGATAAATATAAAAAACTAGCAATTTTTATAAAAAAATAAAATAAAAAAAGTAAAATACTAGTAAATAAATAGATTCCTATTAAAAGTGGAATGTATAAATGTTTAAAATCTGGTAAAAATGTATTTTCTTTTTTTAAAACATAACCTTCGTTTAGATAAAATCCAACATCATCATTTTTGTTGAAAGGTGTAATAGGTGTATATCCAGCAAGGATTAAAACCAAATCATTTTCTTTTTTTATATAGCTTGGATCTACGATTACTTTAAGGTTTTTTATTGTACGATATTTGCTTATTTGTTGATTTTCTACATACCATTCGCTTTTTAATAAAACTTGATTCCAATAAATTTGATAATTTTCTCCGATTACTGGAAAATGAATCGTTAGATGTTCCTTTGGATCTTCTAAAATAGAAATTTTCGTATATATAACAAAATAACGCAGCTTCCCATATTCTTCTGGTGGAAATATTTGGTTTAAAAATAAAGGAAATTGCTGAATTTTTTTAAAACCTTGGTTTAAGTCTATTTTATTATTGATGTCTTTTTGTTCGATTTGTTTTGCATACCAGACGCATGTACTTAAATCGAGGGAATTATCAGAAAATACACACGAATAATTCGAAATTTCTTTTTCTTGGGCAAAAACGCTGTTGATAAACAGTAATATTATCAAAAGAAATTGATTAAAATTTTGCTTCATAGACTTCTCCAAGGGTAGAGAGAAATGTATTTACGATGGGATCTTCTTCATAAATTGAATGAGCTTTTTTTAAGTAATAGACTGCATTGTTTAAATCGTATTGATAATAACATTCTATTGCTTTAACCAAATAAGGAGCCAGTCTTCGCTTTTTTTCTTTAACAAATTCTGGATCAAAACGTAGATCTTCGAAAAGAGAAATAAATTCTTCTTTTCCTCTTAACTGGTACTTTCCTATATAACGAAAATGATTTTTTTCTTCTGGATACAAACAATTAAAAAAATGTTCTGTCACATAAACAAAATTTTCTTTATAATGAACTAATTCTAATATCCTTGCTGCAACATTTACTGCATCCCCAATGATTGTTACTTTATTTTGTTCATCACTTCCTATTAAACCAGCAGTTAATTGGGAAACATTACAAGCAATTCCTACATGAAGTTTATTTATTTTGTATTTTTCGTAATATTTTTCGTAAAAATAAACATTAAATTTTCTAAAATTTTCGAAAAAAATAGGCAGGGATAAATAAATATTATGAACTAATTTAGAAAAATCCACATCCAATTTTTTTGTTACAATTGCGATATAAAACCGATCTCCATCTATGGATAAGACTTCTCCTTCCAAAAAATCTATACTTGGAATAATACTTCGAAAAAAATGTTGTTGGATTTTGGTAATTTCTTGAGCTTCGAATTTTTTTAATAATTGCTTGTATTCGATTAACTGAATAAAAATAATGCCCGTATTTAAGTTGATTAATTTTAATCTATGTTCATTTTTTAAATCAATATTTAATATAGATAATAATTTTCTTGGATAAAATTTAAAAATTACATCAATAATTTGTTGATTCTTTCTTTCGAGTTCTATACTTTCTTTAATGATTAATTCTAACTTTGATATTTGAATTAAAGATAAAACAAAAATCAAGATTGTAAATAAATAACTACTTATGATTACACCTGTTCGAAAAATCATCGCATCTAATATATCAAAGATTACACTCGCGAATAAAACAATATATAAGAAAAGAAAGTATTGCGAAAAAGGTAATTTTTGTCTATATGCATTGTATAAAAACCAAAAAATGTAGAGTATGGCAGGAAATACAGACAATTGCCATACTCTAAGAATAATCCCCGAATAAGCATAAGGTAAAAGTATTTTTAGCAAAACAAGGATGGTAAAAAAAATTAGAAAAATTGTTGTTAGACGATTTAGTTTTTTTTGAACTTCTTCGTAGAAAAAATAATGCAAAAACAACAACATAAAAATTAGCGTAGTCAAAAGAGAAAAACGTTCCCACCATGTGATATAATAGGTATTTTCTATCGCAGAAAAAATTAAACTTGTTTTTGTTAAATAGTATAGAAATAAATTCATCGAAAACAAAGCAAAGAATAAATAAGATTTTATCACCTTTTTTTCTATATAGAGTTGGATCAAATAAAATACCGAAATAAAAAAGAATATACCCAAAGAAAATAAATCGTAGTATTCTTTAAGTTTTAAAAGAAGTACATCAAATTCTCCTATCAAATATCCTTGCGAAGAATATAATCCAAAATGATCATTAGGATAAATATAAGAAACTGGACTATAACCAATTAAATGTAAGATTAAATAATTTTCTTTTTCTATATAATTCTTAGGAAGTGGAATTAATAATTTTTTAACTTCGTTTCTATGTTTTGTAAGTTGATATTTTTTCGATAATATTCCTTTGTTTAGCAAAAGGTGATCGTTTAAATAGAAGGTACTAAACTCCCCTATGCTAGAAATAAAAATTGCTGGATGATTCAATTTATTAAGGTTAAAACTATCGGGTAATTTGGTCCACAATACAACAGAATAAAGTTGATTATCCGCAGGAAGCTTTAAAACCTTAGAAACATTTACAGGAAATTGATGAATTTTCGTATTACATGATGTTGATTTATATCTTTCTACGTTGATGGATTCTTCTAAAGAAATCTTTTCTATGCACCATTCTAATTTTGTTAAATCTAAATTATAAACATTTTTTAAACTATATTTTTCGATAAAAAAATTATAAAGGTAATTCATGAATAAAATTATCAAAAATAATAAAACAAAATTTAGTAAAAAAAAATTTCTTTTATAAAACGTTAAAAATTGCATATAATATACATATACAAAATAGAATTTATTTTTTCAATTGATTTTTTATTCAATTGTTACATTTTAATACGTTGAAAAATTATTTTGGAAACAATTCTTGAAAAATTTCTTTCGATTTTTTTTCTAATGCTTGTATTTCTTCTTGTGTTAGTTTTTGAAAATTGCCTATCTTGTGTTTTTTTGCAAGTTCTGCATATTCTAAACTTCCCATAATGGTATACAAGGTTCTTGCTTTATTGGGGTAGATCTTTAATTCTCCTCCACTTTCTGTAACCAAAGAAAATGGAGGTATCTTCATCTTTCCTCTTATAATACAATTTGCCGTAATCATAGAGCCATCGCCGATTTCTGCATCGTCCATAATAATACTACGAATTCCAATCATACATGCTTTGCCAATTTTACAACCATGAAGCATGGCCATATGTCCAATTAAACTATAATCTCCAATTTCTATGGAACTTCCACTATCGACATGTAAAACACTATTATCTTGAATATTAACATAACGACCGATTTTTATTTCGTTTAGATCACCTCGTATAATTACCCCTGGCCATACTGAAGAAAATTCACCGATGGTTACATTTCCCAATACGTAAGCACCTTCGTGGATAAATACAGTTTCTGGTATAGGATGAATTGTTTTGATCATATCTTCCTCTATTCGTGATATTTATGGATTAATTCACTCAATTTTTCGTTCATAATTCTTGGTAAATGAAAATAATTTTCTGAGGTAATGTTGATATGATGTTCAAAAATAGGATGTCCTAAATTTCTAGGTCCTAAGGAAATTCCTAAAAAGATATAACCTTGTTCTATTAATCTTTTATAAACTTCTTTTAACATTTGATAATCATAAGATTCCCATTCTTTTTCTATGTTGATTCTTCCTCTACTACCGCGAAAATCCGAAAAGACAACGATAATTTTAGTTCTTGCATCGTAAGAAAAATATTTCGCAACCTCTTGAATAACTTTTGCATCTTGCACTGTATCGCCCGACCAATTGTTGATAATACCATAATATAATTGGTTTTCTATCAGTTCATTGTATTCTTGATCTAATTTTTTAAACCATTGCAAATCAATCGCCTTTTTAAAATTTTCTAAATCAGAATAACCAACAACACCAAAAGAAATCTTATGATTCGATAAAATCTCTGCGGAACTCATCATCGCAACTAATATGGCAACAGAATATTCAAAATGAAAGATTCTTCTTCCCTTGTTGATTAAAAACAAAATTTCTAATTCTTTTAACGATTTGTATTCTTTATCGAAGATGGTTTTATCAAAAATTTTTTGATTTCCTTTACCGGACCAAAAAGACAAATATTTTCTAACATCTACGCGAGAACCTCTATCTTCGTAATTCCTATGGATAATATATTCGGGATCAAAAAGATGCTCAAGCTGAAAGATTAACTTTTCTAGTTCTTTTCCTAAGGTTTCTTTGAATACTGTGATGGGAATTCCTAAATCATAGTTACTCAACCCTTGGCGTTTTTGTAAAAATTGCTGGTATAACTCTTCTGTTCGATACCCCCAAGCACCACCACCATGACCGGGCTCCCCTACACCTTTGTTGCCTTGTGTATCTGCACCATACCAAGCATCGGGTCCTTCTTTTACATCGCCACCAGTTTCTGGCGTATCGATATTGATTCCTTGGTGAATTTCTTTAAAATCTCTATCCCAACTTGCTTTTCCTGTATTAGCTTCTCGCCAATGTTCATTAGGATCCCAATAAATTTGATCGTTTTTTAGCTTAAAATCGATTTCTTTTAGTTTATTTCGTTTTTTTTTTAATTCTTTAAATTCTTGCAAAAACTCCAAAGAATCAGGGTTTTCGATTAGTTGTCGTATTTCTTCTCTTATAGTATTTCGTTCTTGAAGGTTCGAAATTTCGTTCAAATAAGAAAAATCGATGCCTTCTAAAAGAAAATTTTTTAAGTCTTCGTCTTTTCCTAATTCTTTTTCTGTATAAGTTATGTAATCCAAAAACCTGTATAGATTTACTAATCCAAACTGGTATCCTTCCATTCGATCCAATCCAATCAATCGTTCTTTTGCATAGTGAACTAATAGTAGATGAATCTGCGAAATCAAATTGGATGTATGCTGAATTTTCTGATGATAAAAATAACTTTCTACAAGTTCCACGATACTTTCTTTAGAGCGAATTTCCGGTAATAGAATCGAAGTAAAGCGGTTTCTAAAAGCACGCGAAATTGTATTTTGATTTTTACTTTTTCTAAAATATTTAATACCAATGATGATTGCATCTTCTTTTAAGAATATTGGTTCGTTCTGACCTGCTTCTGCTGGTAGCGTTAATGCTCTTGCATCGTCTAACAACATATTCAGCTTTTCTACTAATTCTGGACCTGCTGCTTCTAAACCAGAAATAACAACAATGTGATTATTTTTGACTGCTTTTGTTAAAGGACCATCAATCCATTCTACGGAATTATTTATAGGTTTTAACCCACCTAATACATCCGATGTGTGCATTCCTTTGGATAGATGAATCCATTGTACAGGTCTATTGTATAATCGCGAAATAAAATTAACATAGCTTTCTGGTTCTACATTAGAATCACATTCGAGTAGAACATTTTCTTTGTTTTCTAATGCGCGAAAAATGGCTTCTAATACATCCAAACGCTCTTTAATCAACGGAAAATCATGATAAATTTCTTTTATAAATTTTTCTAAATTTTCGTCTTCGATATGTTTTAAAGAAATATAATTTCGACCAATTTTGATTTCTTTTTGGTTTTTATTGATAGAAACCAAAATATTTTTTGTTTTAGGATTTTTTTCGAAGGATTGTAAACCTTTATTTTTAAAATGCCTTTGGATCAATTCTAATATTTTCGATTGATCTTCTTCGTTTCTGAATGGTCTTACAAATATATCGAAAACTTCCCAATAGAGATTCTCTGGATTTTCGTCATTAACTAATCTCTGAAAAATTCTTTTTAAGTTACGAATGTTAAAGTGATATCGTTCATAGTCGCGAGCACCAACTTTTTTTTCTACAATCCATTCTTCTAATTCTTGCTGGATATCAACAACTAATTGGATCACTCTATCGGGAATAATAGGAAAGAGTGATTTTAAAATCTGAACAACTTCTTCTTTAGGATAAGGATCAATCCAAATTGTTACAAAATACTTCTGAATCTCTCTTGGTAATGGTTTTCTTCCTTCGAATCCTTCTACTGGGTTTTGGGTAGCAATAAACTGAAAACCATCATTAGCAGAAATTAAAGTGCCATCCCCTTCTAATAGTTCTAATTCCCTTCGCATAAAAACAGATTGAAATCTTTTTAAAACATCGACATTGGCTAAGTTAATTTCATCAGCGACAAATGTGATTCCTTTTTTTAATGCTTGTGTTAATAAACCATCCTGCCACACAAAGGTTTTACTTATAGGATCTAAACGATACGAACCAATTAAATCCTCTGGTAATAAATCTTCGTTAAAACTAAAGCGATAGGTAGGCTGATTTCTTAAATAATTGATAAAATATATAATTGCATTTTTACCCGTACCTGCATCTCCTACCAAAAGTACATTTTGGTTTTTTTGAATTGCAGGTAAGATCTTTTTTAAGTTCTTTTTAGTGGTTGGTGTTAGCACCAATTGCTGTTCGGGAATCCACTCTCCTTTGTAGTCTTTTTTTTCTAGTTTAAAATCTTCTATTGTAATGTATTGATGATTCATAAAATCCAAAAAAGCAAAAATTGATTTTAATGTCAATTGAAGTTTTATTTTTTATTTTCGCAAATTGGATATGAATAAAAAATTTTTGTTCTTAACCCCATTTTATTTCGATAAAACCTTTTTTTCTGCTGCTTCTACGGTATGGGAAAGTAGCATAGCAATCGTCATAGGTCCAACGCCTCCTGGCACTGGTGTAATATATGAACACTTTGGAAAGCAACTATCGTAATCAGCATCGCCAACATTTCCAGGATTATAACCTGCATCTACTAAAACGCAACCATCTTTAAGCCAATCTCCTTTTACAAATTTAGGTATGCCGCAGCAGGCAAAAACAAAATCCGCGGTTTTTACAATATCAGGTAAGTTTTTTGTCTTGGAATGGCAAATTGTTACTGTTGCATTTCGTTGCAGTAAAAGCATGGATAGAGGTTTTCCTAAAATGGGGGATCGACCAATAACCACTGCATTTTTTCCTTCGAGCGATAATCGATATTCATCTAACAATCGAATAATACCAGCTGGTGTACATGATGGATATGCAGGAAGACCAAAACTAATCTTACCAAATCCTAAGGTTGTTACACCATCTACATCTTTTTCTATATCGATTGTATCAAAACATTTTCTTTCGTCGATTTGTTTTGGAACTGGATGTTGCAGTAAAATACCATCAACATCAGGATCTTGATTTAATTTATAAATTTCTTCCAATAATTGTTCCGTTGTAGTGTTTTCTGGTAGGTCAATTCGAATTGAGCCCATACCAATACTTTGGCAGGATTTAACCTTCATATTAACATATGTAGCAGAAGCAACATCATTACCCACAAGAATTGTTGCTAAGGTAGGAACTTTATTATATTGATTTTTTAGAACATCTATTCTTTTTTTTAATTCTTCGCGAATTTTAAGAGATAAAGATTTTCCATCTAAGATTTTCGTTTCCATATTGATGTTTTTTTTTGCAAATCTAACCAATCAATCGAAAAAAAACGATTCAAGATTGATACTTTCTAAATTTACTTTTAAAATAACTTAATGAAACGAATTTTAATTAGGAATTTTAATCCATACTATATAAAAAAAATGCATTTTTCTGTGAATAAAACTTTTTTTTAGGTTGACTTGTAAATTGGCTAAATTTTTATGTTTTTTGTAAGGGCCAGTAGCTCAGTCGGTTAGAGCATTTCTCTGATAAGGAAGGGGTCGGAAGTTCGAGTCTTCCCTGGCCCACCAATAAAAAACCTATCAATTTGTTTTTCGCAAAATTTAAATAACGTTCCAAAAATTATGAATGATAAAAGCTACAAAGCAGTTATGCCTTGTAGCAAAATTAGTTTATAAACCTAATCCTTTGCTTGCGATAATTTCTTTCATGATTTCGGATGTTCCAGCATAAATGGTTTGTACGCGTGCGTCGATGTATGCTTTTGCAATAGGATACTCCATCATATATCCATAACCACCAAAGAATTGTAGACATTCATCTACATGTCTTTTTAAAATTTCTGAACACAGTAGTTTACATTGAGATGCTTCTACGGTGACTTTTTTACCTTGCATGTATTCTAATATCACTTGATCTAAAAATGCCCTTGCAGCACATTGTTCTGTAAACATTTCCGCTAATTTAAATTGAGTATTCTGAAATTTCCCAACGGGTTTACCAAAAGCTTTTCTTGTTTTAACGTATTCGATGGTTAAATCTAATACAGCTTCTGCACTTCTCATGTTAGAGATAGCCAATGCTAAACGCTCTGTTGCAAGTTCACTCATCAAATAGCGGAAACCATGTCCTTCTTTTCCTAAAAGATTTTCTTTTGGTACTTTTACATCGTTAAAAAATAATTCTGCTGTATCTTGAGCATGTAATCCAATTTTTTCTAATTTTCTACCCCTTTCGAATCCCGGCATTCCTCGCTCAATCACCAGGAGAGAAATACCGTTAATACCTTTTTCAGGGTTTGTTTTAACTACAGTAACGACTAAATCTGCTAAATATCCGTTAGAAATAAAGGTTTTGGAACCATTCACTAAGTAATAATCTCCTTTATCAATTGCAGTAGTTTTAATCCCTGCTAAATCGGAACCAGCATCAGGCTCTGTCATACCTACTGCTAAGATTTTTTTTCCTGCAATAATATCGGGAAGCCATCGTTTTTTTTGTTCTTCGTTGCCATAATGCAAGATATAAGGTGCTATTACGTCTCCGTGCAAACTAAAAAAAACACCCGATGCATTTACTCTGGCTAATTCTTCTATTACTATTACATTATACAAAAAATCTGTTCCAGAACCACCATACTCTGGCGGGAAATTGGGACACAATAATCCTAAGCTTCCGGCTTTTTCCCAGATTTCTCTTGGTACAATTTTATCTTTTTCCCACTTATCATGGTGTGGTACAATTTCATTTTCTACAAAGTCCCTTACCATTTCTCTAAATTCTTCGTGTTCTTTTGTAAAAGGTAAAATTCGTTTTAGTCTTTTTAATTCCTTCATAACTACAATAAAAAATTCTTGATTATAATGTCAATAGATTGATTTGAATTATTTGCTTAAATCCGAAATTTTAAAGTTGATGAGTAGACTAGGATAAAACCGCTTATAAATATAATATTTTCGAATATTTATATAATCTTTATAATTTTTGTTAAATAATTCATCGAAGTGATAGTTTAACAGATAATCGTTTTTTGTTTGATTTCGAATTTTTTCGTAATCCTTTAAATACTCTTGTAGTACGATTTGCAATTGATTAAAATATATCCAGTAGGAATCGATTTCTTCTATATCTAATAAAGATGATAAATCATTCCACCAATCGATCAATATTTTTTTTATTATATTCAAAGGATATTCTCTAACTAAAACTTGATTGTAAAGATAGAGTATTTCTCCTAATTTTTTATCTCTTAAATCTTCTAAAATAATATGATAAAAGGTATTAGCACCAATATGATAAAAAAAAATGGTTGGTTTTATTACTCCCACAAAATCTTTATGAACAATCTCTTGATAATTTTGGTTAAAGAGATCTCTTAGCATGTTTAAATAATTCTGAAAAATTTCTTCTAATTGTGTTTTTTCCAGTACAGTTCTTTTAGAAGCATAAACCTGGAAGGATTCATCATATGTTTTTTTATCGTAGATTACATGAACCGAAGAAAAAAATTTATTTAAATCATTATGATAATCATCTTTATTTAGTTCCAAATAATAATCTTTGGTTCGGTTCCAATCTTTACTTCCAATAATCTTTGTAAAAATGATGTTTCGATAAAACCTTTTTATCTCGGATTCTATTACAATGGTTTCTACAGAAGATTTTGTACTTATGCTTTCTTTTTGTTCTATGATAGTTGCTTGTTCACTTTTTATAGGTTGAGAATAAGACGAATAAATTCCTTCTAATGTATAATCAATATCTTCTTCGTAGGTCATATTAGCAGAATAAGAAAAACTGATAGGATTATACAAAAATTCTCTTATTTTTAAATGTTTCGATAGAAGCTTTAGAAAAATATCTGTTTGATGGTTGAGTAATGCGATTTCTTTTAATCTGTTTTTTATATCTTCTGCAATATTTTTTGTTTCTTCGATGTACAAAAACGTTTCTAGCAATTTTTCGACATCTTTCCATAGTTTAGACACTTGTTCATAAAAGGATTTTAATCGCTCTATATAACGCTTCATTTTAATAAAGTTTTTGTGATTATCGGAATAATTATCTCCAAAAAATCTTTTTACAAGTTTATTCGCCTCCATTTCGAGGGAATTGTTCGTATTAGCTTCTATAAAAATACGATAAAATTTTCGAATATTTTCTAACTTTTCTAATAAATCTGATCCATATTGATCAAGGATCTTTTGAACGGTTGGTATATTTTTTCTTTTATAAAATATATTTAAAATGTCCTGAGATAAAGACACATGAGGTCTTAATATAATTTCTATAGGTCTTAAAAATTGTTGGAGAATTTTTTTTTCTTCTAGATAAAGTATATCCGAAATATCTTCTTTATCAAAAATATTAGAAACATAATTTGAAATCGTCGGTTTTTCTTTTGGAAATTCAAAAAGATACAAAAAAGGATTTTCGATTAATCTTTTTAAGAAAGTATCTAATTCGAAACTATTTTTGGGATAATCGTTCATAAAATCCCCTGCAATCAATTCGCAGGGGAAAGAGATTCTTCGCCAGTTATGTTAGGCTGAGGTTTTTCTTGGGAATTCAACGTTATACTTTTTTCTAATTTTTGTGGAAGTTCATCTCCGCGAATAATTTTATTCAATTCTTCCCCATTGATGGTTTCGGATTCTAACAATGTTTTAGCAATTCTTTCTAGTTTATCTCTGTTTTGCTTGAGTAATTCTCTTCCGCGATCTAATTGTTCATCGATAATTCTTTTTACTTCTGCATCTATAAGTGCTGCTGTTTCTTCGCTAAAACTTCTTGGATGGCTAATATCTCTTGCAAGAAATACATTATGATCCTCTGTTGTATAAGAAACTGTTCCTAATTTTTCTGACATTCCCCATTCACAAACCATTTTTCTGGCAATATTGGTTGCAACTTGTATATCGTTTGCTGCCCCTGTGGAAGTATCTTCGAAAATCAACTCTTCTGCTAGGTATCCACCCATTAATACACATATTCGATCTAACCAATATTTTTTCGGATGAATGTGCTTATCTCCTTCTGGCAGTTGTTGGGTTAATCCTAATGCTCTACCCCTCGGAATAATTGTGACTTTATGAACTGGCTCTGCATAAGGAAGAAGTGAACCTAACAAGGCATGGCCACCTTCGTGGTATGCTATTACTTCTTTCTCTTGATCTGTAATAAGAAAACTTCTTCTCTCTGGTCCCATCAAAACCTTATCTTTGGCTTCTTCTAATTCTTCTTGTGTTACGCGCTTTTTATTCTTTCTTGCTGCAAGTAACGCTGCTTCGTTGATTAAATTTGCTAAATCTGCGCCAGTAAAACCAGGTGTTCCTCTTGCAATTTGAGCCAAAGAAACATCCGAAGCCAAAGGAACCTTACGAGCATGAATTTTTAGAATTTCTTCTCTTCCTTTAACATCAGGTGCATTTACAACCACTTGTCTATCAAACCTACCAGGTCGTAAAAGGGCTGGGTCTAATATATCCGGTCTATTGGTTGCAGCTATTACAATAATACCTTCGTTTTCTTCGAATCCATCCATTTCTACCAACAATTGGTTTAATGTCTGTTCGCGCTCGTCATGTCCGCCACCTAAGCCAGCTCCTCGTAATCTACCAACAGCATCAATTTCATCTATAAAAATTATACATGGTGCATTCTTTTTTGCTTGATCGAATAAATCGCGAACTCGAGAAGCTCCAACACCAACAAACATTTCAACGAAATCAGAACCAGAAATGGAAAAGAATGGTACTCCTGCTTCTCCAGCTACAGCCTTTGCTAATAAGGTCTTTCCTGTACCTGGTGGTCCAACTAACAAGACGCCTTTGGGAATTCTTGCTCCAATGTTCTGAAATTTCTTTGGATCTTTTAAGAAATCTACCACTTCTTTAAGTTCTTCTTTTGCTTCGTCGCAACCCGCAACATCGTTGAAGGTTACTTTGGTTTTTCCTTCTGCATGAAGTTTAGCTTTACTTTTACCGAATGCTAATGCCTTATTGCCAGTACTTTGAATTTGACGAAACATAAAAAACCATAGTAGAAGAATGATTAATGCATAAGGTACTATTCCCAAAATCGTATTGATAAAACTAGCCTTTTGTGGGTTGTCAAATTTATACAAAATATTATTGTTCTCTAAACTTGTAATGAGTTCTTCGTTGATAACATCAGGCAGAACTTCTACATAAAAAGGAATCGTTTTTGCTTTAAGCTTTATAAAATCTTCTTCTTTGTCTACATCTAATATATTTTTACTTACATATCTTCCTTCTATTCTCGTAGGAGAAATCTTTAAGATAAAAGGATTTTCGTCTAAGAAACCTTTCATTTCGACATTCTTTGTAAAGATTCTTCCTTTAGCATCTGGACTATTAGTGATCATTTTTCGAAATTCAGAGAAGGTGATTTGTTCTGGTGTTTCGAAAGTCCTTACTTGATTGGCATTTTGGAATAGATAAACAATGATTATAAAACCTAATATAAAAAATATAAAACGTAAACTCTGATTCATCTTTTTATCCTCTCAATTTTAAATTATTAATCTTAATAAAAAACAAATTTATTATTAGTCAAGTTAAACACTAAATTTTTCCATGACTTCTTTAATATCTTTTGTATGTGCTATTTCTCGAATTGCAGACTCAGCATCGTTAATTATATTGATTAACCTAAAACTTTCTTGTGGTTCAAACTCTTGATTAACAAATTCTTCGCGACTCATAGTGGGTGTTTTTTTATTTGCAATACCTACTCTTACTTTGACGAAATCCCACGATTTTAACGATTGAGCTAAGTTCGTTATACCTGGATGTCCATGATCATCTTTACTAATATCTACAACAATCTTACCCAATGGCAATGTTACATCGTCCACTATAACAATAATATCTTTCGGTTTTACTCTTAAAAAAGAAGCAATATATAAAGCAGCTTCGCCTGTTAGATTAGCGTAGGTTTGTGGTTTTAATAAAACGATTTCTTCACCATCCATTGAACCGCGACCAATTAGGGATTTTTTCTTTTTTGTTCTTATATCGATATTATTATTGTTCGCGATAATATCTAAAATTTTAAAACCAATGTTAGATCTGCGATTTTGATACTTTTCCCCTGGGTTTCCCAAACCAATGATTAATTTCATTTAAAATCGAGGAAAATTCCTACTGAATATATGTCAAGTACTATTTATATACAATCTATGAGCAAAGGCTCATAGATTGACTATTAAGCATTTTCTTGTGCTTTAACAGTTGCTCTGGATTGAGAAATTTTACAAATTACTGGATTACCTTGTGCTAAGATATCCCACTCTTTGGGAAGGTTTAAATCAGATAAACGAATGTTTTGTCCAACATCTAAATTAGAAATATCTACTTCGATTTTTTCTTTTAAATTTTCTGGTGTTGTTCGAATTTTTAAGATTTGTACATAGTGTTCTAATGCTCCTCCTGCTCTTACGCCTTTTGCAACACCTACAAGTTCAACAGGTATATTCAAATGAAATTTATGACCAGGAGTCATTTTGTATAAATCTACATGAACAACTTGCCCTGTTACAGGATCACGTTGTATCTCTTTTGGTAAAGCATAGAAGGTTTCCCCTTCCATCTCTACTTCGATCTTCATCGATGGCAAAAGACCATGATTTAATAATTTTATAAATTCATTATAATTTAACAATACAGGAATAGATTTACCTTTTTCTAGAATATTTGCTGGCAGTTTGCCTTGTCTTCTATATCTACCAGAAGCATTTTTTCCAAATTCATTTCTTTTCTCTGCTTTTAGTTTCTTTTCCATCTTAATTTCTCCCATTATACCACTACAATTTTGTCAGTTTTTTTTTATAATACTATTTGTAAATTACAAAAATAAAGAACTCACGGATTCTTCGTTATGGATTCTTCGGATTGCTTCTCCAATTAATTTTGCTATCGATAAGATTTTTATTTTTCTAATTCTTTTTTCTTCTGGTAAGTAAATCGTATTAGAAAAAATTACCTCGTCAAGAACAGATTCTTCAATTCTTTGAATTGCTGGACCAGACAAGACAGGATGAGTAGCACAAGCAATCACACGTTTTGCACCATTATCATTTAAAGCCTTTGCAGCTTTTGTAATAGTTCCTGCTGTATCGATCATATCGTCATAAAGAATACATTCTTTACCTTCTACATCTCCAATAACATTCATAATTTCTGCAACATTAGCCTGAGGTCTTCTTTTATCGATAATTGCTAAACCTGCATTGATATGCCGTGCTAAATATCTTGCCCTTTCTACTCCACCAGAATCGGGAGAAACTACAACAGGTTCACTAAAATGGGATTCTTTTAAATATTGGATAAATACGGGAGCAGCATATAGATTATCTACAGGGATATGAAAAAAACCTTGGATTTGATCTGCATGTAAATCTACCGTAAGTACTCGATCTAGCCCTGTTACTTGAATAATATCTGCAACAAGACGAGCAGAAATTGGCACACGTGGTTCCGGTTTTCTATCCTGTCTTCCATAGCCGTAATAAGGAATTACAGCGGTGATTCTTTTAGCACTTGCTCTTCTTACTGCATCGATAGTTAACAATAACTCCATTATATGATCGTTAGCAGGTGCAGAAGTTGGTTGAATGATAAAAACATCCTTACCTCGGATATTTTCGTTTATTTTAACAGAAATTTCTCCGTCAGAAAATTTTTTGATCACCACATCTGCTAATCGTTGATTTAAATACTTTGCGATCTCTTCTGCCAAGGGTCTATTGGAATTCCCAGATATCAACAACAATTCGTAGCTCATATTGTCACTCATCTAGTTCAATATTTTTTTCCAGAAGCAAAAAGCAAGTGATAAATATAATTTAATTGCTCTAATTCTTCTTTTGTATTCGCGCCCAGTGCTTCTCTATAATCTCTTAGAATCAAATCACTAAATGATTGATTTTTTCTTCTGTAAATTTCTACCACATCAGGTAAATAATATTCATTTTGGTTGTTGTTATTTTTGATTTCTTTTAGAATAGAAAAAATTTCGGGTAGTTTAAACACATAACACCCAGTATTTACTTCTTTGATTTTTTTTACATCTTCTGTTGCATCTTTTTCTTCTACAATTTTTTCTAATAGATTTTGGGAATCTCTAACAAGTCTACCATAGCCAGTAGGATTTTCTAATACCGAACCTAATACAGCACCTGCCGATTGTTTTTTGTGTACAATTTCGAAGAGTTGATAAAAAGATTTTGGTTGTATCAATGGCATATCCCCGGCAGTAACTAGAACATATCCTTTTTTATTTGATAAAATTGACTCTGCCATTAAAAAGGCATGACCTGTTCCCAACTGTTCTTTTTGTTCAACAAAAGATATTTTATCTAAAAAATATTCATAATTACGCGAAATATAGTCTTTTACACTTTCGATGACTAAATCTTTTTTATAACCAACAACAAGGACGATTTGATTTAAATTCAGAGGCAATAAATTATCAAGAACATGTAAAATCATTGGTTTGTCTGCAACTTCCATCAAAACCTTTGGAAGATCAGACTTCATCCTAGTGCCTTTACCAGCAGCTAATACGACTGCATATTTCTCGTTTGCTTCCATGATATTTGTACAATGATTGAATTATTGGCTGGGCAGGGAGGATTCGAACCTCCGCATGTCAGAACCAAAATCTGATGCCTTACCGCTTGGCGACTGCCCAGTGTATATTTTAAAGGGTTTAAAGATGCTTTGCTTATTATCTATTTTTTTTAAGTGCTTTAAGGCTTCAAGCATTTTTTCTTTCGTATTATACAAAGAAAATATCGCAGAACCACTACCCGTCATCATCACTTTTATAGGTTCAGTTTTTAACATCAAATCTTTTATTTTTAATAGTTCAGGCTCTTTTTCTAAAATAATTCGCTCAAAATCATTTTCACATCGATGAAGAAAATCATCAAAACCCATTTCTAGAAAGGATTTATCAAAAAATGCCTTTCCAGAATTCGTGTTGTGTCCATAAATTTTAAAATATTCCTCTTGTAAAGGCTTTTTTAGTTCCTTATATGCTTCTTTTGTAGAAACAGATTTTTGGTTAAAATTGATTATACCGTAAATATTTTCTAAATTATATAAATTTTTTTTATCAATAGGTTTTACAATCTCTCCTCTTCCTGTGACAAAACAAGGCACATTATAAATAAAAAAAGGAATATCAGAACCTATACTTTCTGCAATCTTTAATGCATCATTAAAAGACAACCTATTTTGTTGAATCAAAAATCTTAATATTGTAGCAACATTCGATGAACCTCCACCAACACCAGAACCAGGAGGAATTCTTTTTAGAATTTTTATTTTTAAAACGGGAAATTTAATGTTAAGTTGAAACAGTTTCTCGAACAATTTATAAACAAGATTATTTTTAATATTACCTCGTTCCGAAACTTCCTCAAAAAGATGTCGATTTTCTAATGGAATATAATTAATAGATTCAAATTTTATATCTTCTATATTACGAGCAGTACCTTGCTCAATTCCTATGTAGATTGTATCTGCAATAGAAATAGGTAAAAAAAAGCTTTCTATTTGATGATATCCATCATTCCTTTTGTACAAAATTTTTAAGAAAAGGTTTATTTTAGCATTAGATCGAAATTTATAATGCATTATAAATTATTTGATTTTTTTCTCTACAAATTTAACATGTTTTCGGACAATTGGATCGTATTTTCTAACTTCTATTTTTTCTGTTTGCTTTTTCTTATTTTTTGTTGTTGTATAAAAAAAACCTGTCTTTGCTGTTGATTCCAACTTAATGATTTCTCTCATAGTTTGGTCAAGTAAATGTTTTATTTTTTATTGTCTATTCAAATTTTGCTATGGCTTGACCTAATTTTACTTTTATTCCTTCTGGTGCTTCTTCTAAAAATTCTACTTTGTTCTTTTCGAAAATTAGAATCACCGTAGAACCCATTTCGAATCGAGCAATTTCTTGACCTTTTTTAAAAATGATTTTGTGTTTATATTGGATTGCTTTTTTTCTTCTTATCCAAGTGTTTGTTTGGATTGAATCGTACATTACGCGAATCTTCCCTACATTTGTTGCACCTACCTTAACCATAGCAATTCGACCATACCTTGTTTTTAGAAAGGTTGTTAAACGTTCATTCTTGGGGAAAAGACCATACAAACCTTCAACAGCTGGTTCGTTTACTGGAAATAGATGACCAGGCGAATACGTATACCCTTCTACTTCGCAATCAAATGGTGCATGGATTCGATGATAATCTTGGGGACTTAAATACAACACACAATATTTGCCGTTTTCGAAATAGGGTATGTAGTCGGGATCTCCCAACAAATCTTTTAATGTGTAATAAATCCCTTTGGTTTGAATCATCAACCCTTCTTGGATTGTTCCTCTACGACTTAATAAAGCATCTACGGGAGATACAATAATTTTTTTCCCTTTATCGATTTTGCGAATACCATCTTTTAATTCTCGTATAAAAAATTCATTTAAATTTTTAAAACTTTTTATATCGTTTTTTACCTCGTTCAAATCGATCTTGTATAATTTAGTAAAACCTAGTATTATCCAATACATGATTGGCTGAGGGAATTGAATCAAACTTATCAAACCAAAAAGCTTCGATAACAAATTCGATGGAATGATAGAAAAAATCATTACATAGAGATCTCGGGATAAATCAATACCACCTTGGTAAGATTCTTGATATTTCGTTAATTCGTACTTTCCTAAATTATAATATATTAAAGCAAAAATAATCGTTAGTATAGAAACAATTCCAGAAACAAATATAAAAATAATATAAAAATTTTTATATAATTCATATAATTCCCAATTGATAAAAAAAATTAAATAAATATAGATAAAAATGCTTAATGTTGGGTAAAAATTAGGGAATTTAAAACGATAGGCAATTTGTCTTAAAATCATGTTTCCAGAAAAAAACCAGGTTAAAAAAGAAGAAAAAAGAATTAAAATGATCAAAAAATACACCAAAAAATTGATGTATAATTCTCGCGATGGAGATAGAATTAACGATTCCAACAATTGCATGTGAATTTGTGAAAGTACTACATGAATTTCATTTAAGTCTTGTATCTGAATTTTGGCATTTTGAATAAATTCATAGATTGTTCCCATCAATAAAAATACAATGATGGACTGAATTAACGGATAGATGATTGTAGCAATTCCTTGTTTTGCTGCATGATCAGTTCTAACATATCCAGAAAATAGATTTAATTTGGGGCTAGGAATTTCGGATAAAATCGAATAAATTACAATAGAAAATAAGGTTATTTTTATATTTTGAGTATTAGAAAATAAATCTATAAATTGTGTTAAAACCAAAGGAAATAGTTCTAAACTTTTTTTATAAGATACTCCGATAAGAATAATTAATAAAATCATTGTATATGCAACGATTTTTGCAAAAAGACCAATTCTACGAATACCACCATTAAAAATCAATATCATAAAAATAATAAACAATATCATTAAACTATTAGAGTCCAACAACAAAGGATGTTTTAACGATTTTGAATTACTCAAAATGTGTAGAAAAGATAAATCCCAAAACCCATACAGTATACTTAAAACAACAAAAAAAATCGCATAAACAAACCCAAACCAACGAATTCGAGAAAATCGTTCTATACCTAATAGCAATCCGGTTTCTAAGTTCCCGTTAAGATTTCTAATTCTAAACTTAAAACTCACTGTGGAAAGTACAAATTCAATCGATGCTTGTAAAAAATGAACTATCCATATTAAAAGAATGATTCCTGGTCCAGAAAAAGCTAACGCAACGATTAGCCCCAACAATTGTCCGGGAAAAAATGATCCTAATATCCCAGAAAAGAATGCTTTACCTGGTGTAATTTTACCTTTGGATCCTTTCCAATCCAATGCGCCAGACAAAATCTTTAAAGATAGTAAAGGAAATCTTAGAACCAAAAATTTATAATAAAACAAAAGAAATAAACCAGCAATAAGGAAGACAATTATATAAGGATAAATCAAACCAGTAATCAATTTATAGGATAACATATTAATTTTTATGTTCACAAAAAAAATTTTTATTGTTGTGTAAATGAATATTTATTTAATTCATTTTTTAATGAAAAAAACCCAAATCATTTTTGCATTCTCTATGCTAATATCTTGTTCAAGCTATATCAACACGAAGGAACATTCTATGCACCCAATTCCCAAAGTACAACAATTAAACATTTACAACAAAAAACACCATACAGAAGATGGATTTAAAAATCTTTATCCAAGTCCAGAAAGACCTTTTTTTAAATCTTTTTTTTGGATTTCGAATAAATTAATTACTGGCGAAGATAAAAGTAAAATTGTGCCAGCAGATTCTATTTCTGTAAACTTAGATGATTTAAAGAACTCTTCGAGTGAGTATAAATTTTGGTGGATTGGGCATTCCACCGTATTAGTTCAAGGACCAAAATTTACTTTTATTACTGATCCACAATTTAGCGATAGAGCAAGCCCTGTATCCTTTGCAGGTCCCATTAGGCATAAGCCACCAGCATTTCAAATCAAAGATATTCCAAAAATCGATTTTGTATTAATTTCTCATAATCACTATGATCACTTAGACGAAAATTCCATTAAGACAATTCATCAAATCCACGATCCCATCTTCTTTGTGCCATTAAAAGTGGGAGAAATTCTTAAAGACTGGGGAATTCAAAAAATTGTAGAATTAGACTGGTGGGAATATGTAGAAATTTTTGATTTTAAAATCTATTGTACACCAGCAAGACATTTTTCTGCACGCTCCCTGTGGGATAGAAATAAAACTTTATGGGGTGGTTGGTTCGTCGAAGATACAAAACATCAGTTTAATTTTTATTTTGCAGGCGATACAGGATACGAAGCCTTTTTTAAGGAAATCCACGACCATATAGGGAAACCCCATGTTGCACTGATTCCCATTGGTGCTTTTGAACCGCGTTGGTTTATGCGAGAAGTTCATGTAAACCCAGAAGAAGCCTTTCGCGCATTTTTAGATTTGGATGCTGACGTTTTATTTCCAATCCACTGGGGGACATTCTTTTTAGCAGAAGAACCTATGGACTTACCACCTAAGCGTTTAAAAGAATCATACGAAAACTGGAAAAAAGAAAATAGCTCTTCTAATAAATCTGTAAAAATTCTAAAAATTGGGGAATTTATAAAAATCGCGTTAGATCAAAATTACGGTTCAAGGTTGATTTCTTTAGAAAGGGAATCAAAATAATCCTTGAATTCTTCTGGAAATTGAAAATTCTGTAAAGATCTTTTAATATCTACCCTTTCGGGTAGGTAGGTATTTAAAACCTTTATGCTAAAATCGCTTTGATTATTTTCTAATAATTTTAATTGATGATAAAAATAATTTGTTTCTTGTGTAAATTCTTTTAGGAATAAACGTGCTTTATTCAAAAAAAGATAAAAAATATATTGTTTTTTTGTTAAATCAAACTTGGAAATAAGCTTTTTTAATGTAAAAATCAATAAATCTACTCCTATCTTAGCATAAATATCTGGATTGCATGGTATTAAAATCTCGTCGATAAATTCAAAAACAGAATAAGTAAGGTTGGTAAAATTGGGGGGACAATCAAACAAAACAACATCAAACTTAAAATCTTGATTTAATTTTTCTATAATAATTTGTATAAACATTTTAAATCGCTTTCTTTCGTAATTCATTAATTCGATAAAATAGAGTTTTTCGTTCGATGGTAATAAATAAAAATTAGGTTGAATTTCGAAAATATAATCGCGAATATCTTTTTGTATTTGTAATCTTTTGTAGTAATGCTCCATTAAATAAAAAATCGTTTCTTTTTTTTCTATTCGAAGGTTTAACCATTCGCGATAGGTTTGATGAAAAAATCCTTTTTCGTTTAACGTTAAACCTAACGTAAGACTCATTTGAGGATCTAAATCTACCAACAAAATCTTTCTATTTCTATAACGATGCAAGTAACTGCCGAGCAACCATGTAATGGTAGTTTTCCCTACACCACCTTTAAAATTGATGATTGCATATTTTTTTAGCATAGATTTATGTATTTTTTACTTTATAATTTATTAATTTACATTGTCAAAAAATTATTGATTCTTAAAAAAAGAAATTAAATATAAACTTTATTATGACATTAAAAACATATTTCTTAGAAAGCGAAGAAACCAATATAAATTCCTATAAAGATTTTTATGGAGAAAAACTTACGTACGATATTTTAAAAAGAGTTGTTCAAGCCAAAAAGCAAATCGAAGAAAAAACCTGCAAAGGTTCCCAATTTTTAGGATGGATGGATTTACCAGAAAAGGAATTACAACATATTTCGAAATACGAAGAATTTAAAACATTGTTTAATAAATACGATACAATTATTTCTGTTGGAATTGGAGGATCCTATTTAGGAATTCGCGCAATCATAGAAGCATTAAGTATACCTTTCGAAAAAAAACAAAAAGAAATCATTTTTGCTGGGCATCATCTATCAAGCCGATATTTAAAACATTTATTAAACTACCTAGAAAACAAAAACTTTGCATTAGTTGTAATATCTAAAAGTGGGACTACCACAGAACCAGCAATTGCCTTTCGCTTTTTATACAAAAAACTAATCGAAAAATTTGGCGAAAAAGAAATCTCGAAAAGAATTATTGTAATTACAGACAAAGAAAAAGGAACTTTACGAAATTTAGCAAAAAAATATCAATTGATGAGCGATGTTGTTCCCGATGATGTAGGTGGCAGGTATTCTGTTCTTTCTCCTGTGGGTTTAATTCCTTTAGCTTTAATGGATGTAGATATAAAAAAACTATTAGAAGGGGCATATTTTATCGAACAAATTATAAGAAAAGAAAACGAATTAGAAAAAAACCCAGCCCTTCAATACGCTTTATACAGAAACCTAAATTATGCGACCAAAAAAAACATAGAAATATTAGCAACATACAGACCAGAACTATTTTATATATTGGAATGGTGGAAGCAGCTCTACGGAGAATCCGAAGGAAAAGATTATAAAGGAATCTTCCCTACTTCGAATATTTTTACAACAGACTTACATTCCTTAGGACAATGGATACAAGAAGGAGAAAGAAATATCTTCGAAACCCTAATAGATATAAAAGAAGACGATGATTTAGAGTTATTTTCTCAAGAAGATGATAGCGATGGACTAAACTATTTAACGGGAAAATCTTTGAATTATATCAATCGAACAGCATTACAAGCGACAAGAAGTGCTCATATTTCTGGTGGAGTTCCCAATTTTACAATAGAAATTCCAGTATTAAACGAATATCATCTAGGCGGATTGATCTATCTTTTCGAATATGCATGTGGAATCTCTGCATTAACGATTGATGTAAATCCTTTTGATCAACCAGGTGTAGAGGCATACAAGAATAATATGTTCAAAATGTTAAGAAAACCTGGTTATTAATTGGGATCTTCTATTGCAATTTTCTGTACCTTTTTTATTTTGGTCAATTCCCTAATAACATGGTCTAATTCTAAATTCCTTGGGATATAGATTAAAAATTTAAATCGGGTTTTGTTTTTTGGAATGATTTTTTCTATTTCTAATGTTTTATTCATCAATTGATAATGGTTTAGAACATTTCGAATATCTTCATCATCAACGGTGGTAGTTTTTAAATCAATCAATAAAATTTTTGATTCGTCGCCTTTAAAAAAACGATGTTCTAGTCTATTAACATATAACAGGACAACTAACGAAAAGAGTGTTAGCAATATCGATTCCCAATACATGGATAGACCAATTCCCAAACCTATTGCAGTCACAACCCATATAGTAGAAGCGGTAGTAATTCCTTTGATGTTAAAGCCATATTTCATAATAACACCACCACCAATAAATCCAATACCCGATATTACCTGAGCAGCAATTCGCGTTGGATCTCCTAAATTCCCTGCAGCATGTTTAGAAATAATCATCAAAAATGTTGAACCTAAACAAATTAAAATATGCGTTCGTAAGCCACCTGGTTTTCTTTTTAATTCTCTATCGATTCCGATAATTCCCCCCAAAAATATAGATAAAAATAATTGTAAGATGATTTCTTGGATTTTTTCCATACAAACAATCAATCAATCTTTTTGACCAAAGTCCAACGCTTTTTTTAAATAGTTCAAAGCTTCGTCTTTGTTGCCAGAAAATAAAGAAAGGAGGCTTAAATCCAAATAGGTTTTTGTATCTTCATTTTGTTCTAATTCTTGTTGTTTTTGAAGGATCTTTTCTTGGATTTCGTTTAAAAATTCTTTATATTCGTCTTTTCTTTCTTGTTGAATTTTTTGCACATATTCTTCGAAAGATTTATATCGCTTATCTTTTTCTGAAATTTCTTTGACTTCTTCGTAGAAAGCATCAGTTTTTCCCAATTCAAAAAGTATTCCCGCATGAAAGTTTTTTAACATCAAGTCTTCTGGATAAATTTTTAAGTATTTCTCGCAAATTTTTAGAGCGGTTTCGTATTTTTTCAATTGAATTAAAGAAAATAAAATTCCTTTTACAGCAACCTTATTATGAGGATCAAGTTTTAAAACATGATTAAAATACTTTATCGCGTCTTCGTATTGACTTAGCAATTCGTAGATATAACCTATAAGTAAATAACTTTTAAGGTTTTGGGGTTGGAGTAATATCGCTTTTTTTAAGTACTGGATTGCTTTTTCGAATTTTTTTAAATGGACAGATTCCACAGCAATATTATAATATGCTGCCCAATCGCTTTTTTCGAAATTTAAATATTTTTGATAGTACAAAAAAGATTGTTCATGATTTCTTAACTGAGAATAAATAAAACCAATTTTACCAAGAAGAGAAGGTTGATTCGTTAATTGATATAGCTTTTGATAATAATCTAATGCAGAAGACCAATCGCGATTTTGTTCGGATACCTTTGCTAATTGATAAAGCTGTTGAATATTTTGTTGATTCATTCAAACAATTTCCATGCTGATATCTAAAAACTTTGCACTATGGGTTAAAAAGCCCATACTTACTCCAACATTTTTTATGTCTTTTAGTAGATGCAAATCATCGGGTTTCCAACCACCAGATATTTCTATAAAAGGAATAGGCAGTTTTTTTTCTAAACATATTTGATGAATTTTTTCTATTGCATGCTTGATTTGTTGAATATTCATGTTATCTAAAAGAATCACCTTTGGTTTCGTGGATAATGCTTCTTCTAATTGATCAACGGTATCTACTTCTATTTCGATAGGAATTTCTGGATGTTTAGAGCGGATCTTTTCCACAGCATTTTTTATGCTTTTAGCTGCTGCAATATGATTATCTTTAATCATAGCCATTTCGGACAGATTGATTCTATGATTAAAACCACCACCACGATATACTGCATATTTTGCTAATTTTCTGTATCCAGGAAGAGTTTTACGCGTATCAAGTATGTAAATTTCTGCACCAACTTCTTTCGCTTTCTTTACAGTTTGATAAGTTAGTGTACTGATTCCACTTAAATACTGAACAAAATTTAACAAGATTCGTTCAATTCTTAAAAGACCTGGCAATTCTCCTTTTAATTCCATCAAAATTTCTTTTTCTTGGAAAGATTTACCATCTTCGTAAGAGTTAAGAATTTTTATATGATAATTTGCAAAATCATTAAAAATATCTAATAAAATTTCTGTGATTCTCTTCCCACAAAAGATACCATTCGTTTTGGCTATTAACTGAGCATCTGCAAGATCTTCTTTACTAAAAATAGATTCGGATGTCACATCTCCATTGAGTGCATCTTCCTGAATCGCCAACAAAATCAATGTCTCCACATCCTTTTTATCTAAATCTTTAACAGGATTGGTATAATGCATACTTAATTTGCCTCTTTATAATATTTCTTGTACTTTTCTGGCATTGGTTCTAATACAGCTTTAAGTAAAACCCTTTTTCCATTGATTTTTTCTACTTCTAATACTACTTCTGTGCCTGGCTTTAATGAGAATATATTTTCTTTAAGTGTATAACGACCAACGATAGGATAACCATTCGCAGATATAATAATATCGCCTGGTTCTAAACCGGATTTCTGTGCTGGGCTATCAGGAAATACATCCGCGATTTGAACACCAGAAATCGTTTCTACATAAATGATCCCTAGATAAGCTTGTTCTTCTTTTGTTTGATTTTCTTTTTTTGTATTCTCAACAACAACCTGCTTTTGCGAACTTTTGCATGCAAAAAGGACAAAGAAAACGAATAAAAAAAGTATATAACGGTTCATTAAAACTAAAATCTAATGTACCACTAAAAAAGCAAGTAAGAAATAGAACCCATCTAAATCGGAAAAACTAAAAAAAACTCCGATTTTTTATCCTTATTTTTTTATTTTTTTGTTTTTTTCGCCGCTTTTTTAGCAGTTTTTTTAGCTGTTTTCTTTGCAGTCTTCTTTGCTGCTGTTTTTTTGGTATTTTTTTGCTCTTTCATATTTGCGTTCCAATTTTTTCTATATGCTTGATCGGATATTTGCTTTGGTTTTAAATTATAATCTTTTGCGATATCTGTTGGACTTTCCCCTGCTTTATATCGTTTTTCTATTTCGCTTTGCTCCTTTTCGCTTAGCTCGCTCCATTTTCGCATATATTCTCCTTAACCTACGTTTATTTTCGTCATAAAATATATTAAAATTTAATTTTAATAATTTATATTTTAATTTTTTCTTTTTTTTATGTCAATTTTTTTTAACTTTTTATCAATAATTTTATCAATTTTTCTAAATTTATGATTAAGAAGTTAAACTTAAATACGAAGATGGATTATTAAATATCGTTAGCATCGCATTTCGTATAATAAAAATCTTGACGAAATAATAGAAATTAAAATTCAAAAATAATTAAAAGTTGGAGGATTAACTATGCAATCATCGAAAAAAGAAAAATGGGGTTCCTTGATTGGTGTTGTGCTCGCAGTAATGGGAAGCGCTATTGGACTAGGTAATTTTATTCGTTTTCCCGGACTTGCAGCAAAATACGAAGGGGGAACTTTTATGATTCCTTATTTTTTTGCATTAATCTTTCTTGGAATTCCCATAGCTTGGTTGGAATGGACGATTGGAAGATATGGTGGACAAAAAGGATTTCATTCAACCCCTGGTATATTTCGAATTTTATGGAATAATCGTATATCACCTTATTTAGGGTTTTTGGGATTACTCGTTCCCGTTGGAATTTTTATGTATTACATTTTAATAGAAGCATGGTGTTTGTACTATGCTTATTTATATTTAATTGGTACATTTCCGTTGTTTCAGGGAGGGAATGCTTATATCGAATTTTTTACGAACTTTACTGGAATGAAACAAGATGGTATTGTTTTTGACTCCAATCATACCCCTATTTTGTTTTTTATATTACTTTGCTATCTTTTGAATATGTGGATTATTTACCGAGGATTAGTAAAAGGGATAGAAATGATTAGTAAAATTGGCATTCCTTTGTTATTTTTAATTGCATTGATCATCTTAGGACGCGTTTTAACCTTAGGAACGCCAGATCTCAATTATCCAGAAAGAAATCTTCTAAATGGTTTAGGATTTATGTGGAATCCAGCAACATCAGAAAAAAGTTTTATAGAATCCTTAATGAATGCAGATATGTGGTTAGCAGCTGCTGGACAAATCTTTTTTTCTCTCTCTGTTGGGTTTGGTGTCATTATTACTTATGCAAGTTATTTAAAAAAGAACGATGATGTGATTTTATCAGCCTCTACATCTGCTGCTGGAAATAGTTTTGCAGAAGTCGCGTTAGGTGGTTTAATAACAATTCCTGCTGCTTTTGTATTTTTAGGAAAAGAAGGTATTAGCGATAGTGTTTTTCAATTAGGATTTATTACATTACCCCATGTATTCGAAAAAATGCCCATAGGACAATTATTCGGGTTTCTATGGTTTTTATTATTATTTATTGCCGCAATCACCAGTTCTATCTCTATGCTACAACCTGCCATTGCTTTTTTTGAAGAAGGACTAAAAACCAATAGAAGAACAAGTATTTCTTTGTTATCGTTTATAACGCTGATTGGTTCTTTGTTCGTAATATATTTTTCGAAGGACTTAGTCGCATTAGATAACATGGATTTTTGGATCGGAACATTTGGTATTTATGTATTAGCTACAATTCAAATTATCATTGGTGCCTGGATTTTCGGAGTAGACAAGGTATACGAAGAAGCACACAAAGGTTCATTAATCAAAATACCTAAAATTTTTAAATTTGTAATTAAATATGTCTCTCCTAGTTATTTGTTGATCGTTTTTATTTCTTGGCTATACCAAAAACTTCCTTCCTACATACAAACTTTACAAACAAACACAACTGCAAGATTTACCTTCTTTTTCGTTGTACTTTTAAGCATATTTTTTATTTTGCTAATTGTACAAGCCAATAGAAACTGGAAAAAAGAAAATAAAGGAGTTTAAAAATGACCATAGGTGGCTGGATTATTATGATTACTTCCATATCGTTTGTATCGATATTTTTTGGTTGGACATTGTATCTTGTTTTAACCCATAAAAAGAGTATTGAACATTTGCATTCTACCTTAGACGAACCCCCAGACATAGAGGAGTAAACGATGTCTTTAATCGACCTAGAAAAAATAGATTCTTATATATCAATCCTTTATTTTAATAATCCCATAACACGTAATTCTATGACATTAGAAATGGGACAAGAATTTAACAAAACTCTCAAAGAAATTAGTTCCGAAAAAAACCTAATTCGTGTATTAATTCTAACTGGGAAAAACGATGTGTTTTCTAGTGGTGGTGATTTGGAATTGTTAAAAAGTTTTGCAACTAAACCCCAAGAAGAAAACCAAAAATTTATGAAGTATTTTTATAATCTTTTTTTAGAAGTTCGAAGATGTCCTTTTATCGTTATTGCAGCTGTGAATGGTCACGCAATTGGTGCTTCTTTATCCTTAGCATTGGCATGTGATCTAAGATATTTTGTTCCAGATGGAAAATATGCTTTTAATTTTGTAAAGATTGGAATCCATCCTGGAATGGGTTCAAGCTTTTTAGTAAAAGAAGTTGCAGGTTTACACTATGCACAAGAATTATTGTTTACGGGAAAAGTCATCAATGGAGAAGAAGCATACAAAATGGGACTATGCCATGGACTTTTTTCTCGCGAAGAAATTCTAGAAAAAACCATAGAAATTGCTAAAGAAATCTCTATGAATGCACCTCAACCTTTACGAATGTTAAAGAAAAATCTTTATAAAGTGCAATCCTTAGAAGAAGCATTGGAATTAGAATCTTTAAGTCAATCTTTAAATTATACAACAAAAGATTTTCTCGAAGCAATCCAATCCATCGAAGAAAAACGAAAACCCATTTATAAAGAAGAATAGTTATGGTACCAATCAGTGGAGCTATCATTACTTACAACGAAGAAAAAAACATCAAGGATTGTATCGAATCGCTCTATGAAATTTGTGAAGAAATCATCGTCCTAGATTCTTTTAGTACAGATAAAACAAAAGAAATTGCAACATCATTCTCTAAAGTAAAGTTTTATCAACATGAATTTGATGGACACGTAGAACAAAAAAATCGTGCCTTAACATTGTGTAAGTATGAATGGGTAATTTCTTTGGACGCGGACGAACGCATTTCGCCAAAACTAAAAAACGAAATATTAGAATTAAAAAAACAGCCCGAAAGAATGAATCAATATAATGGATTTAAAATTCCTCGCTTAACTTATCATCTAGGAAGGTTTATCTATCATAGTGGGTGGTATCCACAAAGGCGATATAGACTCTTTAAGAAAGATTTCGCTGTATGGGTAGGAGAAAATCCCCACGATTACATAGAAATCAAAGGGAAAGGTGGAAAACTTAAAGGAGATATTATCCATTACAGTTTTAAAGATTTATCTCATCAAATCGATACAATCAATAAATTTTCTTCTATTGTTGCGTTTAATCGGTATCATCGCAACAAAAGATTTAGTATTTTAAAATGTATCTATAAACCTATCGTGAAATTTTTAGAAATTTATGTTTTTAAACTAGGATTTCTCGATGGATTTGCTGGTTTTACGATTGCTGTTGCTTCCTCTTTTTCTACTTTTTTAAAAAATGCAAAAATGTACGAATTACAAAAAAAACTCATCGAAAGGCCCTCCAACCTAAGACCAGATTATAAAGTTCAATCATTAAAACAAAAAAGGCATTAACCTATGAAAAAGCATATCTACATAAGCATATTTTTGATCATTTTGGGAATAACATTCATTCTTTACGGTAATTTGTCGCCTAACGAAGCATCTCAAAAAATTCTTTTTACCGTTCCCAAAGGAAAATCATTAAGCTATGTTGCAGAAAAACTAAAAGAAAAAAACCTAATAAAAAGCGAACTCTATTTTAAAATTTTAGCCAAGATTACTGGTAAAGCAAAGAACATCAAAGCAGGGGTTTACGAAATCGATACACAAATGTCCTCTTGGGGAATATTAGATCTCTTACATTCTGGTAGAGTAAAAATGATTCAGTTTACCATTATAGAAGGTTGGACAAACGAACAAATTGCAGATTATTTTAAAGAACAGCAGTTTATTTCTAACAAAAAAGAATTTCTGGATTTAACAAGTGATAAAGAAATTCTAGAAAAATATCGAATTGCTGGTCCAACTACCGAAGGATTCTTATTTCCCGAAACGTATACAATCGACCCACAATTAAAAATTCAACAAATCCACGAAATCATGATAAAAATGTTCTACGAAAAATTAGCAAAAATTTATCCTAACTATCAGAGCATCAATCCCAAAGAAATCTACGAAAAGGTTATTATTGCATCTATTATTGAACGCGAAGCTGTCCATAGAGATGAATTACCTTTAATGGCAAGTGTTTATTACAATCGTTTAAAGAAAAAAATGAAGCTCCAGGCAGATCCAACCATACAATATATTCTTAAAGATCCGAAGAAAAAATTAACCTTAAAGGATTTAGAGATCGATTCTCCCTACAATACTTATAGATATAAAGGACTTCCGCCAACTCCCATATCTAACCCAGGATATCAAGCAATATATGCAGCCTTTTACCCAGCGAATACGGATTATCTTTTTTTTGTACGCATAGAAGATGGAAAACATTTCTTTTCTAAAAACTATTCGGATCATGTAAAAGCAAAAAAAGAATATTGGGATAAAGTACAATGAATTCTCATAAAAATGATCTTTTTTTAAAGACCATACAACTATACTGTGATGGTGCTTCGAAAGGAAATCCAGGGCCAGCTGGTGCAGGTGCTGTTGCATATATAGATGATCAACCCTTATTCGAAATCAGTAAAGGCTTAGGAATTAATACCAATAATTTTGCCGAATATAGTGCATTACTTTTTGGTTTAGAAGAAGTATTAAAACATATTACCAATCCCGAATTCTATTTTTTAGAAATCTTTTTAGACTCGGAACTAGTAGTAAAACAACTTTTAGGAGAATACAAGATAAAAAGTTCCAACCTAAAAGAAATACACGAAAAGGTTAAAGCTTTACTTTCTCTTTTTCCTCAACATAGAATTGTTCACATACCAAGAGAAAAAAACAAAATTGCCGATAGATTAGCATCCCAACAAATAGAAAAAAATCATAAAACTTAAAAAAAATCTTGATTTACAACTAAAAAAGCTTTATTTAACAAAAAGGATATTCAATGCTTAACGAACTTTCACCAAAACCTTATTCTCTTAAAGAAATAGAAATTATCTTGGATAGAATTTATGAGTGTATCTTTCAGTTTAAATCTATCGAAGAAATTCTAAAAGATATTCATATGCATTTAAACAATTACAGCGATTTTGTCTTTATTTGGACTGCTATTTTTAACAAGAATTTAAGCTTTATTAAACTCATCTCTTTTTCGGATAATTTTGATTTTCGATTCGATCAGGTAGAATACGATTTAAACCATCATATAGATATCGAAAAATTAAAACAAACTTCTATCTATGTAAATAATAACATAGAAGAAACAAACAATTATTTTTCGGCGAATTTAAAAAAATCCCTAAAACAAAACCAAATCAAATCTTATTTAATACTAAGAACTCCCATTAATCACGAAGAAAGTATTCTGATTTGCCTTTTTACACAAAAATCCGATTATTTTATCAATGCTTTTTTTGATAGGTTTTATTCCTTCCAAAGAAATCTTTCGATTTTAATGAAGTTTTTCGAAAATTATAAGCATTCTTTTAACCTCTTTTCTGCAATTGAATTAGGAAAAATCTGGTTTTTGATTACAGACAAAAATGGAATAATCGAATATGTTAGTCCCTATGTTTCTAAAATCTCTGGCTATAGTAGCATAGAACTAATTGGAAAAAAAACCAGTATTTTTAAATCTGGTATTCAACCTGAAATATTTTTTAAATCGCTTTGTGATAAAATAAAAAATCATCAACCATTTACTTCTGTTTTTGTGAACAAGAATAAACAAGGAGAATTATTTTTTATAAAACAATTTATTATTCCCATAGAAACCTACGACAATAAAACAAAATTTATTTCTATTGGGTTCGAAATAGATAAAGATAAAACATTAGAAACTTTAGAAATAGATTTTTTTGATCCTTTAACAAATTTACCAAACGAATCCATCTTCTTGAATTATTTAACTAATTTTATAAATAATAACAAAGATAAAGCGTTTGCCTGTATATTATTAGATATCCAGAATTTTACGGATTTAAACGTTTTTTTTGACAAAGATTTTGCTAATTTAATCTTAAAGGAATTTAGTAAAAATCTAATGAATCATTTTAATCAAAAACAAAATGCAGTAATTTCGCGAATTCGTTCAGATGAATTTGGAATCTTTATACAAATTCCTGATGAACATAAAGAAAACCCAAAACATTGGCTACAAGAAGTATTTTATTCTTTGAACAAGAAGGTTCAAATTCATCATTTGGAATTCTACTTAAACTTTCATTGTGGTGTTTCTATCTATCCAAACGATTCAGAAAATGCAAATTCTATCTATCAATTAGCTCAATTATCTTTAAAAAAATGTAAAACAGAAAATATAAAAAATATAGAGTTTTATCAAAAATCCTTGGAAGAAAAATCGAAGTTTAGCTTATTAATTCAACAAAAACATGATTATTCGAATTTCGAGAACGAATTTTATCTGGTATTTCAACCTTATTACAGAATTCAAGATTTAAAGATTTCTGGATACGAGGTTTTATCGAGATGGAATGATAAACAATATGGCAATATTTCTCCAATTCAATTTATTCCTTTATTAGAAAAATCGGGTTTGATTAAAAGTTTCGAAATTTCTTTAATCAAACATTTTCTAAAAACCTACAAAGAAAAATTGTTTATCGCGAAAGATAAAACATTCTCTATTAATTTGTCCACAGTTAGTTTTAATGATGATTATTTAGTAGATCAAATCTTACAAATATTTTTAGATTCTCAACTAGATCTAAGTCGATTTACAATTGAATTAACAGAAAGTTCTTACATAGAATCTTTTGAATATGCAAAACAAACAATAAAAAAACTTAAAGATATTGGGTTAAAAATCTCTATTGATGATTTTGGAACAGGTTATTCTTCTTTAAGATATATTATGGACTTAGATGTTGATTACATTAAAATCGATAAAATCTTTATTCAGAATTATCAAGAGAAAAGATCAAGTACAATTATAAAAACAATTTATAATTTATCTGAACAATTAGGTTTAAAAACTATTGCAGAAGGAATCGAAACCCAAGAACAATTAGAATTTTTAAGAAATATTAATATAGATTATTGTCAAGGTTTTTTATTATCTAAACCATTACCTATCGAAGAAATGATTCTAACTACTTAGCAACAAAGCGTATAGAAGCAGAGTTAACACAATAACGAAGGCCCGTAGGACGCGGTCCATCGGGAAATACATGCCCCAAATGTCCACCACAACGATTACACATGATCTCGGTTCGAATCATTCCATAAGATAAATCGATTTCCTCTTGAATTCTTAATGGCTCATTTTCTTTTTTTATGGGTTGATAAAAAGAAGGCCAACCACTGCCAGAATCATATTTCGCGTTAGATTCAAATAATGGTAAACCACATGCTAAACAAGTATAAATTCCTTCTTGATGATTTTTATAATAACTTCCGGTAAATGCTCTTTCTGTACCTTTATTTCTTATAATATAATACTGCCATTCATTCAAGAATTGTTTCCATTCCTCTTCTTCGAGATGGATTTTCTCTCCGTCGTATGTATAATTCAACAATTCTTGATAATTCCCTCGAATATAAAACTTTTGTTGGACCAATTTTTCTGATATTTGTTCGTTTTGAATGCTCATATATTTTATCTATCTATTGTTATACTAACTTCCCAATTTTCTAATAGTGGCAGACTAAACTCCGATATACTAAATTTTCTATCTTCTGCAAACAAATCTCTTTGAATCGCATTTTTTTTCTTTTTCTTAAAATAGATATATTTATAGGCAATTGGCAAGCGTAATTTTACCGTGTTTTGTTCTGGTGTAAAGGTTTTATTGATGATTTCGTATTTTAAGTGAATATCTCCATTGTTTTCTCTTTCTCCTGTTATAACAGCAAAAAAGTTTGAATGATGATAATTCATCGTTAAACCGTCGTCTAAATATAAATAACCTTGCATTTGATTCTCTGGATAGATTTCCAAAAAGATTTCGTTTTTTAACGTTTGCTCTGCGTTGATTCCAGGATAAACAATAGGAAGTATTGTACCTCCGCGAACAAATAAAGGATAATATCCCCTTTCTATCGAAAATTCTACCCAACGATTTCCATTGTAAAGTTTACTAGTTTCGAATTCGTACCAAGAACCAGGTGGTAAAAATACAGAAAGTTTATTAAGGTTTGGATATAATACTGGACATGCTAATAGGTTTTTTCCTATAAAAAATTGGTCTTTTAATTTTTCGTCGTCCTCTAATGTGTCGAACTCGTAAAAAACTGGCCTAATAATGGGTAAGCCTTCTTTGTGTGCCAAGTAAAATAAATAATAATAATACAACAAAAGTTGATATCTTCGCTTTATGTGTATCTTGACGCGTTCAAAAGTTGTTTGCGGAAATTTCCATGGCTCTTGTTGATACGAAAAAAGTACTGTATGATTCCTAAAAAAAGGAAGAAGAGAACCCAATTCATTCCAACGTTCGAACAATTCAGGTTCTTTAAATAATTTAAAAAGAGATAACAAACCTTTTCTTGGAGCCCCAAACCCTCCAATATCCGCACCACAGAAAAACATTCCCGATAAATTCAGGTTAACAACCATATATAAGTTTTCGCGAAGATGTTCCCAAGAAGAATGATTGTCACCTGTCCATAAAGCAGACCATTTTTGTAGCCCAATTGTTCCAGAACGCGATAATATAAATGGTCTTTGATTTGTGTTTAACAGTTTAAAAGCATTGTAAGTTGCTTCTGCTTCTAGATTAGCATAAATATTTCGTATTTTTAAATGACTTGCATCTTTATGGGTAATCGTTTCGTTTAAAGGTTCATTCGTCTTGCCCATAAGTAGAACAGGTTCATTCATATCATTCCAAATACCACTAATCCCCATTTCGAGAAATTTTTTTACATGATTCGACCACCATTCACGTACTTCTATTTTAGAAAAATCGGGAAAATGAACCTTCCCTGGCCAAACCTTTCCTGTATAAAAAGCATTCTCTTTTGAACTTCCATCTTTACAAAAGTAGTTATTCTCTACACCTTCTTTGTAGATTAAATAGTCGGGATCAATCGCAACCCCCGGATCAACAATGGTAACTAATTTTATGCCTAAGGTATTTAATTCTTCGATAAGTTTTTCTGGGTTTGGAAACCTTTCTGGATGCCACGTAAACACTTTATATTTATTCATATAATGAATATCCAAGTAAATGGCATCCAAGGGTAAATTATGGTTTCGCGCTTCTTTTGCAATTTCCAACACCTTCGACTGGGTTTTATAAGACCATCGAGATTGATGATAACCAATTGCCCAAATGGGTGGAAAAAATGGATATCCTGTTAATTTTATCAAACTTGTGATGATTTCTTCGACAGAGCCAATAAAAAGAAAAAAATCAATTATTTCTGTTTCTCTTTTATAATAATAAGAAAAATGGATTTCGTATTTATCGGGGAAATTGATATTTTTTTGGACTTTTAATTTTATTGGATAAGAAGTATAAATCAAGATAGCAAAATGTTTCGATGAGTTTTTATTTCGAAGCAATAAAAATGGGAATGATGCATAAGGCTGGTTTTGGATTTTATAAAAAAAGGTATCGATATTTCTTAAAATAAATTCCCCTTGATTCCTGTTGTATTTTCCGTTTATAGCACCTAAACCATAAATGTTTACTTCATCATATAAATATAAACTTAAAAAATTGGGATCTTCTTTTGCGTTAACTAATCCAGAAAAATAGTGATGATTTTCGTAATCAAAACGAATATTTCTAGTTGGAGGATCATAAATAAAATGAAGATTCTTTTTTTTCGCCTGAATTTTACTTTCTGGATCTTTAAAAACAGTTATATTAGATTCTTTTTCTAATATCGGAATTGTGGAAACATCTTCTTTTCCAAAAAAACAAAAACGAAAGACATTTTTACCATAGCTATAAATTTGTATGATATTTTTAAATTGATCTTGCACTTCTTTACTCATAACAAAAACTTGCATTCATAATTTTTTATGAATTCGCTTATAAAAAAATTTATTTTTATCATTATCGGAATTATACTGATATTTTTGTTATTTTTTTCCATCAATTACGAAAAACACACATTAAACGAAAAAGAAAAATCTATCTTTATCGATAAAAATATAAAAAAAATTTATGATTATTATCGTATCCCTTTTGAAAATGAATTGATTCAACTTCCAGAACAATCCGATAGTTGTTCTTTGATTTTTTTAGAAGATTCAAACCCAGATTCTTTTAGTATATTAGATCAAAATCAAAGTTGCTATATTGTTATTAAGGAAAAGCAAATTTATCAAGATTTTAACAAAACATTAGATTTTATCAATACCTTGTACGAATTTTTAGAATTTCATTATAAAAATATTCGTATTGTGTCGCAAGGATTCCAGAATCTTTTGTCATTAGAAATTGCTGCACATTATCCTAAAATTGTTCAACTTATTTTGTATGATGAATTATATCCGTCAATCCCCCTCATTTGGACTTTGATAGAACCACGTTTATGCTATTATCCACAAGAAAACACTTGTGTTAAGTACAAAATCTTTAAGTATGTACATAGAGCAGAAATTTACGAAAGAATTAACCAACCTATTCTATGGATAGTAGATAAATCTGCCTTAATAGATCAACAAAACGAAAATTTAAAAAAATCGATAGAAATCTTTCACCAATTAGGAAAGAAATTCAACTATCGACAAATTTTGTTTAAAGAAGAAATAAAGAAAAATTAAAAAATAGTAGAAAAATTATTTTCCTTGATTTTTATGTTTATAGTATTAAATGGGGGATTTATGGGAGAACAGGGTTGCTATTCTAAGGTTTTGATTTTGTCTAAGGATCAAGATATAATACATATTCTTTCCGAGATTTTAAAAAACAAATCATTAGAATTTTTTGTGTCTTACGATATAAACGATATCAGTTGTGATTATTGTATAGTAATCGTAGGACCAGATATAAATGTTCAAGATGTACACGAAAAGATCAAGCATTTACATGGTATACCGCCACACTTTTTGTTTCTAGAAAGCGAACAAAATTATCCAAAACCCTATTTTAGTTGTAAATGCAGTAAAATTGCTTTACCAATGGAAATCTTTATTATAGATGAATACATAGAAGAATTGTTAGAATTACACATATAAAACATGTTAAAAGAAACCAAAAGACAATTAGAATGGTTTATCAATCCAGAAAAAATTCATTCAATTGTAGAAAAGCATCTTTTGAACAAATATATTTATTTAAAGTCCTTAGAAGATCCACCTAAAATTCGTTTTATAGAAATTCATCCAAACCATACTTATAAGATTGCAACCGATATTGTTTTAGACTTAGATAAAGAATATGTTTGCTTTCGCGTATTAGGAAGATACTTAGAAATTCATATTAAAATTATCAGTAGAGGAGAAATCAAAGGAATATATAATGTTCAGATAAAAGCAATTGGAATTTCTCTATCCGATAGAGAAGAAATCAGAATTCCTATAAAGAATAACGAAGTTTATCTTACGAATTTTTTAACGAGTAAACACATGATTGAACCTGGAACAAGGATTATTCCCACAACAATCAAAGTAGGTCTTGCAGAATTCGAAAACAAAATTCGACCCTTATACGATGTTGTAAAACTAGATACATTCGAAGAACCAGATCCACTAACTGAACTCGTAAAAAGAACAGAAAAATTTATTCTTGTAAGAGATAGCTTTGAACCAAAAGAATTCGAAACAGAACATCCCGAAATACTCAACTTAAAAAAAATATTTAGCAACAACTTAGATAAAATTATACAACGTTACAGAAAACTTAACATAAAAAGCGAATTAATTGCTCCATTATACTATCTTACCCACGATCATAACTCTATTGTAATAGGATACATTCAATTACAACATAAAAACAAAACAATGGAATTAGACGAAATCGATAAAGTAAAACAATGGAACCGAGAATTAATCGATAGAATGCTACAAATCAACACATCTTTAATACAAGAAAAAGAAGATGTGTTAAATATATCTAAAAGTGGATTTAGAACAAAAATCAAACACCTTAGCTTGATCAATTATTTATTAAAGCAATCTGGCTTTTCTTGCGATATTGTTTTTAAAGGTTATCCTCCCATTTCTGTTTTTGTAGAAATTCGTTCCAGTGCAAGAGACGAAAAAGGTGTTTTGTATTTAGGGACAAAAATTATCCAATTTAAGAACGAAGAGCAAAAGAATCAGTATTTAAATTTAATTAATATCTACGAAAAAAAATTCAAAATCATGCAAGCTCAACAAGCTCAAAAAGGATAAAAAATGAAAACACTAAAATATCTTTTATTATTTTTTTTCCCAATTTTTTTGTATAGCCAAGACTTAGATTTTTACAAACAATTTGTACAACCACAATACGATTTGGCAAAAAACTATGGCAAAGGTTGTCTTTTAAAATCAAAAGATAGACAAAATTTTATGGAAGCAAAACGTTTCTTAAAAAAACTTTATATTGTCCATCATCCTATCTCTTTCTATTGTGGTTGTAGAATCCTTTATAGTAAATCCCAAGAACGACTAATACCCGATCCTTCTTGTGGATACAAAAAAAAGTCTCCTTCGACAGAATTTATGATTAACTGGGAACACATTATGCCGGCATATCGATTTGGAAAAGACAGAGAATGCTGGCAAAGTCGCGTTTGTACAAAAGAAAAAAACGGTAAAATAAAAAAATTCAAAGGTAGGAATTGTTGCAACGAAATCGACGATTGTTTTAATATTATGGAAGGGGATGTCCATAATTTAGTCCCCACAATTTATGAACTAAATCGCGATAGAAAAAACTATTTTTTTGGAGAAATACCCGGAGAACCAAGAGAATATGGTAGTTGTGATTTCGAAGTGGATCATAGAAGAAATATAGTAGAACCAAGAGATTCTATCCGAGGAGATATTGCTCGAACCTATTTATACATGTCGTGGTTTTATGGAATTCCCTTAACCCAAGAAGAAAAAAGTTTTATACAGAAATGGAATAAACTTGATCCACCAGACGAAGAAGAGAAAAAAATAAATCGATTAAAAGCTCAATATCAAGGCAACGAAAATCCCTTTATAAGTTATTATCAGTAAGAGGAGTAAAATCGGATTTTTTCCATAGACTAAAAAGTTTTACCCCTTCTTTAAGAAGGGTTTCTCTCCCCCCTTCTTCTCTGTCAACTAAGCAAATGGCATATTGTACATTTTTGCCAGCATTTCTAAAGGCATCAACAGCCTTTAAAGTAGAGCTACCTGTTGTTACTACATCATCCAATACAACAACATTATGGATATTTTCTATTTCGCCTTCGATTTGTTTTTGTGTTCCATATTGTTTTACTTCTTTACGAACAATGCAAGGATAACAAACAATATTTTTTTGGAGATAATACAATGATATTCCATAAGCCAAAGGATCTGCTCCTAAGGTTAAACCACCTACTGCTTCGGGAATAGATAAATGATTTTCTGGAATTAGTTCTTCGCAGATTGCTCTTACAGCTAAATACAAAAATTCTGGGTTTAACGTAATTTTTTTACAATTGAAATAATGATGAGACATTTTCCCAGAAGATAGTTGAAAAGGCTTTTCTCTATACATATAAATAAAAGAGTGTGCTTTATCGAAGAGAAGTTTTGTTAATGGAGACATATGAAGATAAAATTTAAACCCATTGTATTGTCGATTCTTTTTGGTATTAGTGCAACAATATCAATTGAACCATTTTCTTTTCCCATCATTCGATGGTTTGTTTTATGGCATTTATTTTATATAAGCGAAGAATTAAGACGAAATCATGCCTCTTACAAAAAAATTCTATGGATTTCTTTTCTTTTTGCATTAAGTTTGTGTATCTTTTCTTTTTATTGGGTGATTCATCTTTTTGTAGAGTATGGCGGTATACCCCTGATATTATCGATTTTTTTGTTTATTCCTTATTCCATTTTACTAAATTCTAAGATTCCTTTAATATTAATATTTTTATCAAAAATAAAGTATAAATACAAAATATTTTATAAATACAATTTAATTTCTATTCCATTAGTGATTACGATAATTGACATAATAACTCCGCAGGTTTTTAACTGGTATTGGGGGAATTTAGTAGTTAAAAATTTGATTTTTGCTCAGGTGGCAGATATCTTTGGTATACATGGAATTACGTTTTTGTATATATTTTTTTCTTATAGTTTTTATCGAATATTTAAATTATTATACAAAAATTATTTAATATTTTTTCTACCGCGTTTTAAAAAAACCTATGGTTTTGTGCTGATTCTTTTTTTGCTAATTCATCTCTATGGCATTGTACAAATCCATCGAATCAATGAAATGATTAAATCCTCACAAAAAATTCGCATAGCGATGATTCAACCCAATGCACCATTAGAAAAATACGGCGAAAATAAAGTAACAATAGAATCCGTAGAAAATTTTATGCTTAATGAAATCCCCCCTTTAATCGAAGAAGCTTTTAAAAATAGCGAAGGAAAGATTGATCTATTTGTATTTCCCGAATCGGGTATTCCTTATTTTTCTACCCAAAAAGATGCATTAACTTTAAGGCTAAATGCATACCATCCTTATTTTGAATATTTGATCCATTATATTAATGCACGCTACAATGCAGATGTGATTTTTAATGATTTTTATTATGAACAAAAACAAAATAGAATAGTTGTTTACAATTCTGCTCCCTTTTATTCGCGAAGAGGCAAAAGAGAAGAAACTTATCATAAAAGAAAATTGATTGCTTTTGGCGAACAAATTCCCCTTGCTGAATTTTTAGATCAAACTGGTTTAATCCAACTAGTTCCCGAATCTGTGCGATATAGTAGGTTTGAACCTGGTAAATCTTTTATTGTTATGCCCTATCAACGCGAAAATTATTCTAATCCTGTTAAGGCAATGGATTATCCTTTTGAACCAATAGAAGAGTTGTATAAAACCAAAGAAATAGAAAACTTTTTTAAGAACAAAGAATTTAAGCCAACAGGTTATTTTATGCCTTTAATCTGTTATGAAATCATCCAACCAGAATATGTAAGAGATTTCTTTTTAAGTGCTAACCGATCCATCGACTTTATCGTAAACATCACCCAAGATAAATGGTATGGAAAAACCATCGAAAGCTACCAACATCTCTCCTTAGGTTTGGTTCGCGCAATAGAACTTCGCAGAAGCATTGTTCGTTCTACCAATAGTGGTGTAAGTACTGCCATCGATTCCACAGGTAGCTACATAAAACCTATCTATGGAAATACCTTAACAGGACAGGAAACAAAAGAAGTTCAGGTTGTAGATCTTCCTATTATAAAAAATCAAAACACTCTATATAGTTATTTGGGGAATAGTTGGCTTTATGGATTAATCATTCTATTTCTCTGGTTGAATTTATTCAGAAAAAAAAGCTCTTAAAAAAGAGCCTTTGATTTTATCTAATTCTTGCTATACAAAATTTTTGTATACCTCCAGTAAGACAAAAACCACCTAATAAAATCTTGCCATCAGGTTGCAACAAAAGAGATCTAGCATTGTCCGGATTTGAACCAGGTATGTCTAAAATAAAATATCCGCCAGTTCCAAAAGTTGTATCTAAAGAACCATCAGAGTTAAACCTTGCAACACAAAATTTGTTATCGCATGTTCCACCTAATAGTATCTTTCCATC
>FMJZ01013520.1_pt1 | contig 43228 bp, 36 predicted proteins | sample 1987881 | NCBI WGS metagenome assembly FMJZ01 (sample SAMEA4378227, study PRJEB15110) | soil metagenome | biome: soil; feature: Field; material: Soil | place: India | collected 2015-03-11 | depth 0 m
AAAGTTGAAGAAACCATTGTTGATGGTCCATACAAGGACTTACTTGGAAAAATTACATACTATACTAATCACAAATTTGGTTTGGTGGGTGTCGAATGGGAAAAAGACGGGAAGAAATATAAAATAGGAATTTGGCCACCAAATTTATAGCGATTACTTTTCCAGAAATTTTGTTTTATTCCAAACCTCATCCATTTCGGAAAGAGACATTTCCGAAAGTTTTTTAGCATTATTTTTTGCGAATTCCTCAATTGCTTGAAATCGTCGAACAAACTTATTGTTGGTCTTTTGCAAAGCAATTTCGGGACTCACTCCAAGAAAACGTCCATAATTAACCAAAGCAAAAAGTAAATCCCCAAATTCTTCTTCTATTCTGTCTTTCGCCTCGTTATTTTTGATAGCCAATTTTAGTTCATCTAACTCTTCGATTACCTTTTCCCATACTTGTTCCCTTTTTTCCCAATCAAACCCCACACGAGAAGCTTTATACTGGATTCTTTCAGCCCTTAAAAGAGAAGGTAGATTTGTTGGGACACCCTCGAGTGCAGAATTTTTTCCTTCTTTTTGCTTTAATTCTTCCCAATTTTTTAAGACCTCTTCTTCCCCGCTAACATTTACAGATGCGAAAACATGAGGATGCCGAAAAATGAGCTTTTCTTGAATCCTTTTTAAAACATCTACCAGATTAAAGAAACCAATTTCTTCTACCATAATGCTATGCATAACAACATGTAAAAGTAAATCACCCAGTTCTTCCTTGAACTCGTCGTAATTTTTTTCTTCAATTGCCGATAAAGTCTCGTAGGCTTCTTCAATAAGTAACGGTGCAATACTTTCATTTGTTTGTTTCCTATCCCACGGACAATGAATCCTAAGTATTTTAACGATATCGACAAAATTCTCGAATTGGTCGCAAAGGCTTTCCTCATTTTGAGGTTTTGGAGCTTCTATTTTCCCATTTTCCATATTTTATTCCTTTTAAAAATATAAATAAAGAAAAAATTGAAGATAATTTTTAATATTTATTTTATGGAGGAAAGGTTTTCAGCTTTCCAATTTCTTACTTACAATTGTAGCAGTTGCCTGAGCTGTTGGGGTAATTAATATATCTTGAACCATTACATGCTCAGGCAAGGTTACACAAAATAAAATGACCTTAGCTACATCCATTCCGGATAAAGGTTTGTATCCCAAGTAAACTTTTTTTGCTCTTTCCTGGTCCCCATGAAACCGAACTTCGGAAAATTCGGTTTCTACTAATCCAGGGTCGACATTAGTAATTCTGACATTTGTCCCATTAAAATCGATAATCATAGACTCGGAAAGTGCTTTAACAGCGAATTTCGTGGCACAATAAACATTTCCATTTGGATAAACTGCCCTACCAGCAAGAGAAGCAATATTAACTATGTGACCTGAATTCTTCTGAATAAAAATGGGAGAGATTAATCTAGTAACATACAGCAAACCCTTAATATTAGTATCTATCATCTCCTCCCAATCTTGAATATTTCCATCATATATTTTATCCAACCCCCTTGCTAAGCCAGCATTGTTAATGAGAATGGAAATGTCTTTAAATTCTTTAGGTATATTCTCGATTTCTTTTGAAAGCATATCAAAATTTCTTACGTCTGCGGTTATTAAATAGCATTTAGTACCATATTTTGATGCAATTTCATCAGATAATTTCCGTAATCTTTCTTCCCTACGTGCTAAAAGAACCAAGTTTGCACCATTTTCTGCAAAAACTTTTGCTACTGCTTCGCCTATTCCAGAAGAAGCTCCAGTAATAAATGCAATTTTTCCTTCAAGACTTTTTTCCATTTTCTATTTCTAAAAATTTTAATACTACTTTAATAATATTTTGGTGAATGGTTTCAACCGAGTCTGTCCCCTTCAAAACATAAATTCTACTTGAATAACGCTTTGCAATTTCCCTAAAACCATTAATAACTTTCTCAATAAAGTCATCTGGTTCGTTTTCTATTCTATCAATTCTTTTATTTTTTACCCTTTGTATCATAGTTTCAAGCGAAATATCCACAAAAAATGTCAAATCTGGTTCAAGCCCACCCGATGCATATTTGTTACACATTTCAATAAACTCTAATGGGATGTTTCTCCCATATCCTTGGTATGCTATGGTTGAATCCCAAAACCTATCGCAAATTACAATCGTGCCTTTCTCGAGAGATGGTTTAATAATTTTTTGTACTAAATCGCTTCGTGCTGCTTCAAAAAGAAATAGTTCGGTAAATGAAGTAAGCTGGTTGGATGAATCTAATAGCAAAGTTCGTATTTTCTCAGAAATCTCTGTACCACCAGGTTCACGCAAAATAACAACTTTGTGCCCTTTATCTTTAAGAAATTTTGCAAGGAGTTGTACTTGTGTTGTTTTTCCAGCAAGATCAATTCCTTCGAAAGTAATAAACATCATTTAGCCCTTTTACCTTCCAACACCACAACAAACTCTCCTTTCAAAATTGCCTCAGAGGAATTTACAAAACTAACTATTTCGCCCGTTGTTCCTCTAATAAATTCTTCATTAAGTTTTGTAATTTCTCTTGCAATACACACTTTCCTATGTGTTTCAACTATTTTAGAAATTTCATTTATAAACTTAACAATATTATGACTTGAAACATAAATAATCGAGGTTGAGGTTTCACTTGCCACACCTTCAAAAAATTTTTTAAGCCCCTTCTTTTTAGGAGGAAATCCAAAGAACTTAAAAGAATGCGCAGGTAAACCACTTGCTACTAGAGCTGGCACAAAAGCAGTAGCACCAGGCAAGGGAACTACTTTAATTCCTTTTTCAATGCAACAGGAAACAAGTTTGTACCCAGGATCGGAAATCAAAGGTGTCCCGGCTTCTGATATTAAAGCAATATCGAAACCATTTACAAGTTTATTTAAGAGAAGTTCTATCTTTTTTTTTTCGATGTTATCGTGGAAACTAATCAATTCTTTCTTAGGCAATCCTAATAATTTCAACAGCTTTCCACAGGTTCTGGTATCTTCGCAGGCAATGTAGCCAACATTTTTTAAAATATCAATTGCTCGCAATGTAATATCTTTCAAATTTCCAATTGGTGTTGGAACAATAAACAAGTCACCAAATTTCTTATTAAAATTATCCATTCTTTTCTCTCAACTTGGCAAAAAAATCTTTCAAAAGTTTGGAGCTCTCCTCCTCCAAGATACCACTAATTACCTCTATCCTATGGTTTAAATCTGGATGGTACAAAATGTTCATTACTGAACCACCAGCCCCACTTTTAGGATCTTTTGCGGCATATATTACTTTTTTTATCCTCGACAAAACCAAAGCACCAGCGCACATTGAACAAGGTTCGAGGGTAGTAAACAAAATGCAATCAAGTAAATGTTTATGCCCTAATTTTTTTATAGCTTTCTTTATAGCAATAAATTCTGCATGGGCAGTGGAATCTTTCTTTTTTTCGACCTCATTATGTCCTTTAGATACAACTTCGCCATCTAAAACGACAACTGCTCCAACTGGTACATCCTCACTTTGCAAAGATTTTTTGGCTTCAAGCAGTGCAATTCTCATAAAGAATTTAAAGTCCATATCAAAAAAGAAAAACAAAAACAAATTTAAGTATTATTAACCATTTTTTTAATTTGATCGTCTTATGAATTTTTATTTGGATATGTTTCAGGGTGAAATAGGAATTACCAAAGGGGTTATCACTTCTTTGCATCGTTCAAACAACAAGCTAAATATTATAGTTGATGGAAAAGCATTCAATTTTGGCGATGCTTTTGCTTGCCTTGGATTTACCGACTCGCATTTGCACCTTATGTATGGTGGCGAATTTCTTTCGATGCCCGATTTGACTAAATCTACTTCTGCTGAAAATTGTGCTATCATTATAAAGAAATATCCTTTCTATCGAGGCAATTGGCTTTTTGGTAGAGGGTGGAATCAGGAACAATGGAAAATTAAAAAGCTACCAACCAAAGATATTTTGGATAAATTTTTCCCTAATCAACCAGTTTGTTTAATTAGACAAGATGGTCATTGCCTATGGTTAAATTCAAAGGCTCTTGAAATATGTAACATTACTATGTACACACAGGATCCTAATGGTGGCATAATTTTAAGAAACGAATTTGGTGATCCCACAGGTATTATCCTTGATAATGCCATTGAACTTGTTAAACAACATCTACCTAAATATTCCTCTTCTCAGAATTTATTTTTTATAAAAAATTGTGTCAATTTCCTTTCTAATTTTGGGATTACAACCATCCACGATATGGACGTTGACCCCGAAATGATAGATCTATATTTTGACTACTTTGCAAGTACAAACCCAAAACTAAATACAAGAATATTTCTATCCGGAAATAAGTTTGAAAAAATAGATTTCAAAATCAATAAATATAGAAACGATTTCATGAAAATCGTAGGATTGAAATTTTACATGGATGGAGCTTTAGGTTCTTATGGTGCTTTGCTTTCTGAACCTTACTCGGACAACCCTAAAATGATAGGTTTACAACTACTAGATTTAGATAAACTATACAATGCTTTTGAAATTGCTTCTAAAAACAAGATTGGTGTTGCAATTCATTCAATAGGGGACAAAGCAACAAGTTTAATTCTGAAAACCTTGGAAAAATATTTGATTCAAGGAAACAAAAAACCGAAGTTTGTCCGAATTGAGCATTGCCAAGTTGTTCACAAATCAGATATTCCAAAATTTAACACCTTGGGGATAATAGCATCAATTCAACCTATTCACTTTTTATCTGATTATAGTATGGCCATTTGTAGGCTAGGAAAACGCACTGAATATTCTTATCCATGGAAGTCTTTTATTGACAATAATGTATTGATTTGTAGTGGTTCAGATTTCCCTATCGATGACCCGAACCCAATTAAAGGTATCCACTGCCTAGTAAATAGAAAGAAAATCGACAGTTACAAATTGTTTGGAGATGAGGCAATAAACATTGAACATGCAATTAAAAGTTACACAACTAATGCAGCAAAATCAATTTGTGAACCAATTGATAAAATTGAGGTCGGTTATTTAGCAAATTTAGTAATATTAAATATCAATCCTTTTCAAACTGATTTTGAATCCATTGAAAAAGTTAAGATTCTTGCAACAATTTCACAAGGAAATGTCATTTTTCATATTTAGAAAATTATTCTTATAGGCGAACTGCAATTTGTATAGTTTTGAATAAAGTCCTCCGGATTGCAATAATTCAGAATGTGTACCTACTTCTTTTACCGATCCTTTGTGCAATACAATGATTTTATCAGCTCTTTGAATAGTTGAAAGTCTATGGGCAATAACTAGTGAGGTCCTACCGGAAACTAATTCTAATGTTGATTTTTCAATTTGCTTCTCTAATTCAGGATCGATATTTGATGTAGCTTCATCAAGAATAAATATCTCTGGGTTTCGAATAATTGCTCTGGTAAAAGAAATCAATTGCTTCTGACCAGTAGACAGAGTAATTCCTTTTTCCACAACATTAGTATTAAATTTTTCAGGAAGTTTCTCAATAAATTCTAAGGAACCAATTTTAGAGGCCGCAACTACAACGTCTTGGTAAGTCATCGAGTGGTTTCCCATCGATAAATTGTCAATGATTCCCCTAGAGAAAAGAAAAACATCTTGGTTTATGTAAGAGATTTTTTCACGTAAAGAATACAAATCATAATGCTTAATGTCGACCCCATCGATTAAAATTTGGCCTTGAGAAATATCGTAGAACCTGCACAACAAATTTGCAATTGTGGTTTTTCCAGCACCAGTATGACCAACTAAAGCAACAGTTTCACCTTTATTTATCTTAAAAGAGAGATTCCTCAAAACCTGCTTTCCCTCTTCGTAAGAAAAACTAACATCTCGAAACTCGATAGAGTCCTTCAAATGTGAAAATTTTATTGAACCATAGAAATTTTCGATGGTAGGTTTTGTTTCGAGTACTTGAAAAATTCTCTCGGAAGAGGCCATTGCATTCTGCAAGTTTGTGAACTTTTCGGACAAATCCCTTATGGGTCGGTAAAACATTTCTGCATATTGTATGAATGCAAAAAAAGTCCCTAAGGTCATCAATCCAGATGAAATATTTTGAGCAGTATAAAAAATAATAATACAAAGGGAAATCGCACTTAACAATTCGATTGTAGGGAAAAAGACTGCATAGTAGTTTATAGTTTTAATCCATAAATTTTTGTTCTCTTGATTTATTTCTTCAAATTTTGTATTGAACTGCTTTTGCCTATTAAAAAACTTTATCGTTAAAAGTCCAGCCAGGACTTCATTTATGAAAGAATTCAACCTAGCTACACTTAAACGAACTTTCCGAAATACTTTTCTCACCTTATTCCTAAAAACCCAAGTTGAAATGACTAAAAAAGGAATCACCGATAAAGTAAGCAAAGTTAAGTGCAAATTCAAATAAAACATAAAACAGATAATTGAAATGATTAAGATCAAATCAGTTATAATTACAATCAGACCACCGGAAAGAATATCTGAAATGGTTTCGACATCATTTGTTACCCGAGTAACAAGCCTACCAACTGGATTTTTATCAAAAAAAGAAATATCTAACTTCTGAATATGATTGAATATATTATTTCGCAGATTGTTAATCGCCTTTTGCCCCAATAACTTCATAGTATAATTAGCAACAAACTGCACGGTTGAATGAGCTATAAGAACAAAAAAAATAAGAAAAATAAATAACAAAAAACCTTTAGAGTCATAATGAAGTATGTATTTGTCAATTGCCATTTTCGAAAGATACGGTCTCACTGGACCTAATAAAGTAGTGAGCAACATTAAAAACAAAGCAAAGTAAAAATATTTAATATAAGGTTTAACAAAATGGAATAACCTTTTAATGATTTTCCAATCGAATTCTCTAAATTCTATTTCTTCTGTCGATTCTTTTAACATGATTAAAGTAATTTTGTACTAAGAGACTAACTAAATCCAAAAAGTCGTTTGGAGTAAGTTGCTCAGCTCTTAGGAAGGCAATTCTTTGAAGAAAATTGTCATTTTTTATTATCTGTTCATTAAAATTCAATCTTTTGAATAAAGAATTCAGGAGAATCTTTCTCCTTTGATTAAAAGCAAGCTTAACAATTTCTTTTAAAATTAAAAAATTTTCATATTCTTTGAAATTTTCTTTAAATTCTACTTCAATTACGGTTGAAAATATTTTAGGTTTTGGATAAAAGCAAGTTGGAGAAACATCAAAAAGTTTTACAATGTTTGCAAGTAGTTGAAAAATTACCGAGAGAATTCCATAATCTTTAGTACCCGGGCTACCTATTAGACGATTTGCAACTTCTCGTTGTACCATAAGCAAAACTTTATGGTAAAATTTCCGTTTATCCAAAATCTTGAATAAAATTGGGCTAGTAAGATAATATGGAATATTTCCCACGAGAATGATATCTCGACCAAATTTGTCGACCCAATATTTTTCATTGAATTCCAAAAAACTTTGATTTACAATCTCGAAAAAATAATTTTGGTTGCTTTTCTTAAACTCTTCTAAAATATCGAAAAAGTTTTTGTCAATTTCAACTCCGACATAATTTATTGGAAATTCAGTTAAAAACTTTGTTAGAGCACCTCGGCCGGGTCCTATTTCAACAATAAAGTCGTTATCCTGTATGGCTAAAGAAGAAATTATCTTTATTACGATGTTTTTATCGATTAAAAAGTTCTGTCCCAGTGATTTTTTGGGGGAAATAGAGGAAAAATTCATCTTAAGTTTTATTAAAAATAGAATAGAGTTTGCGGTACAATTCTTCCATCGATTGGGAGATTACTTTTGTATCAGAAATTACAGAAATAAATGAAGTATCACCATTCCAGCGTGGAACAACATGGAAATGAATATGTTCGGGTAACCCAGCACCGGCAACCCTACCAATATTTATCCCAACATTATATCCTTGGGGTCTTAATACTTCTCCGAGATAATTAATTGCTAATCGAACAACTTTGATTAAATCCAAAAGTTCATCATCTTTCAATTCGTCCAACATCGGTACATGTTTAATTGGACAAATAAGTAAATGCCCAGAATTGTAAGGATACTTGTTTAACAGCACAATTGAGCATTTAGTGCGAAAAACAACTAATCGTTCTTTTTCTTCAATGGGATTATGAATAGCGTCACATACAAAACAACTTGGATTTTCATTATTTTCACTAAAAGACTCAATATATTTTGACCTCCAAGGGGACCAAAGAATTTCCATACCTACTCCCATATTAAATAAATACGAAAAACGCTTACACAAAAAAAAGTGTAAGCGTTTTAATATTTCTTCTGTAAAATTTTACAAAGTAAAACGAATGTCGACGCCAGCTTGAATTGAACTAACTTTCCAAGATTCAACATTGTTCATATTTGTAACACCAAGATTGTAGAAAATACCTGGGATTATGTCTATTTTTGTACCAGTAATAATTTCGTATTGAACACCAAACTTTAGTGCAAATCTAATTGAATTTGCATTAACTCCCGGATTTTGTTGTGTTGGTCGAGCGGGAACTCCATCCCACGAAACAATGGTTCTGTCGTTGTTTTCATATCGAACAACCTTTGCAGCATTTGGATCATTGGGGTCAATTCGCTTAAATTTGACGTTGGGGGGCTCAGTTAGTTCCATCTTTTGAAGTAGGTTACTCTTCAAAACAATATCAAAGCTTGGACCTCCAGTAACAACCAACCCATATGCAATATTAAATTTATACAAAGCCTCAATTGTGAGCAAGCTATATGTAACTTCAAGAGCATGGCGAGTAGAAGATAAAACGGTAGTATAACTTCCAGGTTTATCTTCTACAAGAGAAGGATATGTGTCGCCCTCTTTGGTGAAAGAGGCAGGCATTGTACTATAAAGAATTCGACCAACTAATGAATGCTTTGATGCAATTCCACCTAAAATCTGTTCGTAAAAAGCTCCTATGAAAATACCATTGGAGGAACCGTTAGTAAAAAAAGGACAAAGTGGATCATCAGCAAATGAAGCGAGATTCGCAGAATGTACGGCTCGGTTAAAACCTGCAACTGGTCCAAGATAAATTGCAGCACTACCTTTCCCGGGTCCCAGAGGGGTTGGTCCTTCTTCTTCTTCTTGTGCAAAAGTAACAGTTAATGTACAAAAAAATATTGCAAATACAATAGAATAAAATTTCATAAAACACCTACTTTAATTTTATTACCATTAATTGTTTTGTTCTATCAAAAAAATGCAATTTTACAAAATAAATTCCATTTCCCATAAATGAAAAATCGACCTTTTTGCAACTTTTGCCTACTTCAACTTCAATTTTTATTTTCTCTTGAATCATATTTCCTAATTTATCAAAAATTTCCATTAAAACAAAATCTTTTTTATTTGAAGAAAATTCTAAAATAAGCTCATCATCAACTGGATTTGGATAATAATTTATCAGAAATGCCCCGTTAATCAATTCAATATCTCGCAAAGGATAAACACAAACTGGTTCTATTTGTACAATAAGGAAGCTATTAATTGAATAAAAACAATGGTTTTCATCGACTTCGACATTAAATTTAACCTTTTGATATTCAGTCAAAAAAAGTTGGAAAGGTAAACGTAAAAACCATTGCGTCTTGTCTTCTTCTATCTTAACATTTTGGCAAGTAATTTCTACCGTATTATCCTTAAAAACACTTTGTGCTTGCAATTTCCAAGCTCTCTTTGAATCCTGAAATTCAATTTCTAATGGTTTCTGTAAGAAAGTGACCTGATTTGGCTGGTTTGTTTCTATTTTCAGATTTAAATCGAAGGGTATTTCAGAAGATTTCAAGAATAAACCATTTAAAAGAACCTCGTATTGTTCACCAATTCTTAACTTAGATTTGTCCGTTTCAATTGAAACCCTTTGCTCAATTTTTGGAACTTTTAATTGGATCTCTTTGTATAGTACCGAATCTCCATGTTCCCCAAAAATTATTGCCAACTTCAAAATAACATCACCACTTTTTTCCGGAACTCCAGCAAAGTAACCTATAATATTCTTAGATGGTTCTACAATTTTTCCAGTAATAGTAGTGTCTGAATTAGTCAAAATAAAATTAATGAATTCGAACTTAGTTCCATAAATAGGGAACGGAATATTCCCAGTATTTTCAACTGAAAATTCAAGCTTTAATGAATTACACGCAAACTCTGGTAAAATATATCTTACAATAAGGTTTGCATTCAAAGTATCTCTACTTTTGGCATAACCAATAACATTAATTTTTGACACAAAAAATGAATCTGAAGTAGTTGCATCGGAAAGAACTTTTAATTCCAGAACGTGGGCTCCAACAAAATCTGGTTTAAATTTGATTGGTAAAGTTAATACCGACCCTACTGGAATAAAGAGATCCTTTAGTAAAGAATAGTCTATTTCGAAAGAATTGAAGTCTCCAGAGATAGGAACGATTTCGTTAATGAACAAATCATCTGTTCCGGTCGAAAAAACAACTGGAAAATCCCTACTAACTTGATCATAAACTAAAATTGTATCAAAAATTGCATCTTTTGTGACAATTTCCGGAAGTATTCCTTCCCCATACAATTCTATTGATAATTCGGGATGAAATTTCCAATTAACTTGGTAATGAGCTTTTTGTGTTTTCAAACCAACAGATTTTGGTTCAAATTTAAGTTTAACTGCTAAAGTGTCCAAGAAGGAAATATTTTGTAATTCTAATTCACCAGAGAAGTTTGAGTCGAATTTATCGTAGTTTTTAAAATCTACTGTAGCATCAATATTTCCCTTATTAATAATATAAACTACTGTATCTTTGGTTTTTCCAACCCTTACCTTTCCAAAGTCGATTTTAATAGATTCAACCAATGGGGCAACCCCAATTCCTTTGATCTCCGCTTTCGGCTTTTGTTTTAATTCATCAAAAAACAAAACATTACTTACAAATTCTTTTCTATCGTTAGGGATGAATTTCACATCGAAATAAGTTGTATCTTGACTTTTTAAAATAAATTTGCCTTTGTTCAAAAGTATAAAAATATTTGGATAAGTACTAATAGTAAGAGAGTCGAAGTTTATTGGTATGTCGCTTAAATTAACAATACCAACTTTCCCAATTGCAGTATCTCCAATGTAAACTTTCCCAAAGTCAAATCCCCAAGTTAAAAATTTAAAAATTAAGAATTCAACTTTGATAGGAACCTTATAAATTAAATTGCAGTCGGTTTTGACGAGTAAAGTATCGAATAAATCCTGAGTATTTCCATTAGGTGAAAGGGTTATTAAAATCGAAACGCTATCATTAGTTGTTAAATTAAAAGGAATTTTACGATTTACATACCATCGTAATCTTGGATCATTATTTGCAAAAGAAATTTCAAGCACATTAATGTTTTTACCACTATTTTTAATAACAACAGGTTTCTGAAGTGTGTCGTATAGTTTAACTTGGGAAAACACCAATTCATTAGTAATTGTAATAGAAGGAGGTTCATAATTATAAGAAAACCTCTTGGAATTGCCATTCTTATCCCTAACTTCAATTACTATTTTTCCTTTTTTAAACGGGTCGATGACATTAGCAAAAAAGTGAGCAAAAGTTGTAGTATCAGTTATGGAATTTAAAAAGTAAGAGAAGTTGAAAGTGCTATCGGGAATTGAATAAATATAACTAATACCAGTATTGGGTTCTTTTTTTGGTTCAAAAAAATAACCTTGAATTCTACCACATTCCGCTGAAAAAGTTAATTCTGGAGGTATTGAGTCACCTATATAAGGATTAACGAGGCTCGACCCCAAAACAAGAGCATAAGCATCGGCAAGTCCTACACCATAAACAATTCCAGCTATTTTACCTTTATTTGTCTTTATTTGGTATCTACCATAAGGTATTTGAATATTAGCCCAAAAGAAAGTATTGTTGAACAAATTAAAAATGTAAATATTATTTGTTATGTCGACAATTTTAGTTGAATTCAAATAAGTTTCTTGCAAAGCATCATATGTACCAATAATATTCACAAAATGAGCTACAAATTGTCCGGGATTCCATGTAATATTTGCAGGTGTTTGAAATGTAACATTTGTAACAAATTGTTCAATAGGGGGAACCAAAGTCATAGCGGGATCGTAATTAGGGGAATCAAAATCAGATCCAGAATGCATGATAAATTGAGCCATTTGAATAGGTTTGTCGGAAATCCATTTGGTTGGTTCCGAAACGAAAGGTATCTCCAAAACATCATAACTACCAGTTAATACATAAGTCTGGGTTCCAGAATTCCTAATTGCAGTTATTGTAGTATTGCTAAAATACGTTGTAATTTTAATTAAATCACCTAAAGCACTTGTGCCAAAAGGCACAGTAATAAATTCCCTTCCCCAAGCGGCTGTTGGCATTAGCATTTCGCAAATATGATTTTTAGAGTCCCATTTAGGAGGCAGATTTTGAGGTATTGCTGTACGAACATGACCAGAAATAACTCCAAATGGTTTGTTTCCCCGAACAACAGTTCCACTCAAATCTCCGTAGCCTTTAACAAATGGGAATGACTTAACTAGATAGGTTTGCCCTTTGTGGAGAGTAATATTCTTTGGATATCCAGCCTGATTACCCTTCTCCGTGATTGTTTTTGGATAAAAAGTAACTTCAGTTGAATCGTAAGCACCAATAATCAAAAATTCACTTTGACGAGGAGTTTTTCGATATAGGGAATCCGCAGGATCAAGATAAACATCAGATAAAGTATTGTATTGATCATTGGCAATTGAAATGATCACATATTCTTTACCCCACTTTTCTACAGGTATTGCAGTATAGGCATCCGATGTCAAATACTGTGTTGAAAACCCATAAACAAGAATAGGATTTGTACTTAAAATTTCAATTGCTTTTTTTTGTACAACTTCCGATTCAAAACATTCAAACTTCAAAGGTACATTAATTTCCAAATTCCTGGAGGAGTTGACATTATAAAAATTTACAACACTATCATTAGGAAAAATGAGAGTAATATCTGTAGTCGAGGAGGGGAAAATAAACAACTTTAATTGTAAACCACCATACCTTGGGTCGATTGTAATTTCATTCTGCATAAAACCGACAAAAAAATGGGTCCCTTCGTAAGAGGAGTATTGTGTCCGATTTGCAAGAACATCTAAGTTATTTAAAAGTAATAAACTAAGGAATATGTATTTCAAAACAACTTTCATTTCTTCACTAAAATACATTTTAATTTAATAAAATTTTTTTAAAAATTTAATAAATTTTTGGCTTATTCAAAAGATACTCATTTGGAATGTTATAAAACTTGTCGAAATTTTTTTCGAAAATAATCTTTGGAATTACTTCTCCATTAACATTTTTAAGCCAAACTATATTATCGACTTTATTATTTTTAAAATAAATAATCACACTATCAGAGAAATAATTTGCTAAATTTATTTCGTTGGTTTCTTCATTTTCGAGGAAATAGCTTGTTCTTGAATTTCCAAGACCTAAAATAAAATCTATTTTGCTATCGTTGAAAACTATCTTAACAGTGTCTGAATTTATCTTATTAATATAGAATGTATCTATACCACTTGGAGAGAGAATTACAGCATTTCGAAGAAACTCAACTAAAGTTATTTTCTTATCTTTCATCAAAAAGAACAGTGAATCTCCTCGAAACTCTGTTGAATCAAACCATAACATAGGGGAACCAACCAGAAAGCCAATTTCATTTTCTCGCTCAAACATACCAAATTTTCCAATCGCAACAAGTTCATCTTTGAAAAGTCTTACATTGTTTATCAATGTCATAATATTTACATTTTCTTCGGACTTCGAAACCAAAGTATCGGCGAAAATGAACAGTGTGTCGAACTTGGTCTCCGCAATGTCTTCATTAATAATTTGAATTGTATCAATTTGTATTAATCTTGGATTATCGTAACTTTTGGTAATTCTGTTCTTTCTATCCCAAAATAATTTACCAGAGGAAATTTCTACTGCCTCATATTTTCCCCTCGCTAGTACTTTTGATGTAGCAAAAAATATACCTTCAGACTTGGAGTAACTAAGGGTATCGCAATTTAATATTAATGAATCTGTCTGTAACTTAACATTTCCATAAGCATTAACGTTTTGAGTTGAACGATCGTAATCAACTATATTTCCAAGTAATTTTGCTTGTTTCTCCTCGTAAACCACGTTGTTGAAAAAGTTTGCAATTCTTGTTCTAAAATTGTAGACACCATAATTTGCTTTTAAATAATTCTGAGGGTCTTTTATCTCGATTTGCGAGGGTGAGTTTGCAATGGATTTGTTTCCATCGTATTCTATATATTCAGAAATTAAAACAAGAGTATCTTGCACTAATTTAACAGAGCCTGACAAAATCGCACGATTTTCCTCGAGAAAATGGGTTGCTTTGTTGCAAAATAAATCAACATTTCCTTGGCGAAGACGTACATTCCCAAAAAAATCTCGTACTGGAGCTTCGTTAATTCTGTATCCAACAACACTATCGGCATTTACAAGAACTATTGGATTTTGACAAAACAAAGAAAAGCTTGCAAACATTAATGTGAAAGCTAGTCTAAACATTGGAAAGCAATTTGGATTTATAAATTTGGTAATTTTCTTCATCGAAACAAACAAATACAATTTTTTCAATTTCGGGATTATCCTTTAAAAATGTTTTCACAGTGGTTATGGAAATTTCGCTGGCAAGCTCTTTAGGAAATCCATAAGCACCAGTGGAAATATTGGGAAAAGCAATACTTTTAAGTCTATACTCTTTAGCTAACTTTAGAGAATTCCAGTAGGCTTGTTTCAACAGTTCTTGCTCCCCATAATTTCCACCTTTCCAAATAGGACCCACCGCATGAATAACATACTTGCAGGCTAACCTCCACGAGCCGGTAATTACTGCATTACCTGGGGGACAACTTCCGATTTTAGCAACAACTCGTTTACATTCTTCAAGCAATTCGGGACCGGCAGCGCGATGAATTGCACCGTCGACACCCCCACCACCCATCAAACTACTATTTGCAGCATTAACAATTGTATCTACCTCAAGCTTTGTAATATCACCTTTGACTAATACAATATCAGACATTGGAAAACTAAGTTGTTTTCATTAAAAAAATAAAAATAGTAAAAAACCAAGAACTGATGAGTAATTAATTCCAAACTAAAATACTAGCTGAAGAGTTTGCCCAGTTAATTATTGGAGAGAAATAAACACCAAACAATAACGTTAGTACAGTAAGAATAATGACAACTACTTGATTTATTAAGGAAACACGTATTGTAGGTTTTTCAGCATCTATTCCACGAATAAACATGTTTCGCATAATCAAAACATAGTAGTAAAGAGAAATTACGCTATTGATTACTCCAACTACAGCAAGCCAAATCAAGCCTGCATCGATAACAGCTGCAAAGACATAAAATTTTGCAATAAACCCCGCTGTAGGTGGCAACCCAATTAAAGAAAAAAGCAAAATTGTAAACAAAGAAGCAATAAATGGTGATCGATAACCCAACCCTTCGAAATCTTTGATCTCCTCGCTATCTATTTCATTTGAAATCAGCATAACGCAAATAAATGCACCAATGTTCATTAAAAGATACATAAAGAAATAGACAAGTACAGCTGCAGTTCCGTTGTCATTTAATACAGCTACTCCCATTAACAAATACCCAGCATGAGCAATACTTGAATATGCTAAAAGTCTTTTCAAATTACTCTGCCAAAGGGCAACTATATTCCCAATAGTCATTGTTAAAGTAGAGAGAATTGCAATGATCAAAGACCAATCAATGCTTGTTGCCATTGTCCATATTGCTCCAAATGGTTCTGTTGGAAGAGAAAGAGCAAGCTTTAAAAAGCGTAAAAGGACTGCAAAGCCAGCGGCTTTAGATGCAACTGAAAGATATGCAGTAATTGTTATCGGTGCTCCCTCGTATACATCTGGAGTCCAAAAATGAAAAGGTACTGCAGAAATTTTATATGCAAATCCAGCAAGAATCAATATTGTAGCAACAAAAAATGCAAGAGAATCAACCTTGTTTACTGCTAAGAAATCTCTGATTTCCACTAAATTCAAGCTTCCAGTAATCCCAAAAAGTAAAGAAATTCCATATATCATCAATCCTGAAGATACTGCCCCAAAAATAACATACTTAAGCGAAGCTTCGCTTGCTCTGCGAATTTCTTTTGTATATCCAGAAAGTATGTATGATGAGATACTCATTGTCTCGATTGCAAGATATATAAGTATAAGATTTGTTGCTCCAGTTACAAGGAACATACCAAAGGTCATACCAACCAAAAAAGTGTAAAATTCACCAAGATTACGGCCTTTTTCTAAAAGCTCTTTGCTTTCCAAACTCATTAACACTATAAGTATGTTAGTAATTAAAATGATTATCTTAAAGAAAAAAGCAAAGTCATCCAAAACAAATGAACCAAAAAAACCAATTCCAGTTCTGGGCTGAATTAACAAAAAAACACCAGTTATAGTAAAACCTATCAATGAAATATAAGCATTGACAAATCTGTACTTACTAAAAATTAAATCAGTAACAATTAAAATCAAGAGACTGATTACAAGAACTAGCTCTGGAACAAAATAATTAAGACTGCTTTGCAGATTACTTACTAAATTTCCAAATTCTATCATGATTTACACACCCAAAACTTACATTCCAGAAAGAAAGTTGCCAATAAGAACATAAGGTTTCATTAATTCCACAAATGAATTAACCGAAGTATTCATCAAACTCAACATTGGATTTGGATAAACCCCGAGAAAAACGATAATTAGAGCAAGAGGAACAAGGGCAACATATTCCCGACCAATTAAATCGTCTCCCTGAAAATTCTTGCCAGTAGGATCCCAAGGTCGGTTCCATTTATCAGGTAATTTTCCAAAAAAGACTTTCTGCAACGTCCACAACATATATGCAGCGCCAAGAATTATTCCAAGACCCGAGGCAATGGTTAAATAGGGATATGTATTGAATGCACCCAAAAATACTAAAGCCTCGCTAATAAATCCACTTAAACCAGGAAGACCAATCGCAGCAAAGAAAGCAACCATCATTACTGCAGTGTATATTGGCATTTTTGTTGCCAAACCACCAAAATCGTCCAATCCACGTGTATGAGCACGGTCGTATATTACACCTACAATCATAAAGAGCATAGAAGTTATTGTCCCATGATTAAACATTTGAAATATAGCTCCACTAATTCCCTCGGGCCTCATCGAAGCTAAACCAAGCACAACATAACCCATATGGCTAACACTGGAATAAGCAATTAGTTTCTTGAAATCCCTTTGCCCCACTTTATGTTGTCCCAAAGCACATAATGCACCATATATAATACTTATCATACCAACCCAAGCAATAAGTGATTGGAAATAGCCCACGGCATCGGGGAAAATAGGAAAGGCAATTCGAATCATACCATAAGTTCCCATTTTTAAAAGAACTCCGGCAAGAATGACACTAATTGGAGTTGGAGCCTCAACGTGTGCATCGGGCAACCAAGTATGGAATGGTACGGATGGAACTTTTATCGCAAAACCGATGAATAAAGCCATGAAAGCTACATATCGGATTGTTGTATGCAATCCAGAAAAAATTGAATTTGGTTTATAATTGTCTGGATTCATCATATCGAGAATACTAAAGGAACCTACACTATAATATAGCCCTATAATAACCAGCAACATAAAAACAGAACCCACAAGAGTATAAATAAAGAACTTAATTGCTGCATATTCTTTTCTTGGACCACCCCAGATTCCAATCAAAAAATACATTGGCAATAGCATCAATTCCCAAAAAACATAGAACAAGAAAAAATCTAAAGCAACGAAGACGCCCATCATCCCAGTATCCAAAAGAAGATACATAGCAAAATAACCTTTTACACCCTTCTCAATAATAAATGAAGGGAATACTGCAACGAAACAAACAATTGCCGTAAGCAGAACCATGGGAACGCTTAACCCATCAATGCCAAGGAAGTATTCAATTTTGATATGACCAATTAAAGGAAAGTTTGCATCAATCCAAGTAAATCTCTCAACAAATTGAAAGGTAGTAACATCATTTACACCAGGCAATCCTTTATTATAGTTTATATATACTAAAATTGCAAAAATAAGTTGAACAAAAGTAAACCCAACAGTAATCCATCTCATTATAAGGTGTGCTACTTCACGGTTTTTCTGCTCTTTTCCAAGGGGAACAAGAAGTACCAATAACATTCCAATGATTGGAAGAAAAACCAGCCAAGTTAAAATCGGAAATCCCAAACTACTTTGCATTCTTTATATCCTCCATTTAAATTTTAAACAATTTTCAGAATAAGAAATAAACAATGAGAATTAAACCCACTACGGCAAATGCAACATAAGTTTGAACGCGACCTGTCTGCAAGTTTCTAACCATAGAACCAAAGAAACCAGTAATACTTGCAATTAGATTCACCAAGCCATCAATCACAATGTTATCGAAATGCCCAATAAAATAACCAAAATTTCTTGTTAGCCAAGCAGTACCATTAACTAGACCATCTATAATAATTAGATCAAATAATGCAGATACCTTTGAAAGTCCAACGGTACTAGCAACCACAGTTGCATTGTAAATTTCATCAAAATACCATTTTCGAAATGAAAAATTAAATAAGAAACGAAATCGATTTGCAATGGAATCGGGATTCCATATTTTAAATTGATAAAGCAAAAATGCAATTAAAATTCCAGACCCAGCAATCAGCAAAGACAAAATCATCGCAGGATAGTGTGCATGGTGCATAGATTCTGCAAATTGATTTAAATAATGATGCGAACCATGTACCTCGGATTGAAAATTTTGAAAGCTTGGGCTGTACCCATTATTTAATAGGAATTCCCATTGTAGCTCTTCGGGAACAGCGCTATTAGGTTGAACTATTGCCTTTGGGAACCAACCTTGATTTGCATCAAAAGGATTCGGGGAATAAAAGAACCAAAAGGAAAGAATTGAAAGCACAAATAATGGCAAAAGAATAATCCAATTGTTTTCTTTCGTATGCTTTGCAACTTCGGTCTTTGGTATTCCGTGGAAAGAGACAATAAGTAGCCTGAACATGTAAAATGCAGTCAAGCCAGCAGAAGCAAATGCAGCAATTGGGATTAGCCAGTGCCAACCACCAGTTAATTGAGCATATGCTAGAGTACCAGCCAAAATTCCATCTTTGCTTAAAAAACCAGAAGTCAATGGTACACCAGAAATAGCCAAAGTTACAAAAAGAAAAGTTCTATAAGTCCAAGGCATAGTATTCCGAAGTCCCCCCATATTTCTTATATCCTGAGGATCTGTGTGATGATCTCCAATATGATGAGCAGCATGATGCATAGCATGGATAACAGAACCAGAAGCAAGAAACAAAGCAGCTTTGAACCAAGCGTGAGTAACAAGATGGAAAAAACCCATTGTATAAGCCCCTACACCAAGAGCCATTATCATGTAGCCAAGTTGGCTAACTGTTGAATATGCAAGAACTCGCTTAAAATCAACTTGTGTTAATGCAATTGTAGCAGCCAAAAATACAGTAATCGCACCAATGGAAGCAATAAAACTTAAAGCAGATGCTGTAAACATTACATAAACCCTCGCAGTAAGGTAAACTCCAGCAGCAACCATCGTTGCAGCATGTATTAATGCACTCACTGGAGTTGGACCTTCCATTGCATCCGGTAACCAAACATGGAGTGGAAATTGTGCAGATTTTCCAATTGCACCACAGAAAACAAAAATACCAGCAAGAGTTAAAACTGTTTCGCTACCGAAAGGCATGTTACCTTGCGATATACCACCAAATATATCGTCGAACAATAGGGATCCATAGCTAAAATACAGTATCATTATTCCAACAAAGAAACCTAAATCCCCAACCCTATTTACTAAAAAAGCTTTCTTCCCAGCATCGGCAGCAGATTTCTTTTCGTACCAAAAGCCAATTAATAGATAGGAACTAATTCCTACAAGTTCCCAAAATACATACATAAAAAGAAAGTTGTTGGCAAGGACAATTCCGTTCATGGAAAATGTAAACAGCCCCAAGTAAGCAAAATAGCGTGAAAACTTAGGATCGCCCGCCATGTATTCAATAGAAAACAAATGTACCAAAAAACTGATTAATGCCACAACAACAAGCATTATTGCAGCAAGGTTGTCAATTCCAATCCCAACCTTCAGTTGAATCGTTTGTAAATTAATCCATGTAAATTTTAATTGAAGGATTTTATCAGATAACTCAAAAAGCAAGTTATTACTTTGATTTACTCTTGTTTCATAATGGTTAAAAACTTTGTAATAACAACCTATTAATGAAAGAATAAGAACCAACCCAAGAATCGAAGTAGCGACAATTGAACTAAACTTGCCAATTTTTTTCCCAAAGAAGATATTGATAACGAAACTTAAAAATGGAAGTAAAAGAACTATTAAACCGATATAAATTAAAATTTCTCCCGTCATAGTCTCAATCCCTTATCAATAAATTAATCTTTAAGACTGTCTATCTCGTCTACATTTATGTGCTTATAGTTTTGGTAAATGTTTAGAACAATTGCCAAAGCAACAGCAACTTCGATTGCTGCAAGCATAATAACAAAAATTGCTGCAATATGTCCATCGATTTTCAAAGCGTTGAACTTTGCAAACGCAACGAAATTAATGTTGGCAGAATTTAAAACTAATTCAACACCCATCAAAACAAGTACTGCGTTCTTTCGAGTTATGATTGCAAAAATTCCTAAACCAAACAGAATTGCACTTAAAACGATGTAGTGAGTCAAACCTATTCCCATTCTATTTTCTCCTTGCTATTATTGCAGCACCAATAATTGCTATTAAAAGAAGAACAGAAGCAGACTCGAAAGCTAAAAGATAATTAGTTAAAAGCTCCTTGCCAATTGGTTCTATAGTTGATGACACCTCTGTTGAAGCTTCAGGTACTATCCTCCATTTCGTTGTAATGGCAATATAGGAAAGCGAAAAAATGGCGAATAATGAAATCAGACCAGCAAAAAAAGTTTGAATTTTGCCCGTTTGTCCGCTTTTTATATCTACCCCGGTAATGTTGCTGGTAAGCATAATACCAAAAATCAAAAGGACAAGAATTCCTCCAATGTAAATCATTATTTGAGTAACGGCAAGGAAGTCAGCATTTAAAAGAACATAAATTCCAGCGACTCCAAAAAAAGTAAACAAAAGTGCAAAAACCGAATAAATCATATTTTTTGATAGAACCACAACCAAAGCAGAGCCAATGATCATTACCGCAAAAAACCAAAATACCAATTCAATTAGCATAAGTTTATCCTACTCTCAATTAATATCGGTTTAAGATGATTCAGTTTGTTGTTTTGCTTTTTCAGCTTTAGCAGCTTTTTCCTTTTCAGTCCATTCCAAAAACAAGCGTTTTTTCTCCTCAATCTGTTCTGTAGACATTGTTGAGAAGCTATGAATCAAACCCTCGCGTGTGTAACTGCTGTATTCAAAATCTATTGTATGCTTGATAGCATCTGTCGGGCAAACTGTAGTGCATAATCCGCAAAAGCAACATTTAGCAAAATCTATATCGTACCTTGGTACCCAAATTTTGCGAGGTGAACCATCAAACATAGTTGGTTTTTCAGGGTCCGTCGGTACAACTCTCAAAGTTTCGACTGTTATACACTGAACGGGGCAAATCCTTGCACACTGCATACAACCATTGCATCGATCTGGAATGAGTTGCAATCTATTCCTAGCGATTGGGGGTATTGGATAACGCTCATTTGGATATTGGATGGTAACTTTTTTTGCAAATAGGTGCTTCAAAGTTACTTTCATCCCTACAAGTATTGTATAGAACCAGGTCCATACATATTTGAAATAATCTATCATAACAACCTCCAATCAAATTTAGAATAATCAATATATTATTCTATATATACTGATTACAAGAAAACAAACTAATGCAAAAGGTAACAGTACCTTCCATCCAAGGTACATAAGTTGGTCAACTCGAACACGGGGCAAAGTCCAACGAAGCCATATTTGAATGAAAACAACAAACATAGCTTTGATGACAAACCAGAAAACACCCCACCAAAAACCACTCATAAAAGAACCAAAAGGGGAAGACCAACCACCTAGGAAAACCACAGCCAATATTGCCGACACAACAAACATGTTTGAATACTCAGCAAAAAAGAACATTGCGAACTTCATTCCTGAGTATTCAGTATGGTATCCAGCAACCAATTCAGATTCGCCTTCTGGAATATCGAAAGGAGTTCTATTAGTTTCTGCCAACGCAGCAATCATATAAATTAATGATAAAATCAAAGTAAATGGCAAAATCCAAATTTTGGTCCAATTTCCGGGACCTCCAAAAATAAACCAATTCCAAAATCCACCTTCTTGAAGCAAAGTAATTTTTTGCATATCCAAAGAATTAGCTAAAACTGCAGCAGATAGAATTACAAGTGCACCCGGTATTTCATAGCTAATCATTTGGGATGCAGAGCGCATTGAACCTAGTAAGGAGTATTTATTGTTGGATGCCCAGCCTCCCATGACAATTCCTATGACAGCAAAAGCACCAACAGCAAAAACATAGAACAGACCAATATTTATCTCGGCAGGTACGAATGCTGCACTAAATGGAATAACAGCAAAGCCAGCAAAAGAGCCAGCAAAAATCACATAAGGAGCTAAGTTAAATAGAAATCTATTCGCACCTGCAGGAACAATGTCCTCCTTTTGTATTAATTTCACTACTTCAGCTAAAGGTTGCAAAATACCATAAGGTCCAGTTCGCATAGGACCCAGTCTTTCCTGAATCCAAGCAGAAATTTTAAGCTCGCCAAGGATTGCAATCAATGCATAGATAATCAAAAAAACAAGAGGAAGTATAACACTAATAATAGCACTTAAAAAGTTTTCCCCAAGCAAAATTTCAAAAACATTAAATGTTTCCATAAAATTCAGATTTTATACTACCTATCAATTTCGCCAAGAACTATATCAATACTTCCAAGAATAACAATCAAATCTGCAAACAAGTACCCGCGGGATATTTCGGGCAAGACACTTAGATTAACAAAGCTTGGTGCGCGTCCTTTCACTCTGTAGGGTTTATCTTTTCCATCGCTAATAATGTAGAATCCAAGCTCACCTTTTGGATTTTCACATCGAAAATATATTTCTCCTTTCGGTGGTCTTACCTTTTTTGGAATCGCTGAACTGACATCCCCACTGTTTGGCATTTGTTCAATTGCTTGTTCAATGATTCTGCAACTTTCTTCCATTTCTCGCATTCTCACAATATTTCTATCCCAACAATCCCCAACTGTACCTACTTCGCCCTTTCCAATTGGAATTTCAAAGTCAAATTTATCGTAGATGGAATATGGTTCTGCTTTTCTTAAGTCGAAGGGTACCCCAGAACCACGAAGCATTGGACCACTGCAACCATAATTTATTGCGACATCGGGAGGTAAAATGCCAATGTTAGCAGTCCTATCAATAAAAATTTTGTTATAAATTAAAAGTTCTTCAATTTCCTTGTTAGTTTTTCTTACTTGTTTAATTATTCCTAGAACATCCTCTTTGAAAGTTGGATAAACATCGTTTGCAAGCCCACCAATCCAGAAGTAATTGAACAGAAGTCTTCCGCCAGTGGCTTTTTCAAAAATCCAAAGTATATACTCTCTATCTCGAAAAAGATATAAAAACGGTGTGAAAGCTCCAGCGTCAAGACCAAATGTCGCCACAGCAATTTGATGATTTGCAATCCTATTAAGTTCAGCCATTATCACACGAATAAATTCAACTCGTTCGGGAACCTTAATACCAAGAAGCTTTTCGACAGCAATGACGTATGGCAATTCATTGTTCATCGAAGAAATGTAATCCATCCTATCGACATAGGGAATAACTTGCTGGTAATTCATATTTTCAGAGATTTTCTCGAAGCAACGGTGCAAATAACCAATATGTGGAATAACATCAGTTACAACTTCACCATCGAGCTCAACTTCCAATCTTAAAACTCCATGGGTTGATGGATGTTGTGGCCCAACATTGAGTCGCAGCCTATCGGACTCAATCTTGCTAAAATCAACATCGATAATTTTTTTTTCAGTCATTTCAATAACCTCAATATGGTACTTTCATACCGTGATAAGTTTCTGGTTCTTTGTAATCTTTCCTTAAGGGATATCCTTCCCAATCGTATGGTAAAAGTATTCTAATTAGATTGTGATGTCCTTCGAAAATAATTCCAAACAAATCGAAAGCTTCGCGCTCATGCCAATCGGCAGAACGCCAAATCCTTTCTACACTTGGGACTTTTGGTTGGTCTTTAGGTACACTTACTTTTAACACTACTTTATGTTTTTTCTTCAATGAATACAAATGATATACTACCTGCAAAGTATCGGGAAAATCGACACCAGTTAAACACATTAGGTAGTCGAAATCCAATTCTGGGTTATCTCTTAATTCCAAACAAATATCAAAAAGCTTTTCGGGAGAAACATTAATATAAGGGTCGGAAGGAGGATTGTCGACAAATTCAAAAATTGAATCGTCAAATTTTTCTTTTAGAAGAGCAAAAATGCCATTTATTTCCATTTTTCACACTTATTTGTTAGCATACCTTTTCAACCCATCTTCTTCTGCAAGTCGTTTTCTTTTTCTGAAAATAGCTTGCTGGTCTATAAGGCTTTGAAGCTTCATCATACCTTCTTCCATTGCCTCGGGACGAGGAGGACAACCTGGAACGTAAACATGAACCGGAATAATTCTATCTACTCCCTTCAGCACATGATATCCGTATTGCCAGTAAGGTCCACCACTATTGGCGCAAGAACCGACGGAAATACAGTATTTAGGTTCCGCCATTTGTTCCCAAAGCAACTTAATTCTATCCGCCATTTTTAAAGTAACTGTTCCTGTAATCATGATAAAATCAGCTTGCCGAGGAGTAGCACGAGGAATAATCCCAAACCGCATAAAGTCGAAATGAGAAGCATTCATAGCCATAAACTCTATTGCACAGCATGCAAGACCAAAATGTAAATACCAATCCGATTTGCTTCTTCCCCAATTCAAAATGTCCTCGAGAGTTCCTAAAACAATACCTCCAGCTTCATAAGGATTATCTAATCTATCTAAAAGCCCCATATAACCTCCAATAAATCATTTTTTATAAATTAAGTAGTTAATATTTGGAATAATTGGTTTAGCCCGCTCCCAGTCCAAATCACCTTTTGCCCATACATATGCAAAACCAAAAACCAAGATCAAAACAAAAATGAACATCTCGATAAAAACGAAAATGCCTAAGCCAAAAGATTTGAAATAATTAATAACCACTGCCCAAGGCAAAAGAAAGACAATTTCTACGTCGAAAAGTAAAAACACAAGAGCAACAACATAAAAACGAACATTGAATCGAACCCATGGATATCCAATTGGTTGCTCTCCACATTCGTAAGTGGATAATTTGAGTGGGTTGGGCTTATTTGGCCGAATAATTGCTGCTACTAATAATCCAACAGCAACAAACAAAAAACCTATTATAAAAAACAAAAGTACAATTCCAAATTCACTCAACATACAAATAATTCAATTAAAATAAATTTCAAAATTAAGAAAAAATGATTAGAAAGGAATATTCTAAAAAGGAAATAATAAATGAAATTTAAAAAGGCTTACTGAGTAAGTTTTATCAAGACAAAATACAAATTGTATCTTTGTGCATCAAATAATCATCAAATAATTTATAAATCAAAGAAAAGATGTTAAGGAACAAAAATAAGACTGAAAATTATTTAAGTTTGGCGATTCCATTCTCAAACTCTGCTTTAAGTTTATTATGCAAAGAAACAAAATTAGTAATTTTAGTTATTAAACTGTAAAGACTTTCAATCAATGAAATATAAATAATCCCCCTCCGTGGATTTGCAGTGGGTCTTTTAAGAGCTTTCATATAAGTGCGATGGATTCTTTTAATTTCTTTGCTGAATTCTTTTTCATTACTACTAACTTCTAAATCGAAATCAGTGGATACATCTTGTACAATCCCCAGGATTTTTTCAAACATTTCATTGAATAATTTAACAACAATCTTAAGGTCGGAAAGTTGGTTTTCGGTAAGTGGCTTCTGAGAGTTATCAACATAATCGAAGCAACGTTGTGAAATACTTAAGACTTGGTTTGAAATATGAGTAAGATTTGCCATTGCAGAGGCATACTCGTGGGAATTTTCAAATATGATATCATCGAAACCTTTTATACTTTTTGCAAAATCAAGGAATATTGTTTCAATTTTTTTGTTCAATTCCTCAGCTTGTTTTTTGGCTTTTTTCAAATCCTTCAACTTAAATTTAGATATTCCATTGATACATAAGTTAGAAATTGTTTTTACATCGTTTAAAAACTGAATTACATCGTTGTGGAAAACCTGAAAACTCTCTTGCGCACTTATACGTTGTCTTTTAATTTTTTCTTCTGCCCTAAACCTTTCTTTTTCCCTTTTTTTATGAATTATTGCGGTCCTAGCAAAAGAGAATATAATCAGACAAAAAATAATAGCAACACCGATAATTCCTGTAAAATAAATCAATATTGCGATAACTCCTGCTACAATACCACAAAATATGGCAGTAAACAACCACCCCCCTATTACAGTTAAAATTCCAGAAACTCTAGAAACAGCATTATCTCTTCCCCATGCTCTGTCGGCAAGAGCAGTGGACATTGCAACAATGAAGGTAACATAAGTAGTAGACAACGGTAACTTTAAAGCAGTTCCTAAAGAAATTAAAGCAGATGAAATTGTTAAATTAACTGTTGCTCTAATTAAATCGAATGAAGCTTGGCTCCCATCTTTTCCATTTAAAAGAATAATTTTTGTTGAGTCGAACCTTTTGTTTATTTTATTCTTTAATTTAATCGGAACAAGCTTGGATAGGAAATCTGAAAATGAAGTAAACATTCGAACCAAAAATCTTGCTAAGGGAAAAGATTCAAAAGCTTGGTAACTTTCGACTTGGCTTCCCAAGTTGACTTCTGTTGAAGTTACAGTCCTTGACTTTTTGGAAAGAAAAAGAGTAGAAATCATCACAAATCCGCAGAAAAGGAGAATTTCAGTTTGAACTTTGAATGGGTTTGCAAGAAAACCCATTTTTAAATTAAGAGGGTCGGAATAATTCATGGCATGTTGGTAGGCAAAGAGTGAACTCAACGCTGGACCTACAAAATTCACAAGGTCGTTTGAAGCAAATGAAAGAGCGATAGAGGAAGTACCAATTAAAACAATAAATCTTAAAATGTTTATTTTTAATAAAACAGCGACATAAAAAACCAACGAAACAAAAACAAAGATAAAACCTAAAATTTCGAACCTATAAGTTGAAATAAAAAATTGAGTTTCTTGGTTAATAAACGAGGCTCCTTCTAAACCCTTTACCGAAATAAAAAATAATATGAAAGTAAATGCAAAACTTCCCCAGAGGGGTCCAAACTTCTTGAAGATATTATTATAATCAAATGTAAAAATTAAACGAGAAACGAATTGCCCAAGGTAACCAAAAAGGAAAGCAAAAATTATCGATAAAACAATCGAAACATAAATAGTTGATAGCTTGCTCAAATTTAAGTAATATCCAAGACTCTCAATTGATTTACCTTCCCCAATGAGGTGAATTGCGGTTAAACCTAATGCTCCGCCAGTAACAGCAGAAACCATCGAAACAGTAGTTGAAGTCGGAATTCCGAATGTATTAAAAAAATCCAACAATAAAATATCTGTAACCAAAGTTGCAAGGAAAATAATAAGTACTTCGTACAAAGTAAAAGCTGATGGATTGAAGATTCCTTTACGAGTAATTTCCATCATTCCGCTCGACAAGGTAACCCCGACAAAGATGCCAACCGCAGCAAATGCTAAAGCTATTTTGTAGCTGGAAACTCTTGAACCGACCGCACTATTTAAAAAATTTACTGCGTCATTTGCAACGCCAACCGTCAAATCAATAATAGCTAATGTAATGGTAACAACTAGAATAACTAATGCAATTTCCAATTTTTAATATATTATTGTGAAAAATAAATCAAAATTATGAAAGTTTCTGTTAATATTTACAGTTTTTTTTTAAAACCAGAAAAGTATTTCTCCCTTTTTATTTTTTCTTAATTTTGCATTTTGTTTATTAAATCTTACATATGATACCAAGATATACGCTTCCTGAAATTGCTTCCATTTGGTCGGACGAAAATAAGTTTTCTATTTGGTTAGAGATTGAACTTTTAGCTACCGAGGCATTAGCGGAATTGGGTTGGTTCCCCAAGGATGTCCCACAAAAAATGCGGGAAAAAGCTGGCTTCGATGTCCAAAGAATCAATGAAATTGAGCAAACTACCCGTCACGATGTTATTGCTTTTCTTACCAATGTTGAAGAACATATTGGTGAACTTGCTAAATTCTTACATTTTGGAATGACATCAAGCGATATACTCGACACTTGTCTTGCTGTTCAATGCCAGCAAGCAGGAAAACTAATTTTGGATAAGCTAAATGATTTGAAAGAAACACTAAAAAGAAGAGCTATTGAATTCAAATTTACTCCCTGCATCGGGCGTTCCCATGGTGTTCATGCCGAACCAATCACATTTGGATTAAAGTTTGCTCTTTGGTTCGATGAATGCCAAAGAAATATTTCAAGATTGGAATTTGCAATAAATGAAATATCATACGGAAAAATTAGCGGGGCTGTTGGCACATACGAGCACATACCACCTTTTGTCGAAGAATACGTCTGCAAACATTTGAATCTGAAACCATCTCCTATATCTACTCAAGTAATTCAAAGAGATAACCACGCATTTTTTATCTCCACTCTTGGAATTATTGCATCAATGTTAGAAAAAATAGCTACTGAAATCAGACACTTACAACGAACAGAAGTACTCGAAGCAGAAGAATTTTTTGCCAAGGGACAAAAAGGTAGTTCCGCAATGCCTCATAAAAGAAATCCAATAACCAGCGAAAATATTTGTGGACAATCTCGTTTAATTCGCTCCTTCATTTTCCCAGCTATTGAAAATAATGTACTCTGGCACGAAAGAGACATTTCACATAGCAGTGTCGAAAGAATAATACTTCCCGATGCTACAATATCCCTTTACTACATTTTAGTAAAAACCAATGAATTAGTAAGCAAATTAGTTGTCTACCCACAAAACATGCTTAGAAATTTGGAATTGACAAAAGGTTTAATTTTCTCCCAAAAAGTACTGTTGGCCCTTATGAGAAAAGGAATGAAAAGACAGGAAGCTTACAAAGTAGTTCAAACAGCCTCTCTAGATGTATGGGAAACACAAAAAGATTTCAAAACCTCCCTTTTGGAGAAACCAGAAATCACCAGCTTTCTCTCGAAAAATGAGATAGAAGAATTATTCTCTTTCGACGAAATATATAAGAATGTAGATTTTATCTTCAAAAGATTGGGAATTGAGTAAAACCGAATAGTGGAATCAAGACAAAAACTACTGTTTTTTTCAATTATAACAATACAATTTTTAGAAAGATTCGCTTACACAAACATTTTAGTTCAATTACCAATTTTTATTGCACAAAAGGATATCCCAAACACTTTGGGGTGGGAGCAAGAAGTAAAAGGCTGGATTTTTTTTGTTTGGGCTTTAATTCAAAATCTAACTCCTGTTTTTTTTGGTATCGTTGCTGATAGAATTTCTCCCAAAAAAGCACTTACTTTTTCGTTGTTATTTGTATGCCTTGGGTATTTCTTTCTAACGCTACAACTAACAATTTACGTTTTACTATCATCAGTAATATTAATAGGATTGGGAAGTGGTGGGTTTAAACCATCAATTCAAAGTTTGCTTTCTGATATTCCAAGCAAGAAAATTTGGTCATTTTACTTGTTTGTCAACAATTTAGCGTTTTTGTTTGCACTTTTAGGGTCGAAATTTTTAAAAGGGATTAGTTGGAACCACGTATTTATTGGAAGCTTTACGATATCATTGGTAAATCTACTTCTTTCATTTTATTTAGGATTTAAATTCCTTAAAAAGAGTGATGTAGAAATTATAAAGCCACCTAACAAAGCTTATTTTAAGGAGCTTCTTTTAATATTACTAGAAAAAAGAATGCTCCTCATTATTGGAATCACAACATGTTTTGCAATGATTTATATGCAATTTTACGAAACCCTACCAAATTTTATTGTAGATTGGGTGGATACTTCTAATATTGCAAACATGGTCTCACTTCCAGAAGCATTGACAATTAATACAACACTTGGTAGGCAAATTTCATACGAATTATTATTTACTCTCAACCCCTTATTAATTCTTCTTTCCGTGAGTTTTATTCAAAAAATTTCAGAAAATAAAGGCATTTACAATCCACTTATTTTCGCACAAATTTTTGTAATACTTGGGTTTGCTTTGTGCGGTTTCACAATGTTTGGTTTTATATTTTTGATTGGAATGGGTATTTATACTGTTGGCGAAATGCTGTTTAACATTAAGATTTTGGAAACAATATCCAAAGTAGCACCAGCAGGTAAGAAGGCTTCTTATTTTGGTGCCTTGAACATAAGCTATACAATAGGCTTAACTACAGGTGCGTTAAGTGGGGGTTATTTGTATAAACATTTTGCAGAAAAATATACCCTTGCAAAAAATTTCCTCAAGGATAATTTCTCAGTTATTTCAACTTCTGAACCTCTCTCTAAAATCCGGGAATTAATTAATGTCGAGGATGTTTCTTTAATGCTTTGGTCTTATTACAAACCTTACATCCTTTGGATTCCCTTTTTGGTTACCGGATTATTTGGAATTATCCTAACATTTGTATCTAAAAAATATAAATCAATTTAAATAGTCAATAAATAGGTTAAAAACATATTGTTTTATGAATTGGATGGACAAACAGGACAGCGACGACCTACGAAAACAAAAAGAAATCCTTAGAGTATGTAAAATTCCAAGGCATATTGGAATAATTATGGACGGGAATGGCAGATGGGCTCTTGAACACGGTCTAACAAGAACCGAAGGTCATAAACAGGGTATCGAAAGTGTTCGTGACATTGTAAAAGCCAGTTCACAACTTGGAATTCCATACTTGACTCTTTATGCTTTTTCTTTGGAAAATTGGAAAAGACCATCGAGCGAGGTCGGAGTTCTTATGAATTTACTCGAGTATTATTTAAAAAGAGAAATAAAAGAACTTGATGCGAACAATGTTCGATTACTTTCGATTGGCAAAATAAGTTCATTACCTAAAAAAGTTCAAAGATTACTTTTCGATGGAATTGAACTTACCGCTAAAAATACTGGGCTAACCTTAACCCTTGCTTTAAGTTATAGCGGTAGATGGGATATTGTTCGTGCAGTCCAAATGATAGCACACGATATTAGAAGAGGAATAATCTCTCCAGAAGAAATCAACGAGGAGATCTTTTCATCATATCTTCAGACTTCCACCTTGCCAGACCCAGATTTAATTATACGAACAAGCGGTGAAATGCGATTAAGTAATTTTTTGCTTTGGGAGTCTGCTTATTCCGAAATCTTTATATGCAACAAATATTGGCCAGAATTTAGAAGGGACGATCTTTACGAAGCTATAAGGAATTACTCTCTTCGTGAAAGACGGTTTGGCAAAATATCAGAGCAAATCCACGAGGAAATTTCAATCACCTCAGATAAAGCACAAATAGAAAAATGATTATAATTAGGATGTTTATTTTATTCCCTTTAATTTTACTTTTAATTTTTCCCAACTTAATTTTATCTCAAACACAGAAATACTATTACATTGCTGATATTTCTGTAGAGGGAAACGTTTATTCCGATGCACAAACTATTATTACACTTTCTGGGTTAAATCGTGGTGAAACCATAGCATTTCCGCACGACCCCAAACTGCAAAAGGCAATAAAAAACCTTTGGAATAGAAAACAATTCTCCGATGTTCAAATTTTACAAGACAAAATTACTGAAAACTCTATTTTCTTAACCATTAGAGTAAAAGAACTCCCAAGAATTAATGAAATTAATTTGAGAAACAATAAAAAACTTTCCAATGAGGATTTATTTAAAATAATCAACAAAAATCGCGGTGAAGTTATTTCCAACTACGAAGTTTACCAAATTCAACAAAGAATAAAAAGGAAATATAAAGACGAAGGTTTACCATTTACAAAAGTTGAAGCAGAATTAATTCCAACAGATACTCAAAACTTTTTTCGGTTAGTTGTAAATATTGATGAAGGTTTCAAATATAAGGTCAACTCCATCACTTTTGAAGGAATTAACTCTTTCTCTAATGATGAATTGAAAGGAACTTTTGAAGAAACTAAAACCAAGAGTTGGTGGCAATTTTGGCGTTCCGCAAAGTTCGATCCCAACAATTATGAAAAGGATAAAGAATTGCTTTTAAAGTACTGCAGGAACAACGGGTTTATTGACTTTGAAATTTTAGGCGATACCGTTATTTTCGACGATAACCAAAAAACTGTAGATATTAAAATATTTGTTCACGAAGGAAAAAAATACTACTTCCGTAACATTTATTGTCTTGGAAATACAATTTTCCCAAGCCATACAATTTTAAGAAGATTGGACATTGCAAAAGGAGAACCTTATAATCAAGAAAAATTTCAACAAAATTTGAACGGAAATAAAGAAAATACCGACGCAATGAGTTTGTATTTCGACAATGGTTATCTTTTTGCTCGAAATGAGGTTCAAGAAATACGAATCGAGCCTGACTCTTTGGATGTCTACATTAGGATTTACGAAGGTTATCGGGTAACAATTAGGAAAGTAGAAATTGTTGGAAATAAGAAAACAAAGGATAAAGTCATACGAAGGGAATTATACACTTACCCAGGTGACTATTTTAACCGCTCCGCTATAATTAAAAGTATTAAAGCGCTTGGGCTTCTCAACTACTTCAATCCCGAGACACTACGACCTGATGTTAAAATGGTGGATAACACTAAGGTTGACATAGTCTACAACGTTGAAGAACGTTCAACTGATACTTTTAATGCTTCCATTGGTTTTGCCGGCTCTTTTGGGTTAACTGGTGCAGTTGGATTTTCATTCAACAACTTCTCCATTATGGAACCTTTGCAAGGAGGTGGTGGACAATTATTCAATTTCAACTTGGAATTTGGCCAAGCGAATAGATATAGAACTATTTCATTGGGTTTCACAGAACCTTGGCTTTTTGATGATCCAACAACTTTTGGATTTAATTTATACGATACAAGAATTATATTCAACCCAATAGACTTACGAAGAACGGGATTTGGTATAAATTTAGGACGTAGACTACGCTGGCCGGATGATTATTTCAGAGTTGACGGTGGAATTAGAATTCAAAGGAACAATGTTGGGTCTGGTTACTCAAGCTACTACCGGCCCGGTGTTTCCACTGAATTTACTATTTCCGAATCAATATCCAGAATAAGTTTGGACAATATTTTCTTTCCTACCAGTGGCTCGAGATTCGTATGGTCCAACGACCTTGCTCTCGGTGGCATTGGAATTGGTACTACAGATTTTTTCAAAACACAGCTTCGTTTCGAAATTAACCAAACCGTCTTTAAAATTAACGAATTACCAAGAGTGGTTTTAAACATTACCTCAAATTGGGGTTACATTACTGGCTTGAAATCTGATACCTCAATTAATCCCATTGAACTTTTCTTTATGGGAGGTACTGGATTAAGCAGTGGATTCCCAGTAACCCCTCTCCGTGGTTATCCAGACCAATCGATTGGCCCTAGAGCAGGTGGAAGAGTGCTTGCAAGACATTTTGCCGAGATTCGCTTCGCATTAAGTTTAGACCCTATGCCCATATATTTTTATGGTTTTGTCGAAGCTGGAAATGTCTGGAGTGGTTTGAACAGAACTGACCCTTTCAATCTGAAACGCTCCGCTGGAGTTGGTGTTCAAATATTTTTGCAAGCATTAGGTATAATTGGATTTAGTTACGGATATGGGTTTGATAAAACCGACGACACAGGGCAATTATCCGGGTGGAGATTTCTGTTTCATATTGGTCAATAATTTATTAATTTTGTAGTTTTTAATCACAAATTTACGATTTTTATGAAAAAAAGTATTTTTTTAGGATTTCTATTCATTTTTTCTCTTATTTTTTCCTATTTTTCCTTTTCTCAACAAAAAGCTTCATCACCCGGGGGACTTGTTTTTGGTGTTGTAGACATTAATTTAATTGTTGAGCAAATGCCAGAGGCTAAGGATGCTGATGCCAAATTAAAAGAAATGCAAAAAACCTTGCAAGATACTTTAGTCAAAATGCAAGAAACCTTTCAGAAAAAGGTCGACGACTACCAAAAGAAAAAGACAATGATGCCCGCTGACCAACAACAAAAGCAAGAGCAAGCTTTACTCGAAGAACAGCAAAAAATGCAACAATTTTACAATGAAAGACTTAATGAAATCCAAAACAAACGCGAAGAGTTCCTCGAACCAATAAGAAATAAAGTAAAATCTGCAATACAATCCGTAGCAAAAGAAGAAAATTTACCTATTGTATTCGATAAAGGTAATCTACTTTTTTCGGAAGATAAGTACGATATTACTTTCAAAGTTTTGGACAAGATTAAAAGAGGTAGCAAATAAATTGATTAGATCTCTACCCTCGTTTTTATTTTTTGAGGGATCATGAAAAAAAATATTATTTTTATTTCAATTTTTGTTTTTTTGCTCAGCATTACCTTTGCATTTTCGCAAAGAGTAGCTTTCATCGCTTCTGATGTCATTCGGGATAAATTTCCCGAGGCAAAGCAAGGAGAACAAAGAATCCGGTCTGTTGTCGAAGAATGGAAAAGAGAACTCGAGGATATGGATCAGCGAATCGAAAATTTAAAGTTCGAAATTAATAAGAACAGGCTTATTTGGACAGACGAAGAAAAAAAACAAAAAGATAAAGAACTCGAGGACCTTACAATACAAAAATTAACCTTTTCCCGTAAGAAATTCGAACCCGGTGGAGAATACGATATGATAGTCAAGACAATTATGCAACCAATTGAAGATAAGATCTACGCTGCAGTACAAAAAGTTGCAGCAGAAAATGGGTTCGACATCATCTGGGATAAAAGTACTAATCCTTTGGCTTACGTTAATTACAAATACGACTTAACCCTTAAGGTTCTTCGCGAATTAGGAGTCGATGTTTCTCAAATGGAAAAGGAATTGCAAGAAAAAATCTCGAAAGACCCGAGAAATCAAACCAAAGCTGAAACCCCCACCACGCAAAGAAGAAAACAAAGAACAACTAAAAAAGATCCTGGACCAAAGAACGAAAAAGAACAACCAGATGAAATTTCACCGCCAGATACAGAAAATGAAAAAAAATAAATAACAAAAACTAGATGGAATTGCAAAAACCTTTGACTTGTCAAGAAATAGCAAAAATTCTCAATGGTGAAATTAATGGGGATCACTCCCTTACGATTTTTAGGTTAAACAGAATAGAATACGCCAAAACTGGGGATTTGACTTTTTTTTCCGATAAAAAGTATTTAAAACATTTTTTAAATTCTGAAGCAACTTGTATTCTTGTCCCAAGGGATTTCGATTTAGCATTACCTAAGTCAAATCAAGCATTCATTGAAGTAGAAAATCCATATGCCTCCTTCTTCCAACTTTTATTGCATTTCGATACATACTACAAGCAATTCAAATCATTCATTCACCCAAGTGCGATTATTAATTACGAAACAATTATTGAAAAGTCCGTTTACATTGGTGAAAATGTTGTAATTGGTAAAAATTGTTACATTGGTGAAGACTCCATTATTCTACCTAATGTTACATTGTATGACAATGTAAAAATTGGAAAAAAATGCCTAATACATTCAAATGTGGTATGTTACTATAATACAAAAATTGGCGACAATTGCATTATCCACGCTGGTGCTGTAATTGGTTCCGATGGTTTCGGCTTTATTGAAAACAAAGATGGAAGTTTTATCAAAATCCCCCAATTAGGAAATGTTGTAATTGGCAATAATGTCGAGATTGGAGCAAATACAACCATCGACAGAGCTATAGTTGGAAGCACAATAATCGAAGATGGTGTAAAAATTGATAATTTAGTTCAGATTGCTCACAACGTGCATGTCTCTGAAAACACTGCTATGGCTGCACAAGTTGGGATTTCTGGTAGTACTAAAATTGGAAAAAGGAACCGAATTGCCGGACAGGTTGGAATTGCCGGACACATAGAAATTGCGGATGATGTAACCTTGGAAGCTAAATCTGGAGTCCCAAAATCCATTTCAGAAGGTGGGATTTATTTTGGTGCTCCGCCTAAGAAAAAAATTGAAGCATTCAAAATATTAATGTCAACGAATGAACTTCCTCAACTTATCCAAGAATTCAATAAATTGAAAAAAATATTAAAAGATAAATTTGGGATAGAAATTTAATGCTATTTAACTACTGTCACATCAATTGTAGCTCCCTTTTTAACTAACTCACCTGCTTTAATACCCTGGTTTAAAATTGTGTTTGGTAGATAAGTTTGGTTTTCAACATACACTACATTACCAATTTGAAGCCCTGATTCATTTAATATTTTTATGGCATTATCTAGATTCAACCCTTCTATAAAAGGTACCTTAACTAAATCAATGGAACCACGACTTACCACTAAGTCCACAGTCCTCCCGTAGTTAATCTTACTGCCCGGTATTGGGCTTTGTGCAACGATAGTGTCAATTCCAAAAGTCTCATTACTAACATAGGTAATGCTACCGATATCGAGACCGCTATTTTTTAGTATTATTCTTGAATTTCTAATATTTTGACCAATCAAATTCGGGACTTCCACTTCTTCCCTACCCTGGCTAATTGTTAAAAAAACATCCCTTCCTTTTCGAATTATTTGTCCAGATCTTGGGCTTTGGTTAATAACTATTCGTGGAGGATATTGTTCGTTGTAAAGTTCACTAACACGAGCAATTTTCAAATCTAGAGAACTAATCGTTTTTTCGGCATCTTCCAATTTCATCCCAATTAGATTTGGCATTTTAATAGTTTCTTCGCTATGAACAAGTATTGGAAAAAGTACCTTGTCCAGAATTAACACAGTGATGATGATAGTAAAAATGAAGCCAAGTAAAACGTAAAAATATGGTAATATCTCTTTTATCTTTTCTGACATATTAAAGCAAAAAAATTCAAATTATATAAACTTTGATTAATAAAAAAAATTTTATTAATTTTGCATTGGTCCGTTGGGGGTGCTCAAAATTGCTTTGGGCTGAGAGGATACCCTTGGAACCTGATCCGGTTAATACCGGCGTAGGGAAACGGACAACCCTACACTCCAGGTTTATTCCTCTTAAAAACCTTCAATCGGATAGTTAGTTTGTTAAACTATTCGTAAGGAGCTGCTATGAACAAAAAAATTGCAATTCTAAGCTTATTATTACTGGCATCAAATTCTGTTTTTTCAATCGAGGAGGCTAGGGATACCTTGAAAAAATTCACACTACCGAGCATTACTGTTACTTCTACTCGTGCTTTTCGTGGTGAAACTCCAATCCCTTTTTCCGAAATATCATTTAAAGAATTTAACCCAATTTATTCTACCCAAGATATTCCACGCTTTCTTAGTGAAATGCCTTCCCTAATAACTTTCTCTCACAGCGGAAACGATATTGGATACTCCAACCTAACGATGCGTGGTTTCGACCAAAGGAGAATTTCAGTATTAATTAATGGGATTCCGCAAAACGACCCCGAAGACCACAACGTCTACTGGATAGATTTTTCTGATTTCCTTCCAAATGTACAAGAAATTCAAATCCAGCGTGGTGCAGGGTTAACAAATTATGGGCCAGCAGCAATTGGTGGTACCATCAATCTAAATACTGGAAACTTTCTTGACAAAAAGGGTACAAGAGTTTTCACTGGAATTGGTTGGCAAGAATTTAGTTACAACGACAATACCACAAAATTGCACCCAAACGTCAGTAAATTTGCGATCGAATTTTCTTCGGGCTTGTTTGACAATTACGCTTTTTACGGTCGACTCTCTAAAATCAACTCTTTGGGTTATCGCAATCACTCTTACGCTTTTTTGAATAGTTACTTCTTTAGTGTCGCCCGATTCGACGATTATCTATCTACCCAAATTAATGTATTTGGTGGTCCAATAACAGACGGCCTTGCCTACAATGGTTTACCAAAAGAATATGTAAAAGACAAAGAAAAACGAAGAACAAACTGGAACTATTGGATTTACGATTCGACAGGAAAGCAAATTTCATATTTTTCTGAAAGAAGAAAACAAGAAATTGAGGAATTTTCCCAACCCCATTACGAAATTTTAAATGATTGGCAAATAAATAATAATCTTCGAATTCTTTCAGCACTATTTTATTATACCGGAGATGGTTTCTTTGACTATGATGCCTCTTGGGCAGATACTACCATGTTACGACTTACCTCTCAATTTGGATACAACTTAAACCAAAACCCAACTGGAACTATTTTCCGCGGTTTTGTTAGCAATAAACATGGTGGTTGGATACCCAGAGTCATATTTTCACACGGACAAAATGAACTTGTTGCTGGAGCAGAATTACGATTGCACCGTTCAGAACATTGGGGAAAAATCCGATACGCCGAATATTTACCAGAGAACTACAACCCCGATGAAAAGGTTTATTCGTACAATGGAATCCGAGATATTTTCTCGCTCTTTGCTAGAGAAACTCTGAAGTTCAAAGATCAACTTTCCATGTCACTTGAAATTCAGTTTACATATCAAAGATACGCACTCAAAAACGAAAAAGCCAGAAACAAACCTGTATATTATAAAGATATTAATAATAGGTTGGTTGGTGGGGAGAACTATGTATTCGACATCAAATACTATTTCCTAAATCCAAGGTTTGGAGTTAATTATAAACTTGATGAAAATATTTCTCTTTTTGGATTTGCAGCATATACTTCCCGCGAGCCTAGAAGGGATAATCTTTACCGAGCTTCCGATTCCTACTTTGGTGCAAAGCCACGATTCGAGTACCGACAAGTAAACCAAGAGACCCTTTATGACTTCTCAAGGCCAATTTCTAAACCCGAACAAATGCTTGACATAGAACTCGGTTCTAATATAACTCTTTTCGAAAGACTACAAACTAATTTCAATTTCTTCTGGATGGAATATAAAAACGAATTGGTAAAGACGGGCAGATTGGATATATTTGGTAATCCAGTGGAGGAAAACATTCCCAAAACAAGACATATTGGACTGGAGTTTGAATTAAATGCAAAATTGCTTGAAGCAAATTATGGAAACTTGGAACTTAAAGGAAATTTAACACTATCTAACAATAGAATTGTCGAATTTAATTTTGTCACATACGATAGTATTGTGATTCCTTTCAATAAAAATCGCATTGCGGGTTTCCCAAACATAATGGGCAATTTAAGGCTCAATTTCACCAACAATAACCTTTTTGTTTCTGTTTGGGGCCACTTCGTTGGAGACTACCGAACGGATAACTACGACAAATTAATTACTGAAAATCAAGCTTTGATTAACCACCTTCGATACCTTGGAGACTACTATGTTGATAACAAACTTGATAGCTACTTTGTTTTAAACTTCGATTTAAATTACTCTTTGAAGAAAACATTTTTCTTCAACGACATAGTCCTAAAATTTCAAGTTCGCAATTTACTGAACAGACTTTATGCGGCTGGTGCCGAGGGAAAAGAATTTTTCCCTGCAGCAGAAAGGAATTATTTCCTTGGGTTTGAATTTGGTTTGTAATTCATTAAACATTGGGCTGTTTCGAACTATTGAAAAATAGGTAGTTTTTCGAAACAGCCCAACTCAATATGTAGCAACTACTCAATATTCTGTATCATTTCACGAATTTGTTCAATTGCTTCCTTGACTTCGACCACAAGGCGAGAAATTTCCGCATTATCCGATTTCGAACCAATTGTATTGAATTCACGATTAATTTCTTGAAGGATAAAATTCAACTTTTGCCCAACTGGTTCTTTCGATTTAATTGTCTCCCGTAAAAACTTTATATGTGAATCCAGCCGTGCACATTCTTCATTGATGTCTAGCTTATTTGCCATCAGAAGAATTTCCATTTGTAATCGGTTTTCGTCAATTTCGTCGCTCTCAAATAGCATTGCTACTTTCTTGCGTAACTTTTCTCTTTCTTCCTCTATCCGATTTTTACTCTTTTGACAAATTTTGTTAAGAAGTTCTTTTAATCTTCTCGTTTTTTGCGAAATATCTTTATACAAGTTTTTACCTTCCTCGAGTCTGTATTTATCTATTTTTTGTAATGCATCTTGTAGAGACTTTTTCACAGCATTCCATTCAACTTCTGCATCATAATTAGAATTTTCTTCAATTAACAAGTAGTTAGGAAAAGCAAGAATGTCGCTAATAGAGACATTGCTTTTTAACTTTAATTTTTTTGAAAGTGAGGTAAGCGAATTGAAAATACCAATTGCATTGTTCTCATTCAGTTTAAAAGGTTTTAGGCTATGGTCAACTTCAGTGGTAATTGAAATAGAAACTGTCCCTCTGGATATTGTTTTTTTTACCATTTCTCTAATTTCAAACTCTCTGTAGGACAGTAGCTTTGGTAACTTGCAATTTATTTCTAAGAATCTTGCGTTCAGGGATTTGATTTCGACTACTACTTTAACCCCATTTTCATCTCTTTCCACTTTTGCAAAACCTGTCATACTTTTCATATTTATCCGTCTATAATTTGTAAAATTTCAAAAATACAAAAACAATAAGTTAAATATTTATTTAAAAAAGAAACCAAGATAATGAGCTTAGTAGCAATAGTTGGACGACCAAATGTAGGAAAATCGACGCTTTTCAATAGGTTAACTGGTCAAAAAAAAGCAATTGTAGATGACGTTCCCGGAGTTACTCGTGACAGGATTTATGGCGAGGTGGAATGGAATGGTGCGAAATTCTTTGCAATTGACACCGGTGGTTTCGTCCCCAAGTCTGAAGATCTTATTGAACAATCCATGAAAGAGCAAGCATTGATAGCAATCGAGGAATCCGATGCCGTACTTTTTGTTTGCGATGGTAGAGAAGGTGTAACTTCATACGATATTGATATTGCTAACGTTTTGAGGCAAAAGAAAAAGAAAGTACTTTTGTTAGTGAATAAATGCGATAATCCTCAACAAGATTTAAATTCCTATGAGTTCTATTCGTTAGGATTAGGAAAACCTTATCAAATATCTGCTATCTCTGGGAGAAATTCTTGGGAATTCCTTGATGAACTTGTAGCTTTATTACCTCAAAAGAATGAACAAAGCACCAGTAGCGTTTTAAAAATTGCAATTATAGGGAAGCCCAATGTTGGAAAATCATCAATTGTAAATGCTTTAGCCGGTAAAAAAAGGTCAATTGTTACAAACATCCCTGGAACTACAAGAGATTCTATCGACACAATAATTAAGTACTACAATAAAGAAATAACGTTAATAGATACCGCTGGTTTGAGAAAACGAAGCAACATAAAAGAAAGTATTGAATTTTACAGCCTTGTTAGAACAATACGTGCAATTGAGCGTTGTGATGTTGCTGTTGTTGTATTGGATGCTTTACTTGGTTTAGAAGACCAAGATAAAAAAATAATTAATCAAGTGGAGGAAGCGAGAAAAGGTATTCTAATTGCAGTTAATAAATGGGATTTGGTTCAAAATAAAAACTCAAAAACAGCGAATGAATTTAAAAAGGAAATTTACCAAAAACTGCAATCTTATTACTACGTTCCCATTTTATTTGTAAGTGCTTTAACAAAACAAAGATTAGTTAAAATCCTGGGAAAAGCAATTGAAGTAAAGCAAAACAGAAACTTAAGAATACCTACATCCCAACTTAATAGAGAAATTTTACCTCAATTTGACAAAGTTCCACCACCAGCAGTAAAGGGTAAAGATTTAAGAATAAATTATATCACTCAAACAAAAATAGAACCACCTGTTTTTGTATTTTTTACAAATTATCCAGAACTAATCCCTAATTCCTACAAGCGGTTTATGGAAAAAGTAATTAGAGAAAAATATAACTTCGAGGGTACACCTATTTCGTTCGTTTTTAGAAAAAAATCAAAAAACAAAAATTCCGAATAATCTACCAAACTTCTGGATTATTTAAGTATTCGTCGATAGCTTTTGCAGCTTTTCGACCAGCACCCATGGCCAAGATAACTGTTGCACCTCCAGTAACAATATCACCGCCAGCAAAAACACCTTTCTTGCTTGTTTTCATTGTTTCGGGATCTACAGTGATATTCCCCCACTTATTAACTTTTAAATCGGGTGTGGTTTTGCTAATAATTGGGTTAGAGCCGTTACCTATTGCAATAACAGCAGCATCTATAGGAATTGTCTCTATTGCACCTTCAATTGGAATTGGCTTTCTGCGCCCAGAAGAATCTGGCTCCCCAAGTTCCATTTTTTGAACCTTTACATAACGCACCCACCCATCTTCATCTCCAATAAATTCCAAAGGCGCACTTAAGAAGATAAAAATAACACCTTCTTCTTTGGCATGTTTAATTTCCTCGATTCGGGCAGGCATTTCGGCTTCGGTTCTTCTATAAATAATCATAGCATTTTTGGCACCAAGTCGAATTGAAGTTCGAACAGCATCCATAGCGGTATTGCCACCACCAAAAACAGCAACATTTTTTCCGGTTAAATCCATTATTGGAGTATCTGCTTTTGGAAACTCAAAAGCCCTCATTAAATTCACACGAGTTAGGAATTCATTCGCAGAATAAATTCCAAGAAGATTTTCCCCAGGTACATTTAAGAAGTAAGGAAGCCCAGCACCTACTCCAATAAACACTGCGTCGAATCTTTGTAGAAGCTCATCAATTGTTTCTGTTAATCCAATAACATAGTTAGTTTTGAACTCAACACCTAATTTTCGTAAATAGTCGACTTCGGCACGTACAATATCTTTTGGCAGTCGAAACTCTGGGATGCCGTAAATCAAAACCCCTCCAATTTCATGTAATGCCTCGAACACAACGACGTCATG
>FMJZ01019236.1_pt1 | contig 42935 bp, 45 predicted proteins | sample 1987881 | NCBI WGS metagenome assembly FMJZ01 (sample SAMEA4378227, study PRJEB15110) | soil metagenome | biome: soil; feature: Field; material: Soil | place: India | collected 2015-03-11 | depth 0 m
TATATATTTAATGTCTTTTCAATATAAAAGACCATTCAATAATATCAAGGATGAATATTTTTATTTTATATTGATACCAGCAAAAAATGAAGAAAAAGTAATTAAAAAAACAATAGAGAATTTTTTAAAATTTAGAAATGATAATTTTAGAATTCTAATCATAAATGATAATTCAACCGATAAAACAAGAAGTATAGTTAATTTATATTTAAATATAGATAAAAGAATTATCTTATTAGATAAGGTTACTTCAAATAATAAATCAGGAAAAGGTTCAGTTTTAAATTTTGGATTTAATCAATTATTATTTTTATTAAGACATAATTTTTTAGAACCTTTAAATCTTGATGAAGATTTTTTAGACAAATATACATATGACAGAATATTAATAGGTGTTTTTGATGCTGATGCTATTCCTCATCAAAACTTATTTGACAGAATCGGAGATTATTTTAAAACTTTTAATTTTGATACTGTTCAAACAATGATAAGAATTTATAACAGAGAGAAAAATATATTATCTAAAATGCAAGATATAGAGTTTATAGGTTTTAGTTCAATAATTCAAAAAGGAAGATCAATTTTAGGAAGTGTTGGAATGGGAGGAAACGGTCAATTTGCAAAACTTTCCTCACTCTTAAAATTAGGAGAATATCCATGGGGTTATACATTAACAGAAGATTTAGAATTAGGGTTAAGATTTATTTCAAAAGGAATGAAATTGGGTTATGCTGATGATATTATTACAGAACAAGAAGGAGTGGAAAATTTATCATCTCTAATTAGACAAAGAAGCAGATGGTTACAAGGTCATTTGTCAAATTGGATATATATACCTAAAATAATAATGTCAAAATCTAAATTTATTACTAAATTAGATTCAATTTTTTATTTAACCTTTGTATCATCAGTTTTTGTTGTATTTTTAAGTATTTTATTATCAATTTTCAGTTTTTTCAGAGTTATTTTAATAGAAAATTATGTATTAAATTTTTTTTATAACATAAATAATTTAATTGGGATATTAGTATTAATATTTTTATCATTTGTTTTTATTCCAATTTTTATATCAGGAATCAATAATTTTTATAAAATCAATTTTCTCAATAAATTGATATTAATACTATTTTTTGCAATTTACACATATATTTGGTTACCTAGTTTCTTTATCGGTTTATTTAAATTAATATTTAAGATTAAGGTTTGGATTAAAACTGAAAGATTTGCGATTGAAGAAATTTTTAGTGAGAATCTTTTTAAAACTTATGAAAATAACAGAAGAATCTATCCAAGATATTATTTGAACTTTATGACATCAATTGATAATAAACCTGTTATGATTTTAGATTATAGTAATGGTGGAATAGGAATTTTAACCAAAACAGATTCATTTAATATTGATAATATTAAAATAAAAATTGATGAATTAAATATAAATAAAACAGGTCAAATAGTATACAAATTACCAATTAACAATAAATTAGTTAGATTAGGTATAAAATTCACATAAAATAATAAATTTCAAATAAATATTCATTTGTGCTATAATAGTTTAAGAGTGTTTTTAGGAGGATCTGTCTTGTCTAACGAATTAATTGAAGCAATAGAAGAATTTGAGAAACAAAAAGGAATACCTAAAGAAAAAATTTTGGCATCTTTAGAAGATGCCATTGAAGTTGCTTATAAAAAAAAATTTCCTAACTCAGGAGATATAGTTGTTAATATAAATAAAGACACAGGGGAAATTAGAATTTTTAAAAGAGTAAAAGTCGTAAAAGATGCTCAAGATTCAACAGAGATATCTCTTAAAGATGCTCAAAACATTAAAAAAGATGTTGTTTTAGATGAAGTTTTAGATATAGAAATTCTTCCTGAAAAACTCGGGTTTGTTGCAATGCAAGTTGCAAAACAGATTTTAATTCAAAGAATTGTTGCTCTTGAAAGAGAAACAATTTATGAAGAGTTCAAAGATAAAGTTGGAAAAGTTTTAACAGGAAAAATTTCAAGAATAATTGGTCCAGATATTTTTGTTAAATTTGAGAGAGGAGAGGGAAGAATTCCAAAAAACCTAAAAATTCCAAAAGAGGAGTATTTTGTAGGAAAAGAGTTAAAAATTTACATTGTTGATGTAGTTAAAACATCAAAAGGACCAGATATAGTTCTCTCAAGAATTGATAATAATCTATTAAAATATCTTCTTGAAAAGGAAATTCCAGAGATTATAGATGGAATTGTTGAAATAAAAGGAGTTGTAAGAGAACCAGGAGAGAGAGCAAAAGTTGCAGTTCATTCATACAAAAGTGATATTGATCCAGTTGGAGCATGCATTGGAGCAAAAGGAGTAAGAATAACAAGTATTTCAAGAGAACTTTCAGGAGAAAAAATAGATATTGTTAGGTGGTCTGATGACCCTAAAGAATATATAAAATATGCACTTTCTCCTGCAAAAGTTGATAAGGTCGAAATTATAGATAAAAAAGCAATTGTTATTCTTCCACAAGACCAAATTCCACTTGCAATTGGAAAAGAGGGAGTAAATGTTAAACTTGCTTCAAAACTCACTGGTTACACAATTGAACTTAGGTAATATAATGAGTGAAATTTTAAGAAGATGTATCTCTTGTAAAAAACAAAGAGAAAAAAGAGATTTTATAAGAGTTGTAAGAACCAAAGATATGAATATTTTAATAGACAATGAATATAAAATTTTCGGAAGAAGTGCATATATTTGTAAAGATAAGAATTGTATAAAAAATGCTTTTTCTAAAAAAAGATTAGAAAAAGCATTAAAAATTTCTCAAATTGATCCAAATTTAAAGACAATAATGAAAGAGGAACTTTTTGAATATATAAAAGAGGTGAAGAATGAAAAAATATAGAGTTTTTAGTTTAGCAAAAGAAATAGGAATTTCAACCACTGAACTTGTTAAATATTTAAATGAACTTGGTGTTGAAGTTAAAGGAAACCTATCAACAATTGAAGAAGATACTGCAAATGTTGTTAAAGAACTTGTTCTAAAGGATAAAGAAGAGAGAGAAAGAAGAGAAAAAGAGTTAAAGGGAAATATAAAGATAAGAGAACTATGTAAACATTTAAATCTTTCTTTTAAAATAATCACTCCTTACATTTTAAAATGGGGGCTTGTTAGAGAAGATATAGATGATGAAATTCCATTTCCAATAGCAGCAAGAATTGCAAACCAATTTAAAAAACCACTTACAGATATAATTCCACCTCTTCCACCAAATTTTAAACCAAGACCACCTGTTGTAACAGTAATGGGACATATTGACCATGGAAAAACAACACTTCTTGATAACATTAGAAAAACAAACATTGCATTAAGAGAAAAAGGTGGAATAACACAAAAAATTGGTGCTTCTGAAATAAATTATAAAAACAAAAAAATAATATTTATAGATACTCCTGGTCATGAAGCATTCACAGAAATGAGAGTTAGAGGTTCATTTGTAACTGATATTGTTGTTTTAGTAGTTGCAGCAGATGAAGGAGTAAAAGAACAAACAATTGAAGCACTCAATCATTCAAAAGCAGCAAATGTTCCAATAATTGTTGCCGTTAATAAAATTGACAAAGAAGGAGCAGACCCAGAAAGAGTAAAACAACAACTCTCAAACTATGGTCTTCTTCCAGAAGAATGGGGAGGTGATACTATTTTTGTTAACACATCAGCAAAAAGTGGAGTTGGTGTAAATGATCTACTCGATAGCATATTACTTGTTGGTGAAATTGAAGAGATATCAAGGTCTAATGAAACAAGACCTGCAGGAACAATTATCGAAGCAAAACTTGACCCGAAGGTTGGACCTCTTGCAAATTTAATATTACAGGCAGGTATTTTAAAATGTGGTGATTGGGTTATGGTTGGAGAAACTTATGGAAAAATAAGAATGATAAATACTGAAACACAAAAAAGCGTTAGAGAAGTTAATGAAACAATTCCAATTGAAATTCTCGGTTTAAAAGAAACTCCTTACCCAGGACAGGTTTTAATTGGTTATGATTCAGAAGATAGAATTCTTGAAATTCTTGAAAAGATGGAACTTGCAAAAAAAGAGACAGTTAAAGAAAAACCAATTTCTTTGGATGAACTTTTTGAAAAATTGGAAGAGGAGAAAAAACTTCACCTAATTTTAAAAGCAGACACTTATGGTTCACTTGATGCTGTTAAAAATGTAATAAATGCAATTGATACAGGTGAGGTTAAAATTGAATTTGTCTATAGTGGTGTTGGAAATGTAAATGAATCAGATGTTCTTCTTGCAGTTGCTTCAAATGCTGTTATTTTAGGTTTCAATGTAAAAGAAAATCCTATGCTTAAAAAACTTCCAGAAAGAGTAAGAGTTAAAATTTACACATTTGACCTCATTTATGAATTACAAGATTGGGTCTCAAATTTTGTTAAAGGTCTTGTTAAACCAGAATATGTTGAGGTTGTTGTTGGAAGAGCAGAAGTAAAAAAACTTTTCAATGTAAGTAATGTTGGAACAGTTGCTGGTTCAATTGTAAGAGAAGGAAAAATTGTAAGAGATGGAACTGTAAGAGTTATAAGAGAAGGAAAAGTTATAGGTGAGGGGAAAATCACTTCTTTAAAAAGATTTAAAGATGATGTTAAGGAAGTTATGGAAGGTTATGAGTGTGGTATAAAAGTTGATGGAGTAAAAGAGATACAAGAAGGAGATATTATTGAATTCTACGAGTTAATAGAAAAGGGGTCTTAATATGTATTATGCATTGATAATTTTTGAAATTGGAATTCCTGGAGCAAGAACACTGAAAGACAAAAGAAGAGTTATAAGTTCAGTTATTACAAAATTAAAAAATAGATTCAATGTTGCACTTGCAGAAGATAGGGAAAATGAAAAGTGTGAACTTTCAAAAATTTATCTTTTAACTCTCAACACATCAAAAAATGAACTTGATACAACAGTTTATAAAATAGAAAATTTTCTTGAAAATCTACCAGATGCAGTTTTGCTCTCTTTTGAAAGTGATAAAGAGTTGATTTCAGAAGAGATTTGCTGATGCTTGATAGATTTGAGGTTGTAAAAAACCATCCAATAATTAAATCATTTATTGAAAGGTCAGACAAATATCTTGAAACACTTGGTTATACGGAACATGGATTTAGACACCTAACACTTGTTTCAGAGATAAGTGAAAATATTTTAAAAAGATTAGGATATTCAGAAAGAGAACAACTTCTTGCAAAAATTGCATCATATCTTCATGATATTGGCAATTTTATTGGAAGAGAATTTCACACAATTGGTGGTGCATTTATTGCTTTTCAAGTTTTAAAAGATTTAAATTTTCCTCCAGAAGATATAGCACTTGTTATGGAAGCAATTAGTAATCATGATGAAAAAACAGGTCACATTTCAAATCCTATAACAGCTGCTGTTGTTCTTGCTGATAAATCTGATGCACACAGATCAAGAGTAAGAACAAAACCTGAGTATTTTGATATCCATGATAGAGTAAACTATGCTGTTGAAAAGTCCTTTTTATGGGTAAATGAAAAGAAAAAAGAGATTGTGCTTGAATTAACTATTAACACTGAAATTTCTAAACCAATGGAATATTTTGAAATATTCTTAACCAGAATGGTTATGTGTAAGAATGCTTCAAAAGTTTTGGGTTGTGAATTTCACCTTGATATTAACGGTTCAAGGCTTCTTTAATCTTTTCACAAACATAAATTCTACATGCTTTTGGTCTATCTTTCCAAATAGTGCATAAATTAACTTCATTTAAATATATACAACTTCCGTCTTTTTTTCTTTTTAAAAAAAATCCCGTCTCAAGTTTTTTTGTATTAAAATCAAATATTGAATTAAAAACTGCCTCATACTTTCCACTTTTTGCTTCCTCAAGAGTTAAAGGAACAAAATTTTCTCTACAACATGGTGCATCACAAAAAAGACAAATTTCAGATACAACCTCTTTTATATCTTTTATTTCTTTCCTTTTTATCTCTTTCATATAATAATTATAATATATGATTGACCTTGAGAAACTTTCAAGAGATTTTGAAAAAGTTTTTTCTGAAATAAAAAAAGAGGATAAAATTTTAATTTTAACTCATGTTGATTCAGATGGAGTATCAAGTGGTGCAATTCTTTATAAAATTTTAAGTTCGCAAAGTTTTAAAAATTTTGAAATAATTTTTCCAAATAAAGGAGAAAACGGATATTCTGAAGGAGTTAAAAAAAGAATTAAAGATTATAATCCTGATATTCTTTTTATTCTTGATTTAGGTTCATATGAAACTCAATTTGATGATATAAAAAGAATATTTTTAATTGATCACCATAAACCTGAGGGAGTTCCAACAAAAGGAGTTTTATTTTCAAGTTTTCCTCCTCCACCTTATATCTCAACATCTTATCTTTCGTTTTTACTTTTTCATAAAATAAATCTTAATCCCAAAGATTATATTGGTTTGATTGGAGAAGTTGGTGATTATGGAATAGATTTAGAAGTTCCATTAATAAATGAACTTTTTAAAAAATACAAAAAAAAAGATATATCTTACATTTCTACTCTTGTTAACTCTGCAAGAAGGGTAAAAGAGTTTAATATTGAATTATCTTTTAAATACTTAATTGAATCAGAAAATTTTTCAGACCTTTTATCAAATTCTTCATATAAAAAGAAATTAGAAGAGTATAAAGAGGTAATTAAAGAAGATATAGATAAGTGGAAAAGAGTTAAACCAAAATTTATAAAGCAAATTGCAATTTTAGAAATAAATTCTCCTAATTTAATTCATCCTATTATTGCTCAAATTTGGAAAAATGTTCTTGAAAAATACATAGTTATATGTGCAAACTTTGGATATATTGAAAATAAAGTTAGTTTTTCAATGAGAACATCACTCAATATATCTCTTTTAGAATTTTTAAGAAATTTTCTTGAACCAAGCATAGAAGAAGACCTTGGCTTTGGTCATGAAAGAGCAACTGGTGGAATTGTATCTCTTGAAAAGTGGAGTGAATTTATAAATAAAATTTCGAATTCTTCCTTTGAGGTGAATTTATGAGTTTCATTCAAAACAAAAAGATTTTAAATTTAGTTAATAGTTTACTCAAAGACGGTTTTAAAGAATACCTTCAATCAAAAAATTTTAAAGAAGATTTAGAAAAATTAAATCTTAATTCTTTTTGGAAATCAACAGAGGACTATTTGAATAATTTAAGTTTTCTTCTTTACTCTTTTAGGGGAAGAAGTGAGTTAGCACCTGATACTTTTGGATTATTTATTGAGAGATTAATGAATGAGAATAGAGAAAAATTTTTAAAAAATTTCATAGAGATTATTAAAAATTTTCAAAAATTTAAAGGGAAAGAATTGACTTCATCTTATATTGAGAAACTTTTAAAACCATTTGGATTTTCTTATAATGACATTCAAAACTACTTGAACTAAATGAATTTTTTTGGTATAAATTATTAGTTTAAAAAGTTATTTATTTTATTTAGGAGGTTATAAGGTGTTTGCAATAGTGGAGATTGGTGGAAAACAGTATCTTGTTAAAGAGAATGATTCTATTAAAGTTGAAAAGATAAAAGGTGATATTGGAAGTGAAGTTGTAATTGATAATGTTCTTTTTGTTAAAAATGATGGTGATGTTTTAGTAGGAACTCCTTATGTTAAAAATGCTAAAGTTCTTTGTAAAATCACAAATCAACTAAGAGAAAAAAAGATTAAGGTGTTTTTCTATCATGCAAAAACAACACATAAAAGAATGTTAGGACATAGACAACCAAAAACAATGCTTAAAGTTGAAAAGATTGAAATAGGAGGTTAGTATGGCACATAAAAAAAGTGGTGGCAGAGCGAAAAACGGAAGAGATTCAAATCCAAAATATCTTGGAATAAAATATTTTGAAGGAGAGTTTGTAAAACCTGGAACAATTATTGTAAGACAAAAAGGAACAAAAATTATTCCAGGTTTAAACACTTTACTTGCAAGGGATTATTCAATTTTAGCAACAATAGAAGGGGTTGTTAAATTTGAGGACTATAGAGGTAAAAAAAGAGTAAGTGTCTATCCCAAAGAAATACAGTAAAAAATATTCATTTGATTTAGCAGACATATATTGCAAAGCAGGAGATGGGGGGGATGGAGTAATAGCATTCAGAAGGGAAAAATTTGTTCCATATGGAGGACCATCTGGTGGTGATGGTGGAAAGGGTGGGGATATCATTTTAAAAGTAAATTCACATTTAAACACTTTAACTAAATTCAAATATAAAAACATATTTAAAGCAGAAGATGGAAAAAATGGGGAAGGAGATAATAAAAAGGGAAAAGATGGTGAAAATTTGATAATTGAAGTACCTCCTGGAACTCTTATTTGGGATTTAGAAACTCAAGAACTTCTAAAAGACCTCACTGAAGATGGCGAAGAATTTGTATTATGTAAAGGTGGAAAGGGTGGAAGAGGAAATGCAAGTTTTGCAACTCCAACAGATAGAGCACCAAGAATAAGAGAGTTAGGTGAAAAAGGTGAAGAAAAAAGAGTTTTGCTTGAATTGAAAATAATAGCAGATGGAGGTCTTGTAGGATACCCTAACGTTGGAAAATCAACAATTTTATCAAAAATTAGTAATGCAAAACCAAAAATTGCTCCATACCCTTTTACAACTCTAACTCCAGTAATTGGTGAAGTAAGAATTGATGATAAAAAAAGTATAACAATAGTAGACTTACCTGGAATAATTGATGGAGCATCACAAGGTAAAGGTCTTGGATTGGAATTTTTAAGACACATTGAAAGAACTTACTTTTTAATTTTTGTTCTTGATTCAAGTTTAGATGCTCCAAACCCCATTGTTCAATATGAAAATTTAGTAGATGAAATAGAGAGATATAACAAAGAAATTTTAAGTAAAGAATATTTCATTGTTTTATCAAAAATAGATTTACCAACTTATCCTTTAGAGGAAGTTGAAAGTTATTTTAAAGAAAAAAATTTAGATACAATAAGGTTTTCTGCAATAAATGATATTGGGATAAAAGAGTTAATTGAAAGAATTGGTAAAGTTGAAATAAAAAGAGTTTTTGAGAAAATTGAGATAGAGAAGAAATATACTTTAAAAGATGTTAAAAAAGAGATTCAAATTAAAATAAGAAAAGAAGGAAATAAGTTTATTGTTGAAAGTGAAGAGTTGGAAAGATTAATTAAAGGAATTGACCTTGATTCTCAATATGGAATTAAAAAATTACAGGAGATTTCAAAAAAATATTTAATTGAAGAAGATTTAAAGAAGCACGGAATTAAAGATGGAGATAAAGTAATAATAGGAGGTATTGAATTTAAATATTATGAGTAAAGAAGTAATTGGAATTATGGGTGGTTCATTTAATCCAATTCATATAGGCCACCTTGTTGTTGCAGAAGAAGCAAGAGTAAAATATAACCTTAAAAAGGTTATTTTTATTCCAGTTGGAATTCCTGGTTATAAAAAAAGAACAAAACTCCTTGACCCCGAAAGAAGATTTATTATGACACTTCTTGCAACTGTTTCAAACCCATACTTTTTTGTTTCAAGAATTGAAATTGATAGAAAAGGAAAGTGTTACACCTACGACACTATTAAAGAATTAAGAGAAATTTATCATGAAGATAATTATGACCTTTATTTTATAACAGGAGCAGATGCAGTTTTAAGTATTTTAACTTGGAAAAATCCAAGAGAACTGCTTCAGATGTGTTATTTTATTGCAGCAACAAGGCCTGGATACAGTTTAAAAAGACTAAAAGAGAAATTGGGTAAAATTGGAGAGTGTTGTATTGATAAAGTTTTTCCACTACAAGTTCCAGCCCTTTCAATCTCATCAACTTTAATAAGAGAAAGAGTTAGGAAAGGTTATTCAATAAAATATCTTGTGCCAAAAGAAGTTGAAGATTATATTTATAAAAATAATTTATATAAAGAAGAGGACCCATGGGAGCCAAAAGAAAAAATAGAGTTTTAAAATTAATTTATGAAGCAATAAAAGAAAAAAAGGGCGATGAAATTTTATGCCTTGATACAAAAAAATTAACTTATCTTTTTGATTATCTTTTTATCTGCTCTGCCGATACAGATATTCAAGCAAAAGCAATTATGGATAATATTTATATGAAAATCAAAAAAGAACTCAAAAGATTACCAATTAAAATTGATGGAAGTGATGAAGGAGCATGGATAATAATGGACTATGGAGATGTTATGGTCCACATATTTAACCCAATAAAAAGACTTTATTATAATCTTGAAAGTATTTGGGTAGATGCAAAAGCAATTGACCTTGAATCATGAAAAAGTTTCTTCTCATCTTTTTAATTTTCATAATTATTATTTATTCATCATGCATCAAAAAAGAAAATAATCTTAAAATAATTATTTTAGATGAATTTGGAAATAAGGTTTCAGGAGCAAGGATTTTAATAAATGAAAATGAATTTTTATCAGATGAAAATGGTGTGTTAATTTTAAAAAATTTCAAAAATGAATTTAAAATTTTCATTTATAAAGATAATTATCTTCCTTATGAAACAAACATCAACAGTGAAAACTTAGAGACATTAGAAATAAAACTTACATCTTTGAATTCAAAAAAAGATGAAATTGTAAGTAAAATCATTGAAAAGGTATCTCAATCAAAAAGTTTTGATGTTCAATTTTTGGGAAAATTAAATGGTGATTTAGAAAATTTTAACCTGTATTGTGATTTAGAAAATTTTTATTTCAAAATAACTTCTGATTTATTAGAAAAAGAAGTAGAAATTAAAAAAGAAAATGGAAAATATTATTACAATCAAAATGATCTTCCAGAAGAGGTTCTTGACTATTTTCCTGAAATTTTAAATTTAATTTCAGAATCAATTGAATTTGTAAAAAATTTATTTAACAAAGTTCAAAATAAAGAATTATCAATAAGTTATAACTACTTAAAATTATCATTTAATTTTGAAAAAACAAATTTAAAAATTTCAGGTTTTATAATTTCAAATTATCCAAATTATGAAATAATTAATGAACAGATCAATATTGTTGCAATTGATGAAATGGGAAGAGTTAATGATTTTACATTAAATTTTTATAATTTTAAATAGAAATGGAAAGAATAATTTTACCAGAACCATTTGAAAATAATTTTTCTCTTTTAAACTCAATTAAAAAGAGAAAATCTATAAGAGACTATAAAGATGAACCTCTTGAAATTCAGGAAATTTCAAATTTACTTTTTGCTGCATCAAAAATTCCATCTGCTGGTGCATTATACCCATTAAGATTTTATCTTTATTCAAAAAAAGTAAATGGAATACCTTTTGGGTTTTATTATTACGATTATGAAAATCACTCTTTAATTAAAATTTCTGAGAGTGATTTCACAAATTCACTAACAAAAGCATGTTTGAATCAATCTTCTATTAAAAAAAGTGCTGCAATAATTATAATTACTTCAATAAATAGAATTACAACAAGAAGATATGGCGACAGAGGTATAAGATACATCCATATGGAAGCAGGTCATTCTTCTCAAAACATTTATCTTATGGCAACATCTCTAAATGTTGGTACAGTTGCAATTGGTGCATTCATTGATGAAGAAGTAAAAGAAATATTAAAATTAAAAGAGGATGAATATCCCCTCTATCTAATGCCCTTAGGTAAAATATAATAAGAATAAAAATTTTTTTTATATTTAAACTTTTAAATTTAATTAAATTAAAATTATTAATTTTATCTTAATTGATTTAAAACAAATTAGATGGTAAAATATTTTTTGGAGGTTTCGGAATGAGAGAATATGGAACTATAAAGGTAAAAAGAGGATTAGCTCAGATGCTCAAAGGCGGAGTTATTATGGATGTTACTAATGAAGAGCAGGCAAAGATTGCAGAAGAAGCAGGAGCAGTTGCAGTTATGGCACTTGAAAGAGTTCCAGCAGATATAAGAAAAGAAGGTGGAGTTGCAAGAATGGCAGATCCAATTATTATAGAAAGAATCAAAAAAGCAGTTACAATTCCAGTTATGGCAAAAGTAAGAATTGGTCATTTTGTTGAAGCACAAATTCTTGAAGCACTCGGAGTTGATTTTATAGATGAAAGTGAAGTTTTAACTCCTGCCGATGAAGAGCATCATATAGATAAATGGAAATTTAAAGTGCCATTTGTTTGTGGCGCAAGAGACCTTGGAGAAGCATTAAGAAGAATAAATGAAGGCGCAAGTATGATAAGAACAAAAGGAGAAGCAGGAACAGGAAATGTTGTTGAAGCAGTAAGACATATGAGAAAGATTATGGATGAGATTAGAAAAATCTTTTCAATGTCAGATGAAGAGTTATATACTGAAGCAAAAAATTTAGGTGCTCCTTTTGAACTTGTTTTAGAAGTTAAAAAACTTAAAAGATTACCAGTTGTTAATTTTGCTGCAGGTGGAATTGCAACTCCTGCTGATGCAGCACTTATGATGCAATTAGGAGCAGATGGAGTTTTTGTTGGTTCAGGAATTTTTAAATCAAAAAATCCAGAAAAAAGAGCGAAAGCAATTGTTGATTCAGTTACTTATTTTGATGACCCAAAAATTCTTGCAGAGATTTCAAAAGACCTTGGTGAGCCAATGGTTGGAATTGATATAAGAACCCTTAAAGAGGAAGAGAGGTATGAAAGAAGAGGATGGTAAGAGTTGGAGTTTTAGCACTTCAAGGCGCATTTATTGAACATTTTGATTTTTTAAAAAAGTTTGATTTTGTTGAACCATATTTAGTTAAGAAAAAAGAACACCTTGATAATGTAGATGGTCTAATAATACCAGGTGGTGAATCAACTACAATTGGAAATCTTCTTGAAAGGTATGAAATGAAAGATTATATTAAAGAAAAAATTAAAAGTGGATTCCCTGTTTTTGGAACCTGTGCAGGACTTATTCTTTTATCTAAAAAAATAGAGCAAAATTATGACCAACCACTTCTTGAAGTTTTGGATATTGTTATAAAAAGAAATGCTTTCGGTAGTCAAAGAGAAAGTATGGAAATCGATTTAGAAGTAAAAGGTTTAGATAAACCATTCAGAGCAGTTTTTATAAGAGCGCCAGTTGTAAGTAAAGTTGGCAATGGAGTTGAGGTTTTATCTTCTGTTGATGAGGGACCTGTTTTGGTTAAAGAGGGAAATATTTTGGGCTCCTCTTTTCATCCAGAATTAACAGATGATATAAGAATACATAAGATGTTTATTGATATAATATTAAAAAGGAGGTAAATATGTCAGGACATTCAAAGTGGCATAATATAGCAGCAAAAAAAACTGCTGAAGATAAAAAAAGAGGAAAAATATTTTCTAAATTAATAAGAGAGATAACAATCGCAGCAAGACAAGGTGGAGGAGACCCAGAAACCAACCCGAGATTAAGACTTGCAATTGAAAGAGCAAGAGAAGCAAACATGCCTTCTGAAAACATAAAGAAAGCAATTCAAAGAGGAACAGGAGAACTTGAAGGAGAAAGATATGAAGAAATTATATATGAAGGTTATGGACCAGGAAGTGTTGCAATTTATATAGAAGCATCAACTGACAATAGAAATAGAACAACTGCAGAAATTAGAAAAATTTTCAATGAACATGGTGGAAGTTTAGGAGAAAATGGATGTGTTTCTTGGATGTTTGAAAGAAAAGGAGAGATAAAAGTTGATCCAAAACCTCTTTCAGATGATGAACTTCTTTTACTTGCAGCAGAATTAGGAGCAGAAGATGTTAGAAGAGATGGTGAAGATATATTTGTATTAACATCTCCACAGGATTTATTCAAAATTAAAACAAAACTTGAAGAAAATGGAATAAAAGTTATTTCATCTGATTTCACAATGATTCCAAAAAATAGTGTAAAACTTGAAGGAGATAAAGCAGAGCAACTATTAACTCTCATTAATGAACTTGAAGATCATGATGATGTTCAAAAAGTTTATGCTAACTTTGACATTTCAGATGAAGAGATGGAAAGAATAGCACTTACTTTTAAATAATGTATGTTTTGGGAGTTGACCCTGGTCTTTCAAATCTTGGATGGGCAATAGTTGAGGATAAAGATCCTCCAGATTTAATTGATTTTGGATTAATTAAGACAGAGAAAAACCTAAAAGAAGAAGAGAGATTATTAAAAATTTATAAAAAATTAAAAGAAATTTATAAAAATTATTCTCCAAAATACACAATTATTGAAAATATCTATTTTAAAAAAAATATAAAAACTGCAATAAAAATTGGAGAAGTTAAAGGGGTTATATTACTAATTGCATCTAAATTTAAATCAAAAATTTATGAGTTAAATCCAAGTAATGTAAAATTACATTTTACAGGTTTTGGTGGTTCTAATAAAAACAATATGAAAAAAATGGTTAAAATTTTATATAATAGGGAAATAAATGATGATGATACAGTTGATGCAATAGCACTTGCAACTTCTTTTATAAATTTAAAATCAATAGGATTAGACAGTGATATCATATCTTAATGGTGAAGTTTTAAAAAGAGAAGAGGATTTTATTATATTTTTAACCAAAAGTGGAATAGGTTTTAAAATATTTGTTCCATATCCAAATAAAATTAAAAATGAAGTTTACACATCTCTTTTTATTTCAGAAAAAGAATTGAATTTATATGGTTTTTTAACTTATGAAGAGGTAAATCTTTTTGAAAAACTCATTAAACTCCCTCAAGTTGGTCCAAAATCAGTTATTCAAATTTTTAAATTTTACTCATTAGAAGAAATTTATGAAAAAATAAAAAATGGAGAGCCAATTCTTGTTAAAGGTATAAGAAAAAAGATACTTGAAGAGATTTATAAATATTTAAGTGAAGAAGATAGAGAACTAAAGACTAAAGATAAAAAAACTCTTGATGCAGTTAAAATTTTATTGTCTCTTGGATTTGAAAAAGAAGAGGTTATTGAAGCAATAAGAAAAGTGAAAGGGTGTGATAAAATATCACTTGAAGATTATGTAAAAGAGGTTTTAAAGGTGATAAAGAATGAGTGAAGAGTTCAAAGATTTCAATTTAAGACCAGAATCTCTTGATGAATATATTGGACAAGAAAAGGTTAAAAATAATTTAAAAATTTTTCTTGATGCTGCAAAGAAAAGAGGTGAACCAATTGACCACATTTTGTTGTATGGTCCTCCTGGTATTGGAAAAACAACACTTGCTTATGTTATTGCAAAAGAGATGAATAGAGAATTAAAACAAGTTACAGGTCCATCTCTTGAAAAACCAGGAGATGTTGCTGCAATTTTAACATCATTAAAAAAAGGTTCAATTTTTTTTATAGATGAAATTCACAGAATTCCACATTCAGTTGAGGAAACTCTTTACCCTGCAATGGAAGATTATAAACTTCATATTGTTTATGGAAAAGGACCTTCTGCAAAAACTCTCACTATAAATTTGGAGCCATTCACATTAATCGGTTCAACAACAAGAGCAGGAATGTTAACCTCACCTTTAAGGGAAAGATTTGGAATAGTTTTGAAACTTGATTTTTATACAATTGAATCTTTAGTGAAAATAATTTTTAGAGCAGCAAAGTACCTGAAAATATATATAAAAGAGGAAGATGCTATTGAAATAGCAAAAAGATCAAGAGGAACTCCAAGAGTTGCAATTAGAATTTTAAAAAGAGTAAGGGATTTTTCAGAAATAAAAAACAATGGAATAATTGATAAAAACATTTTAATTGAAACATTTAATTCTCTTGGAATAGATGAATTTGGATTAACTCCACAAGATAGAAAGTTAGTTACAACTCTTATTGAAAAATTCAATGGTGGCCCAACAGGAATAGAAACACTTTGCGCAATTTTAAATGAAGATAAAGATACAATTGAAGATATTTATGAGCCATACCTTTTACAGATTAACTTTATCGAAAGGACTCAAAGAGGAAGAGTTGCGACTGAAAATGCATACAAATATTTAACAATTAAAAAAAGGACAATGTTTTGATGGAGAAGTTATTAATTCATACCTGTTGCGCTCCATGTACAATTTTAGTAATTGATAAATTAAGAGAAAATTATGAGATTACACTTTTTTTCTATAATCCAAACATACATCCATATAAAGAATATCTTGAGAGATTAAATTCATTTAAAAGTTTTTCAGAAAATCAAAAAATTGATTATATAGTTGGAAAATATGAATATAAAGATTATTTTATGAATGTTGTAAAATATTTTAGTAATAGATGTTTTTTTTGCTATCAACTTAGATTAAATCAAACAGCATTAACTTCTAAATTATTAAATATTAAAAATTTTACAACAACAATGCTATATTCTATATATCAAAAACATGATGCAATAAAAAATATTGGAGAGAGAATTTCGAAAGAGTATAATTTAAATTTTATTTATTTTGACTTAAGAGAAAAGTATCATGATGGAGTAAAACTCTCAAAAGATTATAATTTATATAGACAAAAATATTGTGGTTGTATATTCTCGGAGATTGAAAGGTTCGGAGGTGGAAGATGATAAAAGAGTTTTCAAAAATTTTAATTATATTTGGAGTTATTATTCTTTTGATTGGAATTATTTCATATTTTAGTGATAAGTTACCATTTTTTAAACTTCCAGGAGATATTGTTATTAGAAAAAAGAATTTAACAATTTATATTCCAATAGTTTCAATGATACTTCTTTCGATTATATTAACAATTATTTTAAACTTGATTTTTAGAAAGTGAGAAAAGTTATTTTAACTATTTTGATTCCAATAACTCTAATTCTTTTGTTTACTCTTTCAATCGCATTTTCAAAAAATTATTTTATGTCTGAATTCGCAAGATTAAGACCAGAAATTGAATTAAATATTGACCCAAAATTTATAAGATATGCAGCAAAAGTAATTCCTGAGTATCTTATGGGAAAAAGAGATAATCTTGAAATACCAGGTTTTAAAAATTTTTTCAATGAAAAAGAGATATTACACATGGAAGATGTTAAAAACATATTTAAGTACATAGTTTATATATCAATCATATTTTCAATTTTAATTTTTATTTTGATTAAAAAAGAGGATTTACCCTATATTTTTCTTTATTCATTAATACCTATTGGAATTTTTATTTTAACTGTTTTTATATTTTCATTTGATAAATCTTTTACAATATTTCATGAGATCTTTTTTAAAAATGAATTGTGGCTTCTTGATCCAGAAAAAGACAGATTGATTGTTTTAATGCCAATTGAATTTTTTATAAGAAGTTTTACAAGAATAATTTATTTCACAATATTTACTATTTTTATGTTGTTTTCATTTTTCTTTGCACTGGAGGTTAATAATTGAAAGAAAAAATTTCAGATTTTCTTGTTTATATGGATAAGTTAAAAAACTCTTCTAAACATACTTTAAGAGCATATAAAAAAGACCTTTTAGATTTTTATGAGTATGTTAAAAAAAACAATTTTGATTATAAAAATATTTCAAGAAATTCATTAAGAGGATTTTTAATAGAATTAAGAGAAAAGGGGTTAGATAAAAGATCAATATCAAGAAAAATATCTTCTATTAGAAGTTTTTATAAATTTTTATTGAAAGATGGAGCAATTGAAAAAAATCCACTTGTTTCTCTTGAACTTCCTAAAATAGATAAAAAACTTCCATCTTTTTTAACAGAAGAAGAGGTTTTTAAACTTATAAATGCTCCAAATGAGAAAAAACTTATTGGATTTAGAGATAAACTTATTTTAATTTTTCTATATTCAACTGGAATGAGAGTTTCAGAAATTGTTAGTTTAAAAGTTTCTCAACTTGACCTTGATAAAGGCGAGGTTATTATAACTGGAAAAGGTAAAAAAGATAGAGTTATATTTTTAACAGAAGAACTGAAGGATTTAATCAGAGAATACCTAAATAAAAGAAAAAAGAATTCAAATGTTTTGTTTATAAATAGAAACGGAAAGCCCTTGACAGATAAAGGAATTCGACTCCTTGTTGAAAAATATGCTAAAAAAGTTGTTCCTTATAAAAAAGTAACTCCTCACACATTTAGACACACTTTTGCAACTCATTTACTTACAAATGGTGCAGATTTAAGGGTTGTTCAGGAACTCCTTGGACATACAAAACTATCAACAACTCAAATTTATACACATCTAACAAAAGAAAATTTAAAAAAAATCTATGAAAATTTTCATCCACACTCAAAAGAAAAAAATCAGTAATTTAAAATATTTGACCTTTCAAAAATTTCAAAACCAATTCTATCTTTAAGTTCATCAATATTTATTTTTTTCAATGCAGAAATTAAAATTCCACTATCGTCTTCGGTTTTAATTCTTTCAATTTGATAATCTTTTAATAAATCAATCTTGTTGTAAACATTAATAATTTTTATATCTTTATATAAAATCTCGCCTAATATTTCCTTAACTGAAATCATATGTTTTTTGTAAGATGGAGATGAAGAATCAATAAGGTGAATTATAAGGTCAGAAAAGTTTATCTCTTCAAGAGTTGATTTAAAAGATGAGATAAGAAGTGGTGGAAGTTTTTGAATAAAACCAACAGTATCAACAATAAGAACTTCTTTTTCATATTTATTTAAATATGTTTTTCTTACAAGAGTATCGAGTGTTGCAAAAAGCATATTTTCTGTAAAAGTTTCTTCATTTGTTAAGGCATTAAAGAGTGTTGATTTTCCTGAGTTTGTATAACCAACAATAGAAACAACAGGTATTTCTGATTTCTCTCTTAATTTTCTTCTTATCTCTCTTCTTTTTTCTATTTTTTTAAGTTCTTTATTTAATGTGTTTATTCTTCTTTCAATTGCTCTTCTTTTTAGTTCAACTAATTTTTCTCCTCTTCCTGCTCTAATTCCTACAATTCCCATCTGTTGATCTAAACTTTTTCCAATTCCAATTATTGCTGGAAGTTCCATTTTAAGTCGAGCAAGTTCAACCTGAATTTTTGCTTCATTTGTTTTTGCTCTTTTTTCAAAAATTTCAATAATTAGGTGTGGTCTGTCAAGAACATAAAGATTTGTGTAATCTGAAATATTTTTAATTTGAGAATATGAGAGTGTATCATCAAATATAAGGTAACTTGCATTTTCTTTTCGAGCAATAAGAGTTATCTCCTCAAGAGTTCCCTTTCCCATATAGAATCTGGGATTTATCTCTCTTAATCTTTTTAAAACTTTATAAGTTACTTTAAGACCCAATGTTTCTGTTAAAAGTTCAAGTTCATTTAGGGTCTCTTCTGGAAGAAATTCATTTTGTTCATTTTTTATAAATCCAATTAAAACTGCTCTATTTTCTTTTAATTCTTTTTGAGTATTTACCATAACAAAAATTGTGAAAGTCTAGTTATTATTGGTGACAAAATTCTTCCAATTATTCCAAAAAATAATAAAACAATCAAAATTAGTGAACCATAAATTTCTAAATTTCTATTTCTTAAAGCATCCTGAGGGTATCTTAAGATTATACTGTAAAAAATTCTTGAGCCATCCAATGGTGGAATAGGAATAAGATTAAATATTGCTAATATTAGATTTATTAAAACACTATATTGAACAAAAACTGAAATGTATGATGCAGATATTTTTGGAAATGGAACAACAAGAAATTTGAAAATCAAACCAAAGATAACAGCAAGTATTAAATTTGTAACTGGACCAGATAAAGATACAAGAATCAAATCTCTTCTTATTTTTCTAAATCTATAAAAATTTATTGGAACAGGTTTTGCCCAACCAAATGCTATTCTAAAATTTGAACTTATAAGCAATAAAACTGGAAGAAGAATTGTTCCCAATAAATCAATGTGTTTAGTTGGGTCGAGAGTCAATCTTCCATATTCTTTTGGAGTCTCATCTCCAAGTTTATATGCAACATATCCATGAGCAACTTCATGAAATATAATTGCAATTATAATACTTGGAAGTAAAAAAAGAATTTCTATTAAATTATTTAACATACTTTTTCTCCTTTCATTTCAAATAATCTTTTAGCAAAATTTATCTCATCTTCATATGTTTTTATTTTTCCATCAAGAAGTTCTTTTTTTAGAGTTTCAAATATTTCTCTAAACACAACTGAAGGTTTAAACCCTATTTTAATTAAATCTTTACCTGTGATTTTTAATTTTAAATTCTTCAGTTTAAACAAATATTTTTTTATCTTATCACTAATCTCATCAAAATTTGATAAATAAATAAGTTCATAAATTGAAAGATTCTTGAGAATATTATAGATATCATAATTATCTTTTACAGTTTTTAATTTTTCGATTATCTCATTATAATAATTATCATCTTTTATGAAATCTCTCTTCATGTTCCATCTCTCAATTAATTCTCTTCTATTGACATAACTCAATTCAGTGATCAATAAGAAAAAGTTTGCCTCATCTCTTCTTATAATTTCTCCTTTTTTAATAAGTTCATCAATTAAATCTTCACTTTTTTCTATTGAGTCAAGCGTTTCTTTTTTAAGTTCAAGTTTTCTGTGAATCATTTTAAGAGCACCAAGTTTCTTCATAAGTTTCAGACCACATATTGCAGTATCTTTATCTCCTAAAATCATAAAAAGTTCCTCTTTTATTCTTGTATTTCTTGCATCTGTAAAAAGCCCAGTTTTAATAGTGCTTATGATTAAATTTTTTGTTTCTTTCTCAATTTTAAATTTTAATTTAGATGAATATCTAATTGCTCTCATAATTCTTGATGGGTCATCTATGAAACTTAATTTATGTAAAACTCTAATTCTTTTCTCTTTTAAATCTTTGTATCCACCAAGAAGGTCAATCAATTTTCCAAAAGAGTTTTTATTAATAGATATTGCAAGAGTGTTTATTGTGAAGTCTCTTCTTAAAAGATCTTCTCTTAAACTGTGACTTATCTCAACCTTTGGAAGTGATGCTGGCTCTTTATAATATTCTCTTCTTGATGATGCAATATCAATTCTTAATCCATCTGGGTAATTAATTGTACATGTTTTAAAATTTGGATAAATATGAATATTAACATTCATCTCTTTTTTAATTTCCTGTGCAAGTAAAATTGAATCTCCTTCGACAACAATATCAATATCTTTTGTCTCTTTATTTAAGAAAAGGTCTCTTACAAATCCTCCAACAACATAACTTCTTATATTTAGTCTATTTGAAATCTCTCCAATTTTCTTAAGTAATCTGACTGTTTTTTTAGAAATTATTTTGTTTATGCATTTGACAACTTTTTCTTGTTCAATTGGAGAAAAACTTTCTTCACTTTTAAGATATATTCCTCTTAAAATATCACTTCTTGTAATCATTCCTACAACTCTACCTTTAACAACAACTGAAACTCTTCCTATATTTCTTTCAACCATAATTTTTTCAACTTCCTCAATTGAAGATTCAGGCGAGACAAAAAAGTATTTCTCAATCATAAAATCTTTGACTTTAAGATTTGTAAGTCCCAAGAGTTCAACTTTTGATATCTCACTTCTTGTAATAATTCCAACAATTTTTCCATTTTTAACAACAGGTAAACCTGAATAATTGTATCTTAACATTAAATTTCTTGCTTCTTCGAGAGTTGCTTCACTATCAATTGTTTTAACTGGTGAACTCATTATATCTTTTGCAAGAATTTTTATTTTTACATTTTCTTTTATTGCTTTAATCAACTTATCATAAATTCTTGAGTTTTTAACTGTATTAAAATTTGCAGAAGCAGCAGTTTTATGTCCTCCACCACCAAAATATGAAAGAATTTTCTTCACATTTATATCTTCACTTCTACTTCTTCCAATTATCACAGTTTTTTTATTCATAATTAAAATTGAAAAAACAGCTTCTAAGTCAAGAAGTTCCAAAACTTTATGAACAAGAAAACCAACTCCTTCTGTGTATTCTGAAATTTTAACCTTAGATATACCAATTTTATATCCATTAATCTCTTCAACATTCAAATTTGAAAGTATTTTCTCAAAAATATTTTTCTGTTGCTCTGTTAAATATGTGATAAGATACTTCGAAACAATTTTTAAATCAACATCATATTTAAAGATGTAAGATAGTGCTTCAATATCATAAAGTTTTGTTGTAATAAAAAGAAGATTTCCAGTGTCTTCATATATTCCTAAAGCAAAAAGTGTAGCTTCAATTGATTTTATTTCTATTTTTTTCTTATTTTTTAGCATATGAATGAGTATTGAGGTTGTTGCTCCAATTTCTTTTGTTATTCTTTTAGCATTTAATTTAACTTCTTCATCTGGATAATGATGGTCAATTATCAAAATATTTTTATGATTTTGAATAAATTCAGTTAAACCTGGTACCCTTTCTGGATATTGGGTATCAACCATTATGATTCTATCTATTTTATTTAAATCTATGTCTTTGAGATTTTTTAAATTTTCAAAAAGATTACCATATAAACAAAAGAAAGAATAAACTGATGAAGAGAAAGAGGGTATAAGACAAACAGAATTAGGGAATATTTTCCCTGCAAGAACTAGGGATGCAAGAGCATCAAAATCTGCTGTTGAGTGTGTAACAATTAAATTCACAGTTTAATTATAACAATTTTAGTTCTCAATTTTTATTTTTAACTCCTTTAGTTGTTTTTCACTAACTTCAGATGGTGCATTTGTAAGAAGGCATGTTCCTTTTTGTGTTTTAGGAAATGGAATAACATCTCTTAAACTTTCTCCATTGACAAATAACATAACTATTCTATCGAGACCAAGTGCTATTCCTCCATGAATTGGTGCTCCATATTTCAATGCATTTAGAAAGAAATCAAATCTATCTTCGACTTCCTTTTCAGAGTATCCTAAAAGTTTAAATATTTTCATCTGTAAATCTATATTATGAATTCTTATACTTCCTCCACCAATTTCAAATCCATCCATGACAAAATCATATGCTCTTGCAAGAACTTTTGATGGGTCTTTATCAAGAAGTTCAATTTGTTCTGGTTTTGGAGATGTAAATGGATGGTGTCTTGAATCCCATCTATTCTCTTCTTTGTTCCATTCAAAAAGTGGAAATTCAGTAACCCATAAAAGTTTATGAATTTTTTTATTTATTAAATCAAATTTATTTCCAATAGCAATTCTTACTTTTCCAAGATTTGTTAAAAACTCCTCTCCATCTCCTATAAATAAAAGCAATGTATCACTCTCATTAATTTTCTCTTTTAATTTTTTAATTTCTTCATCTTTAATGTAATTGTTTAATGGTGAACTTATTTTTTTATCTACATTTAAAAATATTACACCACCTAATTCAGATTCTTTAACTATATTTTCAATTTCATCTTTTTCTTTTCTTGTAAGTAATCTATCTTTTAATGTTATTCCTTTTACTCTATAACCTTTTAATAAACCTTCTTTTATTAATTTAAAATCAGAGTCTTTAAAAATTTCTGTAAAATCTTCTATTTTTAATTCAAATCTTAAATCTGGTTTATCGCTTCCATATGTATTTAATGCTTCAAAGAAACTCATTTTTGGAATTGGAATTTCAAGATCTTCTTTTAGTATTTCATTGAATAATTTTTTAAATAGTCTATCTATTAGATTCATAATATCACTTTCATCTATAAATGACATTTCAATATCAACTTGTGTAAATTCTGGTTGTCTATCTGCTCTTAAATCTTCATCTCTGAAACATCTTGCAATTTGATAGTATCTATCTATTCCTGAAATCATTAAAATTTGTTTAAAAAGTTGGGGTGATTGGGGCAATGCATAGAATTTTCCAGGATTTATTCTTGATGGAACAAGAAAATCTCTTGCACCTTCTGGTGTACTTTTTGTAAGAATTGGTGTTTCAACTTCCCAAAAACCCTCCTCATTTAAGAAATTTCTTATAACTGTTGTTGTTTTAAATCTTGTGTATAAATTATTTTTCATCTTTTCTCTTCTGAAATCTAAAAATCTATATTTTAATCTCAAAATTTCATTTATCTCTTCTCTTGATTCAATGTCAAATGGAATTGGAGGTGATTCATTTATTATTTCAAGTTCAATACATTCAATTTCAATTTTTCCTGTTTTTATCTTTTCATTTATATTCTCTTTAGGTCTATCTCTTACAATTCCTTTTACTTTAACAACAAATTCGATTCCTAATTTTTTTGCTTTTTCAAAATTTTCTTTGTTTTTACTATCTATAACTACTTGAACATAACCACTCCTATCTCTTAACTCAATGAAAATTAAATTTCCAAGGTCTCTTATTGTTTTAACCCATCCACATAAGGTAACTTCTTTTCCAATTTTTTCTTCTGTGACCTCTCCGCAATAATTAGTCCTCAGCATGTTTCACCTCATTCAAAAATTTAATAATCTCATCTTTTTTAACTTTTTCTTGTGTTCCTTTTTTAAGGTCTTTAAACATTACAAAACCTTCTTTTAACTCATCTCCACCATATATAATCAAAAATGATGCATTTCTTTTTAATGAATATGTTATTGATTCTTTTAAACTTTTAAAATTGTATGGAAACAAAACATTAAATCCAATTTCTCCAAGTTTAAGGTAAAACAAGAAAATTTCATCATAATATTTTTTATCTAAAGGAGTTATAGAAATTATTTTATCTTTTTTCACTTCAATCAAATTTTTTGTTTCAAGAATTAAAATTAATCTTTCAACTCCTATTGCAAATCCAACTCCTGGAATTTTTTCTCCACCGAGAAAAGAAGAAAGATAATCATATCTTCCACCACCCAAAACAGAATTTTGTGCTCCAAGGTCTTTTGAGATAACCTCAAAAACTGTTCTATTATAATAATCTAGTCCTCTAACCAATCTATGATTCAATTGATAATTTATTTTGAGATCATCCAATTTTTTTAAAACCTCTTCAAAGTGTTTTTTACTTTCACCTTTTATATAATCTAAAATTTTTGGTGAATTTTCAGTTACTTTTATACATGACTCTTTTTTACAATCAAGAACTCTTAAAGGGTTAGTATATAACCTTTTTTTACAATCATCGCAAAGTTCACTCTCTTTTTCTTTAAGGTAATTAATGAGAACTTCTTTATAATCTTTTCTTTCTTCAATATCTCCTATTGAATTAATATAAATAAAAAGGCCTTTAAGTCCTAAATATTCAAGTGCTTTTAAGGATATATAAATTACTTCAACATCAAGATTTGGGCTACCTTCTCCAAGTGCCTCTATACCAAAATGATAAAACTCTCTAAATCTTCCTTTTTGTGGTCTTTCATATCTAAACATTGGACCATAATAGTAAAATTTTACAGGTTGAGGTAACTGCTTTAGATTATTCTCTAAATAAGACCTTACAACTTGTGCTGTTCCTTCTGGTCTTAAACAGAGTTTTCTTCCACCTTTATCATAAAAAGTATACATCTCTTTTTGAACTATATCTGTTTCTTCTCCAACACTTCTTTCAAAGATTTCTGCATGTTCAAAAATTGGAAGAACTATCTCTTTATAGCCAAAATTTTCAACAAAATCTCTTAATTTATCTATAACTATTTTTATTTTTTCACTTTTGTCTGGTAATATATCAGGTGCACCTTTTGGACCTTTTATCATTTTTTTACCACCTTTATAAATTTTCTTTTACCAATTTTAATTATCTTCTCACTATCAATTTTTAAAATGAATGATGGTTCATTAAATCTTTCACCATTTACATAAATTCCACCTTGTTCAAAAAGCCTTCTTCCTTCACTTTTTGATTGAATTAAATTTTTCTCTTTTAAAAAGTCAATTAAATTTATCTCCTCATGATTTACTTCAAATATTTCTATATATTCTGGGACTTCTTTTTTACTGAAAACTTTAATAAAATTCTCTTCTGCTTTTATTGCATCTTCTTCTGAATGGTATCTTTTAACAATTTCTTTTGCTAATCTCAATTTAAATTTCATTGGATTCTCTCCTTTTTCCATTGATAGTTTTATATTTTCAATTTCTTCTGGGTCAGTGTTTGTTAAAAGTTCAAAATATTCAATAATTAAGTGATCTGGAATGCTCATGAGTTTTCCAAACATCTCATCTGGTGATTCATTTATTCCAATGTAATTTTGTAAACTTTTGCCCATTCTCTTTACACCATCTATTCCTCTTAGAATAGGCATTAAAATTGCAATTTGTGGCTCTTTTCCAAGTTCTTTTTGAAGTTCCCTTCCACAGAGAAGATTAAACTTTTGGTCAGTTCCTCCAAGTTCAACATCTGCATCAATAATAATAGAATCATATGCTTGCATAACTGGATATAAAAATTCATGTAAATAAATTGCATTGCCTTGTTTATATCTATTGAAGAAATCATCTCTTTCAAGTATTCTTGCAACTGTGAAATGTGATGCAAGAGAAACAATTTCTTTTAGTGTTAAGGGTAAAAGCCAATCTCCATTAAATCTAATTTCTGTTTTATCTTTGTATAAAATTTTAAATGCCTGTTCGCTATAATATTTAGCATTTTTCTCGATTTCTTCTTGAGTTAGAAGTGCCCTTGCTTTATCTCTTCCTGAAGGATCTCCAATAACAGCAGTTCCATTTCCAATTATTAAAACAACTTGATGACCTAAATTTTGAAAATCTCTCAATTTATTTAAAACAACAGTGTGACCAAGGTGAATATCAGGTGAAGTTGGATCAACACCAAGTTTTACCCTTAAAGGTCTTCCCTTCTTAAGTTTCTCAATTAGTTCATATTCATTAATAATTTCAAAAGTTCCTCTTTTAATAATTCTTAATTGTTCTTCAATAGATAACATATTATTCTCCTCAAAAATAAATAAAAAGTTTTCTAAAAATAAATTAATAATATTTTACAACTTTTTATTCTATTTTTTAAAGTCTTAGATCCCCCAGATTTTCCATTGAAGGTTTTGCCCAATAATCCTCTTTTTTCAATAATTCATACTCTCTTCTTAACAAATCTTCATGCCCTTTTTCCATCTTTTTTAATGAATTAACAACTCTTTTATCTCTTCCATCTTTAATCTTTTTTAACATACTCGAATAAAATTCAACCGCATTCATCTCTGATTTTATTGCAATTTTAACAATATCAACCGATTTAATATCTTTTCCTAATTCCTCATTAACACTATAAAATTCAGGATTTTCTTTGAAATTTTCATCTGCATTATATTCAAGGTTAAACGTTCTTTTAAGAAGTTTCTTTAAAGACAACTCATGCTTTTCTTCTTCTTTATAAAACTTTATTAACCTTCTCTTTGCTTTTTCATCAATAACTTTTTCAGAAAGTTTATAATAAAATCTTTTTGCTTCATTTTCACTTTGAATTCCTTTCTTTAACATTTCAATTAAATCCATCTTTAACCTCCTTTAGTTTATTATATCAGTATAGTTTTATGTTAAAATATTTAAGATATGAAAAAAAGAATGGGTCTTTTTTTTGGATCAAAATCAGTTGAACATGAAATTTCAATAATCACTGCAATGCAAGTTTACAATGCTACAGATAAGTCAAAATATACAGTTTATCCTATTTATATATCAAAAAAAGGTGAATGGTTTACTGGAGATAATCTTCTTAAAATAGAAAATTTTAGAAATCTTTCAAATATACCAAAAATTTCACAGAAAATAACTGGAATAAAAATATCAAATGACAATATTTTAACTCTTGAAACTGAAGGCATAATTAATAAGAAAATATTTATTGATATTGCTTTTAGTGTTATACATGGAACTTATGGAGAAGATGGAAAAATACAGGGAATTTTTGAAATGTTAAATGTTCCATATGTTGGTTGTGGAGTTCTCTCTTCTTCAATTGGTATGGATAAAGTTATCATGAAAGAAATTTTTAAGGCAAATAATTTACCAATTGTAAATTATATCTGGTTTAAAAGAAATGATTGGGAAAAAGATAGAAATAAGATTATAAATAAAATTGAAAATTCATTTAAATATCCAGTATTTGTAAAACCAGCAAATTTAGGTTCTAGCATAGGAATTACAAAAGCAGAAAATAGAGAGAATTTAATATATGGAATTGAAATTGCAAAGCATTATGATTCAAAAATTGTTGTTGAAGAGGAAGTAAAAAATTTAAAAGAAATAAATTGTTCTGTTATAGGAAATGAAGAAGTGATTCCTTCAAAGTTAGAAGAGGTAAAAACTCCAAAAATATTTCTTGATTATGATTCAAAATATAAACTGAGTTCAAAAGGAAGTTATATGTTTAAAAGATTTGGTCATATAATTCCTGCAGAACTCAGTGAAGAAAAAACAAAAGAGATACAAGAATTAGCAGTTAAGGTATTTAAAGCACTTGATTGTAAAGGATTAATAAGAGTTGATTTTCTTATTGATAGTGAAACAGAAAAAGTTTATGTAAATGAAGTTAATACTTTACCAGGGGCACTTTCTTTTTATCTTTGGGAAGCATCTGGTATCTCTTTCGATAAATTAATCGATAATTTAATAAATATTTCTCTTGAAGTTTTTGAAGATAAAAATAAAAATATAACATCAATTGATACAGATGTTCTTTTACAAGATTTCAAAGGAATAAAAAAAGGGTAAATTAATAATGTTTGCAAATATAGATAGAATAAAAGTTTATTATGAAATTCATGGAGATGGATTTCCTATTTTTTTATTTCATGGATGGGGCGGAAATTCAAATTCACTATATCCAATAGGAAGTGTCTTAGAAAAAGATTATAAAGTGATTTATATTGATTTTCCTGGATTTGGAAAAAGTGATGTTCCCCTAAAATCTTTTGACGGAGAAGATTATAAAAATTTGATTTTAAAATTCATAGACAGTTTGAATTTAAAAGGTTATGCAATTATTGGACATTCTTTTGGTGGAAGAATTGGAATAAGAATTGCAAAAGAAAGAAAAGAGGAAGTAAAAGCTCTAATTTTAATTGATAGTGCTGGCATAAGAGATAAAAAAACTCTTAAACAAAGGTTTACTGAAAAAACATTCAAGTTATTAAAAAAATTAGTACTCAAATTATTTAAAGATAAATCCCAAGAAAAAATTTTAAATAATTTAAGAAAAATTTTTGGTTCAAAAGATTATAAAAATGTAAATGGGGCGATGAGAGATACTTTAGTTAAGATTGTTAATGAGGATTTATCTTCAATAATGAGTGAAATAGATACCAAAACTCTTATAATTTGGGGTGAAAATGACAAAGAACTTCCTCTAAGACATGCTTATATTATTAAAGAAAAAATTAAAAACTCAAAACTTGTTATTATAAAAAATGCAGGACACTTTCCTTATCTTGATAACTTAACAAAGGTAATCTCAGAAATAAAACTCTTTTTAGGAGAAATAAATAATGAATTCAATTAATGTATTACTTAATTTAATTATTTTATCATTATCTTTTTTTATTTTCTTATTAAGAATTCTATGGTGCCTTCAAAACCTTCAAATTTTAGAATATTTCAACTTAAAATATTTAAGACATATAATAAAAAGAAAAGCAAAAGAATATATATTTGATGATTTATTTTTAAATATTTCATTAATTTTTGTTTTATTGACTATTTTTTATAAATCAAATAATTTTTATTTAAATATCATATTAATATCTTTTTTAATTTTTTCTCTTTTTTACAATATAAACCTTTACAAAAAGAGAAAAAGATTTTCTAAAAAGGGTTTAAAATTTACAAAAAGACTCATAAGGATTTTTTCTATAAATTTAATATTTTTCTTGATTATCTCAGTTCTTTTTTTTATTTATAAATTAAACTTTTTAATTGTTTATTTTATTTTTTTAACTCCATTTACACTTTCCCTATTGAATTTATTAATTTATCCTTTTGAATTAATCATAAATAATAACTATTTTAATGATGCAGTAAGAATAATCAAAGAGTATAAACCACTTATTATTGGGGTTACAGGAAGTTATGGTAAAACAAGCACAAAATATTTCATAAATGGACTAATTAAAGATAAGTTTAAAACTCAGATGACTCCTGAAAGTTATAACACAGCAATGGGAATAACAAAATTCATAAGAGAAAATCTAAAAAAAGAAATTGAGATTTTTGTTGTTGAACTTGCTGAAAATGAAGTTGGAGGATTCAAAAGATTACTTAAATTAATCGATCCAAATATTCTTATTATAACTTCAGTTGGGATTCAACATCTTGAGGAATTTGGTTCAAAAGAAAAAATATTAAGTGAATTTAAATATATTATAAATTATTGTTTAAACTCAAATAAATGTGAAAAGTTAATTTTAAATGGTGATGATAAATTTCTAAAAGAGTTTGTAAATGAAAAAGTTAAAAAGGTTTCTATTAATTCAAGTTATTATCCATTTATTGAAATTTTAGAAGAAAATCTTTTTAAAACTAAATTTAAAGTGAAATTTTTAGATGAAGAATACATTTTCGAAACTAAACTCATCGGTAAAGAGACAATAAGAAACTTATTATTAGCAATTGAAGTTTCAATATATTTAAAAATTCCTTTAGAGAATATAAAAGAGAAAATTAAATTTTTAGAGCCATTTCCTCATAGATTAAATGTTATTAAAAGAGGAAATATGATTGTCATTGATGATGCCTATAATTCAAATCCTGTTGGTGCAAAAATGGCTATTGATTTAATTTCAAAATATAAGGATGGTAGAAGAATCATAATCACTCCTGGAGTTGTTGAACTTGGGAAAAAAGAGTTTGAAGAAAATAATAACTTAGGAAAATATATGAAAGATAAAGTTGATTATGTTTTTTTAATTGGTGGAAAAAGAACTAAACCAATTTATGATGGCTTAATTGAGGCAAATTTTCCTCAAGATAGAATTACAATATTTAAGAATTTTTTTGAAGCAAATGATTTTCTTAAAACTTTTCTAAAACCAAATGATCTTATTCTTTTTGAAAATGACCTACCTGAAATTTATGAAGAATTTTAGTTGACAAATTTATTTATATTGTTTTAAAATACTTTTGGAGGTCGAAGAGTCTTTTTTGGCTCTTTGAAAATTTTAAAAAGGAGGTAAATTAAAAAATGACAGCATTAATTGCAGTCATTGGGTTAGCATTTTATGTTTTTTTCTACATTGTTTATGGTAAAAGAATTGAAAAGGAAGTTGTAAAGGCAGATCCTAAAAGACCAACACCAGCAGTTAAATTAAGGGATAATGTTGACTATGTTCCAGCAAAACCATGGGTTTTGTATGGACACCACTTTGCTTCAATTGCAGGTGCTGGTCCAATAACAGGGCCTGCAATAGCAATGGCATGGGGTTGGTTACCAGGATTATTATGGGTTTGGTTTGGTAATCTTTTTATTGGAAGTGTTCATGATTACCTTGCCTTAATGGCATCAGTTAGATATGATGGAAAATCAATTCAGTGGGTTTCAGGAAAATTAATGACAGCAAGAACAAAATATTCTTTTGAATTATTTATTTACTTTGCACTTTTACTTGTTATTGCAGCATTTATAGGTGTTTTCACTGGACTTGCAACAACAAATCCATCAATTGCGACTGCTTCAATATTATTTATATTCATAGCAATAATTGAAGGTATTCTTTTATACAGAACAAAATTACCATTTACTATTGCATCTATAATTGGAATCATAATGTTAGTACTATGTCTATATATTGGATTTGCATTCCCATTTGTAAAAATAACAAATGCAAAAACATGGTATATAATTTTAGCAATTTATTCAATTCTCGCTTCATCTCTTCCAGTTTGGATTCTATTACAACCAAGAGATTATCTTAATGCTTATATTCTATGGGCAGGTCTTATTTTAGGTTTAGTTGCTGCAGTATTTGCATTTAGAGGATTCAATTGGCCAGCATTTACAATTTTCTCAGCAAGAACAGTTGGAGGTCAACCATCACCATTCTGGCCTACAGTTCCTCTTGTTATTGCTTGTGGTGCTCTATCAGGATTCCACTCAATTGTTGCTTCAGGAACATCATCAAAACAGTTAGACAATGAGCTATCAGGTCTTTTTGTTGGATATGGAAGTATGTTCACTGAAGGATTCCTTTCAACCCTTGTAATAACATCAATTGCAGCATTTGGTATGCAAGTATTCCAAGGTGCAGCTGCAAAATTAACAGAACTTAAAGTTGATTTGAATGCATTAATGACAGATAAAATATATCTTGGAAACACATATCTTAAAGCAGCAGGAGCCGTTGGTGGTGCACTTGGTGTTATGACAAGATCTTTTGGAAAGATGACAACTGCAGTTGGTCTTCCAGAAAATGTTGGAAGTACATTTGCAGGACTTTGGGTATCTGCTTTTGTTTTAACAACTCTTGATACATCTGTAAGATTAGCAAGATATGCATGGGGTGAAATTTGGGAACCAGTTAAAAAGGCAAGTGAGGGTTTCTATAATGTAATTGCTAACAAGTGGGTTGGTTCAATAATTGCTGCAGGTTTAGGACTTCTTTTGATATGGGGTGGAAGTTATACAGTTCTTTGGCCAGGTTTTGCTGGTTCTAACCAATTGCTTGCATCAATTGCTATGATAACAGCTGCAGTTTGGGTAAAACAAGTTCAAAAAGCAAAACCAGCATGGCAAATGGCAGTTCTTATTCCTGCACTATTCTTATGGATTACAGTAACAGTTGCTCTTTTCTGGTATCTATTTGTTGTAATTCCAAAAACAACACCAGTATTTAACAAATATATGCTTGGTGGATTTACAATTGTCATGCTTGCACTAAATGTTATCCTTGTAATAGATTTCTTAGGTGGATGGAGAAAGGGAGCAATCCCTGAGGTTGAAACAAAATAAAAAATTAATGAAAAAACTCTTCGACCTCCTTAAAAAATTTTTTATTGGATTGGATATGGGTTTGAGGGAGGTTTCAACCTCCCTCATTGAAAAAGAATTAGAAGAATTAGAAAATGTTTTTGCACTTCTAACAATGGGAACCTTTGCAGGTATTCCATCCCCTCCCACTGGAATTATTTTAAGAATATTACCATTCATGCAAAAAGAAATATTTGTTATGATAAAAAGAAGTAAAAATCTTGATGATGCTTTTGCAGAAACAGCAGGAATGTTTGATATAGATTAAAGGAGTTTTAATGGAAATATATTTTTTCTTAGGAAAAGGAGGGGTTGGGAAAACAACAATTTCAGCAAGTTTTGCCACAGGAGCATCAATATATAACAAAAATAAAAAAGTTTTAATTGCATCTCTTGACCCTGCTCATAATCTAGGCGATGCATTTGATATTGAACTTTCAAATAAAATAAAAAAACTAACAGATAACCTTTTTGCAGTTGAAGTTGATCTTGAAAAAATGATAAAAGAGTATCTTGAAGATTTATCAAGAAATTTAAAAAATACATATAGATATCTTACAAGTTTTAATTTAGATAGATATTTTGATATTTTAAGATATTCTCCTGGAATAGAAGAGTATGCTGTTTTAGAGGCAATTAAAAAATTTGTCGAAAGCAAAGAATATGATATTCTTGTTTTTGACACACCTCCAACTGGTATAATAACAAGAGTTTTAGCATTACCAAAATTAACACTTCTCTGGTCAAAAAGATTAATGGGTATTAGAAGAAAGATTTTAGATAGAAGAAAAATGGTTGAGAATGTAAAAGGGAAAGTTGAAGCAACCTTAGAAGATGAGGTTATAACTCTTACATCAGATGAAAAAGAAGATCAAATTATGATTGAACTTGTAAAATATCGTAAAGAAATGGAAAAAATAATGAACATTTTTTCAAGTGATTTAACTTCAATAAATGTTGTTACTATGCCTGAAGATCTTGCTCTTTTTGAAACAAAAAGAATAGTTGAGGCATTATCTGAATTTGGAATAAAAGTAAAAAATATCTATTTAAATAAATATTTAATATGCGATAATCCACCAGAAGTGATTAAAGGAAAAATTGAAGAACAAGATAGAGTTATAATAAGAATGAAAGATGAAATTAAAAACATAAATATAAAGGAGATCCCACTTCTTTCAAAATCACCAAGAGGTATTGAAGAGTTATCTAAATTTTATGATAATTATATATTAGTATGAAAACAGTTGGAGATGAAGAGGTAATTAAAAGAATAAAAAGAATTCTATCAAAAATAGAAGAGCCAACAACTGGGCTTGATCTTATAACTGGTGATTATATTAAAGAGATAAAAATTGAATTTACAAGAATAGAAATAAAATTAAAATCATTTTATTCTGATTATTTTTCACCATCATACATTTTTATTAAATCTTATTTATTAAATTCTATTGCCAAGAAAATAGTTGATACTCTCAATAGAGAGGGCTTTACAGAAGTTATAGTTGTTGGTGGAAAAGAGGAGATTTAGATGACACAAGGACAATTAATTCTTTTGTTGCTTATTGTGGGAGGTATAACCTCCCTTCAATTTTTTAAAGGAAGAAAATTAAACACTCTCATGATGGTTAAATACATTAGAGATTTTGAAGAAAATTTAAAACCAAAAGACAAACTCTATACTTATATTGGTGGTTATATTGGATTTAAAGCAAATTATGACCTTAAAGACAATTTTATTAAAAAGTTTGAATTAACTTTAACACTTCTTCCAAGACATAGCTTACTTTATCTTCCAATTTCATATTTAACAAGAAAACATGATAGGTTATATGTAATTTTGAGATTAAATGAAAAATTTGGATATGATGCACATATTATAAAAAAACACTTCTATTTTCCAGGACCAATGATTGATAATATAGAAACTTTTAAAAAAGAAAAAATTGTTTTAGATGGAAAAGATTTTAATGTTTTATATAAAAATAAATCTGACTTAGATAGATTAATAGAACTTGCTAAAAATTCAGTTGGTTTTAATAATTTAAGACACATTTGTTATACAAGAGATACAAATGTGCTTTTTTTACTTTTAAAACCAGATTTATATAATACAGCAAAAGATTTAAAAAAATTAGTAAAAAATTTATCTTATTTGTTAAAAGTTTAAGTTTGACAATTTTTAAATTTCTTTTATAAATATTATATAATCCAGCAAGGAGGTTATGATTAATGGAAAATTTTAATTATATTGGTAAATATGTAAAAAGGCCTGATGCTATAAAAAAGGTCATTGGTAAAGCAATTTTCCTTGATGATATTAAACTACCAAATATGCTCTATGCTGCAATTTTAACACCTCCTTATGCACATGCAAAAATTTTATCAATTGATACATCAGAGGCAGAGAAAAGTGAAGGAGTTGTAAAAGTTGTTACTGGAGAAAATTGTAAATTTACTTATGGAGATTGTATAAAAGATAGATATCCAATGGCTGTTGATAAAGTTAGATACATTGGTGAAACAGTGGCTGCAGTTATTGCTGATACCCCTCAACATGCAAAGCAAGCAGTTAAAAAAATAAAGGTAGAGTATGAAAAATTACCAGTTTACACTGATGCACTTGAAGCAATTAAAGAAGATGCAGTTTTGATTCATGAAAAAAATGGTGAATATTGGCATCTTCCAACATACAAACCTATACCAAAGACAAATATTGCAAATTATTATCTACTTAAAAGGGGAGATATTGAAAAAGGAGAAAAAGAAGCAGATGTTGTTGTTGAGGGTGAATTTAACTATAGATTTGGTTCATCAAGCGCAATAGAACCACATGGTGCAATAGTTTGGTTCCATGAAGATAATACAATCGAAGTTTGGTCTTCTTCTATTTGTCCAGCAATAATTCAAGATGACCTTGCAAGAACTTATGGAGTTCCAGCAGGAAATGTTAGGGTTCACATTCCAGAAATTGGTGGATGTTTTGGATATAAATCAGATGTTACAATTGAACAAACAGTTGCTTATATTGCAATTCATGTTAAAGGATATCCTGTAAAATGGGTCGCATCAAGAAAAGAAGATTATACAAGTACATTGATAGGACATGGTGTTAGAATTCAGATGAAAATTGGTGCAAAAAAAGATGGAACTCTTGTTTTTGTAAAATCAAAGGTTTATCACTCAACTGGTGCTTATGCAGATACAGGAGTAAATATAACAATGGCAGCAACTCATACTCTTGGAGTTTATGAATTTCCAATTGCTTATTGTGAAGGATTTACAGTTTATACTAACACACCTCCTGTTGGTGCATTTAGAGGATATGGTTATCAATATGCACATTTCGCAATCGAAAGATTAATGGATATTCTTGCAAGAAAACTCAACATGGATAAATTTGAATTAAGAGAGAAAAATTATCTTAAGAGAGGAAAAAAATTTGGTTCAGGAGAAATTTATACTGAAGATTATGGAGATATTAAAAAATGTTCTGATGCAGTAAAAGAAATAATATTTAATAAAGAGAAACCTAAAGAAGATGAAAATTATTTTTATGGAAGAGGTTTTGCAGTAGTTGTAAAGGGTCCAAAAGGTGCACCAAATTCATCAAAAGGTTGTTATGTTAAATTCAATGGCGATGGAAGCGTCTCTGTTGTTATGGGTGGAGCAGAAGTTGGTCAAGGCCTTAGAACTGTTGTTCAACAAGTCGCTGCAGAAACGCTTAAAATTTCACATGAAAAAATTCATGTTTATACAGAAATTGATACTCAATTTTCTCCTTGGGAATGGCAAACAATTGGTTCAATGTTCACAGTTCAAGGTGGAAGAGCACTAATTAGAGCATGTGAAAGAGCTATTGATAAATTAAAAGAAAATGCTTCCCTTGCATTGAGAGTTGATAAAGATATGCTTGAATATGATGGCGAAAAAATTTATTTTAAACATAATCCAGAAGTATTTGTAAAAATACCTGACCTTGTAAGAGGTTATATACATGAAGATGGTATAACTGTTGGTGAAGTTGTTCAAGCAACAGCAGATGCAAGACTTCCAAGATACTCAAATCCAGATCCAGAAACAGGCGAAGGTAATTTAGGAGTTTCATACACTTTTGGTGCACAGGGTTGTGAAATAAGAATTGATAAAAAAACTGGCGAGATTATAATAGATAATTTTGCATCAGCATTTGACATTGGAAGAGTAATAAACCCAATTCAACTGAGAGGTCAAATTGTTGGTGGTGTCATGATGGGAATTGGAAGTACACTTTATGAAGAATTAAAATTTGATAAAGATGGAAGATTAATCAATCCACATTTTTCAACTTATAAATTTCCAACAATCAAAAATATGCCTAAAAAATATGAAGTTGTTTTTATTGAAACTCCAGAATCAATTGGTCCATATGGTGCAAGAGGAATTGGTGAACATCCAGTTTTAGGTGTTGCTCCTGCAATTTTAAATGCAATTTATGATGCATTAGGAGTAGATCTTTTTGAAGTTCCAGTTTTAAAAGAAAAAATTTTAGAAATAATAAAAGAAAAACAAAAAGAAAAAATAGGAGTTTAAAATGGGAAAAATTAAATTTAAAGTTAATGGTATTGAGAAGATTTTAGAGGTTGAGGGTAATGAAAATCTTCTTGATATTTTAAGGGAAAAATTAAATTTAACTGGTGCAAAAAGAGGATGTGATGATGCTTCTTGTGGAGCATGTGTTGTAATTGTGAATGGTGAAGCAGTTAAAAGTTGTATTTATTCTGTTAAAAAACTTAATGGAGCAGAAGTTTTAACAATAGAAGGATTGGCAAAAGATGGAGAATTACACCCTATACAAAAGGCGATGATCGATTCAGGTGCAGTACAATGTGGGTATTGTACACCTGGAATTGTTATGGAACTTTATGCACTTTTTAATAAAAACTTAGATGCAGATGAAAATGAAATAATTGATGCATTGGATAAACATTTATGCAGATGCACTGGTTATGAAGCAATTTTAGATGGTGCGAAACTTGCTCAAAGATATTTAAAACAAAATAAATAAGCGGAGGTTTTTATGTTTGATATCTTAATTAAAAATGCAAAATTAAGAGGAAAAGAGGGTCTATTCTCAATTGGGATTAAAGATGGAAAAATTAAAAAAATTTCAAAAGATTTAAATGGTGAAGCAAAAACCGTTCTTGATGCTGAAGGAAAATTAGTAACAGAATCATTTGTAAATCCACATCTTCATTTATGTAAGGTTTATACATTTATGATGATGGAAGAAGAGGCACTTAAAGATTATCATGGAGAGAATATGGGTAAAGCAATGACAGCAATCGAACTTGCAGCACTTGTCAAAGCAAAATATGATGAAAAGTGGATTTTTCCTAATGTTAAAAAGGCACTTAATCATGCAGTGAGATATGGTGTTCTTCATTTAAGAGGATTTGCTGATGTTGATTCAAAAGCAAAATTAGAGGGAGTTAAAGCGCTTTTAAGAGCAAAAGAAGAGTTTAAAGAAGCGCTCAACCTTCAAGTTGTTGCTTTTCCTCAAGATGGTGTTGTAAGAGAAAAAGGTGCCTTTGAACTTGTTGAAGAGAGTTTAAAAATGGGTGCAGATGTGGTAGGAGGAATTCCTTGGATTGAATATACTGAAGAAGATGAAAAGGAACATATAGATAAAATGTTTGAACTTGCAAAGAAATATGACAAAGACATATCAATGCTTGTTGATGATGCAGGAGACCCAACTTTAAAAACACTTGAGATGTTAACACTTAAAGCAATAAAAGAAGGTTTTATAAATAGAGTTCTTGCTCATCATGCAAGAGCAATGCAATTTTATCCAACACCCTATCTTATGAAACTCGTTGCACTTTTAAAGAAAGCCGGAGTTGGCGTTGTAACAGATCCACATACTGGACCACTTCATGCAAGAGTTAGAGAGATGCTTGAAGAAGGAGTTCTTGTTGTTTTGGGTCAAGATGATATATCTGATGCATACTATCCTTATGGAAGAAATAATATGCTTGAAGTTGCTTTTCTTGTTTCTCACATTTTATGGATGACAACAAGAGAAGATATGGAGAAACTTTATGATATGATTACAGTTGATGCTGGAAAAGCAATTGGGCTTAAGAATCATAAACTTGAAGAAGGTAATCCTGCAAATATTGTTGTTTTAAATGAAGATAATGTTCTTGAAGCATTGAGATATCATAGAGAACCAAAATTTGTTATAAGTCAGGGTAAATTAGTAGACACATCAAAGCTTGAAATATAATTTTTAAAAAGAGGAGAGGCCTTTTTATCTTTCTGCCTCTCCTCTTATTATCTCTTTAATTCTTGTCAACCTTCCATGAGTTTCTCTTTCAAGTTCATCAAGTCTCATTTTTATAAATTTTATTGTTTCAGTAAGAGAAGGGATTAAAATATATTCAAGTGCATTAACTCTTCTTCTTGTTCTTTCGATATCTTTTGCGAGTTCTTCAAGTGTTTTATAAATATTTATATATTCTATTAATTTTTCAATTAAATTTCTAAAACTTTGATTTGCTAAATCAAATTCAAGATTTGAAAGTGTAAATGGATAAGAGAATATATCTCCTTCGAGTTTAAATTTAAATTCTACAACATTAACACCCATAATGTTTTTCTTTTCATGATAAAGATTTAAGTCAATCCTTTTTTTTGTTAATAAATCAAATTTTTCTTTTTCAAATTGTGAATAAGATAAAACAATTAATTCTTGGAGTTTCAAAAATTCTTCATCTATTTCTTTTGTTTTTTCTTTGAAATTCTTGATAACTGATACAAATTCTTTTATCATGCCATCAAGTTTGTCTTTAAGAAGTTTATGACCTCGAGTTGCAACAGTTAACCTCTTTTTAAGAGTAAGAAGAACCATTCTATTCGGATTTACTCTTAATTTCATGCTTTTTCCTCTTGAATGAATCTTTTAAGATATTTTTCAATATACTCTTCTCTTACTCTCTTTAATTCGGGTATTGGTATCATTGATAAAAGTTTCCATCCAATATCTAATGTTTGTTCAATTGATCTATTTTCATATTCTCCTTGATTTACAAATTCTTTTTCAAACCTTTCAGAAAATTTTACAAAAATTCTATCAACATTTGATAATGCTGTTTCACCTAAAATTTTTGCAAGTTCTTCTGCATTTTTTCCTCTTGAGTATGCTGCGTAAAGTTGGTTCATCAAATCAGAGTGATCCTCTCTTGTTTTTCCTTTTCCGATACCTCTATCCTTTAACCTTGAAAGTGAAGGTCTAACATCAATTGGTGGATATATTCCTTTTTTATATAATTCTCTTGATAAAAATATCTGTCCTTCAGTAATATAACCTGTAAGATCTGGGATTGGATGAGTTTTATCATCTTCAGGCATACTAACAACTGGAATTTGAGTAATTGATCCCGTCTTTCCTTTAATTCTTCCTGCTCTTTCATATATTGTTGCAAGGTCTGTATACATATAACCTGGATATCCTCTTCTTCCAGGAACTTCTTTTCTTGCTGCTGAAATCTCTCTTAATGCTTCACAATAGTTTGTCATATCAGTTAAAATAACAAGAACATGCATATCAAGATCAAATGCAAGGTATTCTGCAACTGTTAAAGCAGTTCTTGGTAAAGCAATTCTTTCAATTACTGGGTTGTTTGCCAAATTTATAAATAAAACAGATTTATTTATTGCCCCAGTTTCTCTAAGGTCATTAATAAAGAAATTTGCCTCTTCAAAAGTAATACCCATTGCTGCAAAAACAACTGCAAATTGTTCACCTGTTTTTAAAACTTTTGATTGTCTTGTTATTTGTGCAGCAAGTCGAGGATGTGGAAGTCCACTTCCAGAAAAAATTGGTAGTTTTTGACCTCTAACAAGAGTGTTTAATCCATCAATTGCTGAAATTCCTGTTTGAATAAATTCGTTTGGATAATCTCTTGAATATGGATTAATAGGACTACCATTTATATCTCTTAGGTCTTCTGGAATAATTTTTGGTCCATCATCCATTGGTTCGCCAAAACCATTAAAAATTCTTCCAAGAACATTTTTTGAAACTGGAACCTCAAGTCCTTTTCCTGTAAATTTAACTCTTGCTTCTTTTGGATCAATTCCAATTGATGGTTCATAAAGTTCTATAAGTGCTTTACCTTCTTCTGCAACCATAACTTGTCCTCTTCTTTTTTCACCGCTTTTAAGAGTTATTTCAACAAGTTCTCCATATTTTATATCTCTTACATCTTGAACAACCATTAATGGACCAGCAATTTCACTTGTTGTTAAATATTCCTTTGCCATTTATTTAACTTCCTCCTTAACATTCATAAGTTCATTAAATCCATTTTCAATTTTTCTGAAAAGTTCTTTGAAAAGATCTAAATTCTTTTCATCAATATATTTTGCTCTTGCAATATCCACTCTAAATGGAAGATTTATTATTTTTTCAAGTTCAATTCCTTCTTCTAAAGCAACATTTCCAAGGTCATAAAACATGAGAATTGCTTTTATCATTAAATATTGTTTATTCAAAGAAGTGTATGTATCAATTTCATGATATGCATTTTGGTGTAAGAAATCTTCTCTAATTGATTTTGCAGTTTCAAGAATTAATCTATCTTTTGGAGAAAGTGCATCTATACCAACAAGTCTAACTATTTCTTCAAGTTCTGCTTCTTTTTCAAGAATTTCCATTGCTTTTTCTCTTAATTTTGGAAATTCTTCACTTATATTTTCCTTATAATAAGGATCTAAATCTATAGTATACAGTGAATAACTTGTTAACCAATTTATTGCAGGGAAGTGCCTTTGAGATGCTAAAGCATCATCAAGTCCCCAGAAAACTTTTGTAACTCTTAAAGTTGATTGTACAACTGGGTCAGATAAATCTCCTCCTGGAGGTGAAACTGCACCAATAACACTTAGTGTTGAAATTCTTGATTCTTTTCCAAGACACACTACTTTTCCAGCTCTTTCATAAAATGATGCAATTCGAGATGCCAGATATGCAGGATAACCTTCCTCACCAGGCATTTCCTCTAATCTTCCAGAAATTTCTCTCATAGCTTCAGCCCATCTTGAGGTTGAATCTGCCATAAGAGCAACATCATATCCTTGATCTCTGAAATACTCTGCAAGAGTTATACCCGTAAATACGGATGCCTCTCTTGCAGCAACAGGCATGTTGGATGTATTTGCAATGAGAATTGTTCTTTTCATCAAAGGATATCCAGTTTTTGGGTCTTTAAGTTCAGGAAATTCAATTAAAACTTCTGTCATTTCATTTCCTCTTTCTCCACATCCCACATAAACAATAATATCTGCATCAGCCCACTTAGCAAGTTGGTGCTGGGTAACTGTTTTTCCTGAACCAAATGGTCCTGGAATACAAGCAGTACCTCCTTTTGCAATAGGAAAGAAACCATCTATTACTCTTTGACCTGTTATCAATGGAATATCTGGAGGAAGTTTCTTTTTAAATGGTCTTTGAATTCTTACAGGCCAGCGAGTCAACATCTTAAGTTCAATTTCTTTCCCATCGCTATCAAGAATTACTATTGGTTCTTCTATCCTCTTTTTTCCACTAAAAACTTTCTTTACTTTTCCTCTAATTCCAACTGGAACTAAAATTTTGTGTTTTACAATTTCAGTTTCTTGAACAATTCCAAAAATATCTCCCTCTTCTACAAAATCACTCTCTTTAACAAGAGGTTCAAAATCCCATTCTTTATCTCTTGGAATTGAATTTTCTTTAACTCCTCTTACAATGTATGAACCAAATTTTGTACTGATTAAATCAAGTGGTCTTTGAACACCATCAAAAATTGAACCAATTAAACCAGGACCTAATTCTACAGAAAGAGGCTCTCCTGTTGTTTCAACTTCTTCACCTGGACCTATTCCACTTGTCTCTTCATATACCTGTATAAATGAAAGGTCTTCTTTTATTTGAATAATTTCACCAAGAAGACCAAGTTTTCCAACATAAACAACATCATACATCTTTGCATTTTTAAGTCCCCTTGCAACAACAAGAGGACCAGAAACTTTTGTTATTATTCCCTTTTCCATGGTTTCATTCTCCTTTTTCAAGAATATCAACACCTATTGCTTTTTCTGT
>FMJZ01010278.1_pt1 | contig 42833 bp, 49 predicted proteins | sample 1987881 | NCBI WGS metagenome assembly FMJZ01 (sample SAMEA4378227, study PRJEB15110) | soil metagenome | biome: soil; feature: Field; material: Soil | place: India | collected 2015-03-11 | depth 0 m
AAATAAAATGATTCCAGGGGGCAGGATTCGAACCTGCGCAGCCACAAGGGCGCCTGGTTTACAGCCAGGTGCAATTGACCACTCTGCCACCCCTGGTTTTTGCCCGGGGTGGGAGTCGAACCCACACGGCCTAATTAGGCCATTGGGTTTTAAGCCCAACGCGTCTGCCAATTCCGCCACCCGGGCATAATTTTTAAATTTATATAAATTATAACCTTTATATTTTAAAATAATTATATGAAAAATAAAAATATTTTTCAAAGTTTTAAAAACGCCTTTTTAGGTTTATATTATATTTATTTAACTCATAAACATTTTAAGATTGAAATATTGATTGGTATTTTAACTATTATTTATTTTACTTTTTTAAAAATTTCTTATCTTGAATTTTTAATTGTAATTTTAACAATTTTTTTTGTTTTATTTTCAGAAATTCTTAATACTGCCATTGAAGAAATTTGTAATTTAATAAGCCAGCAATATCATGAAAAGATTAGAATTATTAAAGATATGTCAGGAGCTTTAGTGTTGTTGTCGGTAATCTTAAGTTTATTGCTATTTATATTTTTAAACCTAAAATATCTTTTTAGAATACTTTAAAATGTTAATTAATAAAATTAAATAAGCGAAAGTTAATCAATAAAATTTCATCATCAAATCATTAAGAAAGGTAGTAATTTAAAATGTCGTGATTAACTTTATAATTTTAGTGTAAAAAGAATTTTAATTAAATCTTTATGATTAATCCTTTATTCAAAAAAATTATTGAAATTTTTGATAGTTTTCCCGAAATTGGTCCGCGTCAAGCTTGGCGATTGTTTTTTTGGTTTCTTAAACAAGATCAGAAATTTAAAAATAAATTTTTAGATTATTTTAAATTATTAATCGAGAAATTAAATTTTTGTGAAAAATGTTATTTTCCTACTGTTGATGAAAAATTATGTGAAATTTGTTCAGATACCAAAAGAGATTTTTCGAAACTTTGTCTTGTAGCGAGAGAAACAGATTTAATCACAATTGAAAATTTAAAAAGATATAAAGGAGTTTACTTTGTTTTAGGGGGATTAATTTTACCCTTTGAAGATAAAGAAATTTTAAGAGAAAGAATGAAAAAGTTATCAGAAAGATTGGCGGTTGATAAAAAAATAAAAGAGGTAATAATTGCTTTACCATTAACCAGAGACGCTGAACCGACAAGAAAGGAAGTTGAAAAAATAATTTCTAAATTTAATCATCTTAATATCAAAAAACCCAAAAGAGGAATACCAACCGGTGGAGAGATAGAATTTATTGACCCAGAAACCTTAAGAGAAGCTTTGGATTTATAATAGAATTTATAATAGAATTGAAATAAAATTGTTTTAAAATTAACTTAAAAATTTAAATTTAAATTTAAATTTAGTTTATTTAAGAAATGAAAGAAAAATTAGATAGTATTTTAAGAGAAGCTCAGCAAATTTATTATCAAATAAAAAATTCTGATGAATTAGAGAATTTTAGAATTAAATTTTTAGGACGTAACGGATTATTATCTCAGTTATCAGAAAATTTCAAACATCTAACCGAAGAAGAAAAAAAAGAAATCGGAAAATATTTTAATTTTGTTAAACAAGAAATTTTAAAATTGTATTCAGAAAAAAAAGAACTGTTAACTAAAAAAGAAAAAATAATTTTTGACTTCTCTCATCCTGGTAGTCAAATTAAATTAGGGAAAAAACATATTATTAATCAAGAGATTGAAACGATTCAAAAAATATTCTTTACTCTCGGATTTAATATTGAAGAGGGTAGGGAAATAGTTACTGAAAATGAAAATTTTGATTCTTTAAATATTCTAGCCAATCACCCTTCGCGCGATTTATGGGATACTTTTTGGTTGAATAAAAAAAGTTATTTATTAAGAACTCACACCTCAGCTCATCAGGTTGAATATTTAAAAAAATATAATGTACCAACAAAGTTTGTAATCATCGGAAAGGTTTATCGTCATGAAGCTACTGATCAAAGACATGAGATGCAATTTCATCAAATTGAAGGTGTTTCTGTTGGAAATGGTAGTAATCTGGGTGAATTGAAATCTGTTTTAAAAATATTTTTTGAAAATTATTTTGAGAAAAAAAATCTTGAGATAATATTTAGGACTTCTTATTTTCCATTTACTGAACCTAGCTTAGAAATAGATTTAGTTTGTATTATTTGTAATGGAAGGGGTTGTAATTTATGTAAAAAATCTGGTTATTTAGAAGTAGCTGGTGCTGGTATGATTCATCCATTTGTTTTACAACAAGCTAAAATAGATATTAAAAAATATTATGGTTATGCTTTTGGTTTAGGTTTAGAAAGATTAATAATGCTTAAATATGACATTCCGGATGTTAGATTATTTAATTCACTTGATTTGAGATTTATTAATCAATTTTAAATAACCATGAAATTTAGACTTATCGACTTAGAAGAATTTTTATCAACATCCAAAATTAATTGGAAAAAGATAATTAACGAACTAAATAAGAAATCATTTGAAACAAATTTATTTAAAGATTATCTTGAAGTTGAAATTTTACCTAATCGATTTGCTGATGCTGGAAATATTCGTGGTTTAGCTAAAGAAATTTCTCTTATTACCGGTATTAAATTTAAAGATATTAAATTTAAGATTAATGAAAAAAATTATCCATCTCCAGTTAAACTTAAAGTAATAACTAAAAATTGTCCTTATTATTTTGGTAGAGCTATTTTCAATATTAAAAATAAAAAATCTCCAGTATGGTTAGTTAATTTTCTTAAATTCTATGGTATCAATTCTATTAACTTTATTACTGATTTAAGTAATTATGTAATGATTCAATTTGGTGCTCCTATTCATATTTTTGATTTAGATAAAATTCAAAATAAAACTATAATTGTTAGGCAAGCAAAAAGCAACGAAAAATTTATTTCATTAAAAGAAAAAGAATACCTTTTAACGCCTGAAGATATAGTAATTGCTGATCAAGAAAAAATATTAGCTTTAGCTGGAATTCAAGGAAGTAATTTAGCTAAAGTTGATTTAACAACCAAAAATATCTTTATTGAAGCTGCAGTTTTTGATAATTTTAGTATTTATAAAACATCAAGAAGGCTAAATTTAATTACCGAGGCAAGCTATCGTTTCGAAAGAAAAGTAATTCCCGAGAACTCCTTATTAGCCTTAAACTATTTAACATTTTTAATTAAAAAAGAATTAGGCGGTGAAATTAATAAGCTTATTTATTCTACACAACAAAAACTCGCCCCCCAAAAGAGAAAAATAATTTTAGATCTTGATAAACTTTACCAATATTATGGTTCAGAAATTAAAGTCAATTTGGTTTTGAGTATTTTAAAAAAATTAAATATCAGAGTAATTGTTAAAAATAAAAACCAACTTATTCTTTCTATTCCCGATAATAGATTAGATTTAACTTCAGATGTGGATATAATTGAGGAAATTATTAGAATTATTGGATATGACAAATTACCAGTTTTTTATCCTCAGCAATTTAATTATCCTCAAAAAAATAATTTAATGAGTTTTAAGGAAAAAATTAGAGATTTATTAATTCAAATTGGTTTTCAAGAAATAATTTCTTATAGTTTTATTGACGAAAACGATTTGAATAACCTAAGGAGTATATTTCACTTTCAACCAGTCGAAATTATTAATCCTAATAGTAACCTTTATAAGTTTTATCGACCATATATTTTCCCTAACCTTTTTAAGGCAGTTGCTAAAAATTTGTCTTTATATAATTGGTTGGAAACAAAAAATTTTAAATTATTTGAAATAGGTAAGACTGCTTATTATCAAAATGATAAAATTACCGAAACTCATCACCTTTCTTTAGTAATCACTGACGATGATTTGAAAACTGCCTTTATTCATATTAAAGGAGTATTAAGTAAATTATTTGAATTTTTAGGAATTGATAATGTTTATTTTAATAATCAAATTAAAGATAATTTTGATTTAATGTCAGAAATATTGATTAATAAAAATAAAATCGGATGGTTATTATCACCTAATTCTAAATTATTAGACTATTACGATATCAAACAACCACTAATTAGCGCTGAAATCAGCCTTGATCAATTATTTAATTATCAAAAAGTAAAGAAAAAATTTATTACTATTCCACAATTTCCCGCAGTTTTCCGCGATCTTTCTTTAGTTGTACCATTTTATCTTAAAAAAGAAGATATCGAAAAAGAAATTAAAAATACCTCAATAGATCTTTTAGAAAAAATTAATGTGTTGGATATCTATTATCTAAATGATCAAGAAAAAAGTATCACCTTCCATTTAATTTTTAGACATAAAAATAGAACCCTAAAAGATGAAGAAGTAAATGAAATAATGGAAAAGATAGTCAAACGATTAAAAGATAAATTTAATGTTACTGTAAGGTAGTTTGATGAATTGATATTTAAAGTTTAGTTTGTTGAATTGTTAATATTTGATTTTAAAATTTTTGATATAAAATCTAATTTATTAAGTTAAATCTTGCGAGCAATACTAATTTTTGCTATAATTAAAAATTAAATTAAGTCGTTAATAAATTTAATATTAAATAAATTAAACATGACTTGTTATTTTTGTTCACAGAATTCAAAAGAAATAAATTACCGCGATGTTGATGTTTTAAAAAAATTTTTAAGTGCTGGAATGAAAATTAAAGCAAGAAAAAAAACTGGTGTTTGTTCGAAACATCAAAGAAAATTAGCTGCTGCAATTAAAAGAGCAAGACAAATGGCTCTTTTACCATACTTACCATAAAATAAGTATTTCCTTTTAATTTTATGAACGATATTTACAATTTTTTTAAAAATAACATTAAGTTTAATCTTTTGCCAATTAGCAAAAATAAAGATTGTTCTTTGATTATTTATCATAAAGATCCATTTAAAACTAATGCTTACAATTTTTTAGATCCAGAAGTAAAAGAATTTATTAAAAAATCCTTTAATCAACTTAAAAATTTTGAATATTATTTATGTATTCACCATAAAGGAAATTTTTGCTTAATAAAATTAGATCTTCAAAAAAATAATTCCATAAAGGAAATTTCTCGGTTTATCAGAAAAACTTTTAAGTTTTTAAAGGATAATAAAATCAACCAATTTTCTATTTATTTAAATGATTTACCTGATTATGAAAAATATTTTGAATTGTTAGTTGTGAATATAATTTTAGCCAATTTTGACTTTTCTAAATTCTATAAGTCTAAAAAAGAAAATCAAGAAAAAAAGATTGAAATTAATTTTTATTTACCGCTCAAAGAAATTAGCCAATTTAGAAAAATTTTAACTAATTCAATTATCATTGGCGAAGAAATTAATCGAGCTCGGTTTTTATCGAATTTACCTGGTGGCGATCTTACTCCATCAATAATGGTTGATATTATCAAACATGCTACTAAAGATTTAGATTTATCAACAAAAGTTTTATCTGAAAAAGAATTAACTAAAATTGGTGCTGGGGGGATTTTAGGCGTTGCTCGAGGCTCAAAAGAAAAACCATATTTAGTTATCATTGAAAATAAAAATAAAGGAAAAGAAATTCATTTTATTGGTAAAGGTGTAACTTTTGATACTGGTGGTTTACATTTAAAACCAAGTGAACATATTAATGAAATGCATTTAGATATGTCAGGTGCTGCGAGTGTACTTTCAGTTACTTTATTAATTGAAAAATTAAATATCAATATCAATTTAAAAACTTTAATCCCATTAGCTGAAAATATGATTTCTGGTGAAAGTTATCGTCCAGGAGATATTTTAAAAACTATTTCTGGTAAAACAATAGAAGTTGGCTCACCTGATGCAGAAGGTAGAATTATTTTAGCTGATGCTATTGATTACAGTAAAAAATTTTATAAACCGAATTTGATTATTACTCTTGCTACTTTGACCGGTGCTTCAATGGTAGCCTTAGGAACAAGAGCTTCTGCTTTATTTACTAATAATAAAAATTTACAAAATTTGTTTATGGATATATCCGAAAAAACTTGGGAAAGTCTTTGGCCTCTGCCTATGTGGGAAGAATATCGCAAAGATATCGAAGCTCCTTTTGCTGATATTTGGAATATTGGAAAAACAAGGTGGGGTGGAGCCATACATGGTGCAATTTTTTTGTGGGAGTTTGCTAAACCAGTTAATTTTGTTCACTTAGATATTGCTCCGAGAATGACAGCAATTGATGATGATTATTTATCGAAAGGCTCATTAGGTTTTGGGGTTTATCTTTTAAAAGAATTTTCTCTTAATCTTAAAAATTATCAAGAATTATTATAGATGTTAATTTTAGAAAATATCCATTTGAAAGAATTTACTACTTTTAAAATAGGAGGAAAAGCCAATTTTTTTTCAACTCCGACTAATTTAAAGGATATAGAAAAAATTATTGATTTTTTAGAAAAAAATAAATTGCCCTTCTTTATTTTAGGCGGAGGAAGTAATATTTTATTTAGTGATAATGGATTTGAAGGCCTGGTAATAAAACCCAAATTTGAAACTTTTAATATTTTTGAAAACGGTGAAGTAGTTGTTGGTGCTGATCGTGCAATGCCTGAAGTAGTTTATGAACTATGCCGACTAGGTTATCAAGGTTTAGAATGGGCCGGAGGATTACCAGGAGAAATTGGAGGAGCGGTAAGAGGTAATGCTGGTTGTTTTGGATATGAGATAAAAGATATAGTAGAAGAAGTTTTAGCAATTAATTTATTATCAAAAGAATTAAAAATATTTAAAAACGAAGATTGTCATTTTTCTTATCGTTCATCTTTTTTTAAAAACAATAAAGAATGGTTAATTGTCGAAGTTAAATTAAAACTTAAACCAAATTTTAATTCTGATAATCTTTTACAAATAATGAAAGAAAAAATTAATTACCGTAAAGAAAGACATCCAATTGAATTTCCTAATGCTGGAAGTATTTTTAAGAATATTAATTTTAATGAAGCACCAATTAATTTACAAGAATTAGCTCAAACTTCTGGAGTTGTTAAGGGCAATAAAATACCAACTGCTTTTGTTATTGAATATTTAGGTTTAAAAGGAAAAACAATTGGTGGAGCAAAAATTTCTGAAAAGCATGCTAATTTTATTATTAACTTTAATCATGCTAAAGCTGAAGATGTGTTAAATTTGATTGCGCTTACCAAAGAAACAGTTAAAAAAAATTTTAATTTTGATTTAGAAGAAGAAATAGAAATAGTAAACTAAATTATCCACAATTTTTAAATCAAAATAAATTTTTTTAATTATAATTATTATTAAGAATGATGAGATGAAAAAATAAAATTTCTAACTAAGACAAGATTGTAAACTAAAAATTCAAATTGATTATTACAATCGGATTAGTCGGTCCGATTAACAATTAATACTGGCCAGTATAAAGGCGGAAAAAATGGCTAAAACAAGATCATCATCCGCAAAGAAAAGCGGATCTACAAAGAAAAGCAAAAGAAGATAAATTTTCTAACTAACCCCTGCAATTAAGCAGGGGTTAGTTATTTTTAAATTTAGTTATTTTCTAATAACAATTATTTAAATACTAGGTAATAAATTTTAAAGAATTTTAATTTTAATTATCTATTCTAAATTTGTTGATAATTAGTGGATGAAATAGAAAAAAGTAAATTTTTTAAATATATTTTTAAAAGGGCTTATAGGCTCTTTTAATTTTTGATTTTTCTTAAGTGGTATAAAATGGTAAATTAATTTATTAAAGTGGTAAGTTGTGGATAATTAAGTGGAAAATGTGGATAAATGTTATTAGGAGAATTTAATCACAATTTAGATAACAAAGGAAGACTATTAATTCCAGCTAAATTTAGAAATAAATTTTCTGATGGCATTATTATTACTCGAGGTATTGATAATTGTTTATTTGGTTTTCCTCGAGATGAGTGGGAAAAAGTGGTAGCTAAATTGACCAATTTACCAATTAGTCAAGCTAATGCAAGGGCTTTTTCGAGATTAATGCTATCTGGTGCTTTTGAAACAGAAATAGATAATCAAGGAAGAATATTAATTCCAGAAATTTTAAGAAAATATGCTAATTTAAATAAAAAAGTTGTGATAGTAGGTGTTTATTCTAGAATTGAAATTTGGGATAAAGAAAAATGGGAAAATTACAAAAAGCAATCAGAAGAAAATTCAGAGGAAATTGCAGAAAGATTATCTGATTTAGGAATATGATTCATAAGACTGTTCTCTTAAAAGAAGTCATTCAATATTTAAACCCTAAACCCAATGAAAATTTTATTGATGCTACCTTTGGATTAGGAGGTCATAGTTTTGAAATTTTAAAATATATTAAACCACAAGGAAAAATTTTAGCCTTAGAATGGGATCCACATTTGGTCGAAATTATTAAACCTAAAATTATGAAAGAAAAAAACATAATCCTCAAAAATCAAAATTTTAAAAATATAAAAAAAATAGTTAAAGAAGAAAATTTTTCTAATGTTAAAGGAGTAATATTTGATTTAGGTATTTCAAATTGGCATTATCAAAATTCAGGTAGAGGTTTTTCTTTTAAAAAAGATGAACAGCTTGATATGAGAATTAATCCTTATGAAATTAAATTAACTGCTTTTGATGTTATTAATTATTTCTCTAAAGAAGAATTAACAGAAATTTTTTCTAAATACGGCGAAGAAGAAAAAGCAAAAACTATTGCGGAAGAAATTGTCAAAAAAAGAAAATCAAAAAAAATAGAAACCGCTTCAGAACTTTCAGAAATAATTTTAAATATTAAAAAAAATAGAAAATCAAAAATTCATCCGGCAACAAAAGTTTTTATGGCTTTAAGAAATTTTATTAATCAAGAATTAGAGAATTTAGAGATTGGTTTAGAAGATGCTTATGAAATTTTGATCAGGGGTGGAAGAATTGCTATTATTACTTTTAATGGTTTAGAAGATAAAGTTGTTAAAAAAATTTTTAAAAGATTAAAAAACAAAAAAGCTGTTATGATTACCAAGAATGTTGTTAGACCAAGTTTAGAAGAAAGAAAAATAAATCCATCAGCAAGGTCAGCTAAATTAAGAGTAATTGAAAAAAATGACTAAAAAAAGAAAATATAAATTTAAAAAAACCAATCCGCCTTTTCACTGGCCATTAATTTTGTTGTTAATCATCTTTGTTGAATTTGTTGTTTTACTTCAAGAAAGAGCCTGGTCTCAGAACTATAGTGTTGCTATTGATCGGTTCCGAGACCAGGTTGAAAATCTTTCTTATCAAAATCAAAAAATATTTAAAAATATTTCCAATTTTTATAATTTAATGGTAAGAATAGAAAACGAAAATTATTTAACAAAAGCCCAAAGAAACTTTTTAGATATCAACAAAAAAATATCTTTGTCTCTTAGAAATAATAATGAGGACTAGAAAGAGTATTAATTTCACCCTATTAATTTATATTAATTTATTCATTTGGCTAATTCCTATTTATTATTTAGGGCAACTCCAATTAGTAAAAGCTGAGGACTATAAAAGAAAAATTTTATTATTTGAAAAAAATCAGGTTATTATTCCCCCACGAGGTAAAATATATGTTCAAGATAAAAATAAAAATTTATACTTAATTGCTGATAATATTAAAGTTTATGATATTTATTTTAATCCTAAAACAAGTAAAAATATTGATGAAGATTTAGAAAAAATAACTTCAGCTTTAGGAAGACCATTGGAGATTAATAAGCACTTGAATTCTGTTACTGTTATTATGAAAAATGCTGATAAGGAAACTTTAGAAAAAATTAAAAATTTAAAATTAGATTCTGTTTTTTATGAAGAGAAATATTTAAGAATTTATCCAGAAAAAGATTTTTTAAGTACAGCTTTAGGATTTGCTAAATTAGATAATGAAAATATATTAAAAGGTGAATATGGTTTAGAAAAATATTACGATAATTTCTTAAGGGGTGAGTTAGGTATTTATTATGGAATAAATAAAATTGAACCCGAAATTCCTGGTAGCGATTTAATATTAAATATTGATTATTTTGTACAAAAATATGCTGAAAAGGTTTTAACTGAAGGTATTGAAAAATATCAAGCTAAGGGTGGATTAATTATAGTAGCTACTATTGATGGAAAGATAATCACATTAGCCGAAGAACCTCGTTATGATTTAAATCAATTCAATAAAATAAAAGAATTTGAAATATTTTTAAGTAAAGCAAGTCAAAACTATGAACCAGGTTCGGTAATGAAAGCTATTACTTATTTTATAGGATTGGATAAAAAAGTTTTTAAACCAAGCGACAAATATTTTGATCAAGGTTACTTAACTGTTAATCAATGGACTATTTATAACTTTGATAAAAAGGGCAGGGGAGAAATTACTCTTGAACATGCTTTTGAACAGTCGTTAAACACCGGAGCAGCTTATGTTCAAAAATTAATTGGAAATTATACTTTTTTAGATTATTTAAAGAAATTCAAATTTGATCAAAAACCTTTTGTTGATTTTCCCAATCTTACTGAAGGAAATCTTAAAAATTTAGAAAAACCCTCTCGAGATTTGAGAGATATTAATTTTTTAACTGCTAGTTATGGTCATGGTATTAGCATTTCTCCATTTCATTTACTTCAAGCTTTATCTTTTTTTGCTAATCAAGGAAAATTATATAATTTAACTTTTGCTGATAAAATAATTTTCCCTAACGGTAAAGAAAAAGATGTTCAACCTAAAATTATTACTGAATTTGGTAATTTAGAATCGTTTAAAACTATTTACGATTTGTTAGAAAAAGTTACTTTAAACGGTAGTGGAAAGTATGCGAAAACAGAAGGATATCGAATTGGTGGTAAAACTGGCTCAGCTTTTGTTCCTAAAATAAATGAGCCAGGCTATAGTGATGAGATTATAAACTCCTATATTGTTTTTTTCCCTTTAAATTCTCCGAAATTTTTAGTTCTAGTTAGAGTTGATAAACCAAACCAAGGATTATCAATGGTTACTACAGTTCCTTTAGCAAAAAAAATTATTGATTTTTTGATTGACTATTACGATATTCAACCTGATAATTTATAAATAATAATTGACAAATGATAAAAAAAATATTAGAAAAACTAAATGAATGGGGTGCGATCTTTTTTGTTGGTTTATTATTTATCGGAATTATTCTTTATTTTCAGGGTTATTTTAACCAATTGCAAATTATTTGGATAGCTATTTTTATTATTATCAGTTGGTTAATTTATATTTATCGTTATTTAGAAGAAGAAGCTATTAATAAAGAAAAGATAAGCAATAATAACAGCCAATAATTTGTTTAATAACTAAGCTAAAATTCTCTAATTGAAAAATTAAAAATTTTGTAATTAAAAGTTGATTTTTGTTTTGTGTTAAAATTTTCTTATAATAAATAAAGTATTTTAGTAATTATCAAAACTTAACTAATGAAATATAACAATCTTGAAATACTTAGACTAAACCACGCAGCTTTTAAAATTAAAAATCAAAAAATAATTTATATTGATCCTTTTCAAATTCAACCTGACGAGGAAGCTGATTTAGTTTTTATTACTCACGAACATTTTGATCACTTTTCTCCTGAAGATTTAGAGAAAATTGTTACTGAAGAAACTTTTATTGTTGCTTGTCATTTGTGTGATTTAAGAAAATATAAAAAAGTCAGATTGGTTAAACCTAATGAAAGTTTTGAAGTTGAAGGAATTAAAGTTGAGACTATTCCTGCTTATAACATTAATAAATTCCGAGAGCCAGGTAAGGTTTTTCATCCTAAAGAAGACGGTAAGGTTGGTTATGTTTTAGAAATTGAGGGAGTAAAAATTTATCATGCTGGTGATACGGATAATATTCCCGAAATGGCGAATTTGAAAAATATTGATGTTGCCTTGCTTCCTGTTTCCGGTACTTATGTGATGACCCCTGAAGAAGCCGTTGAAGCAGTAAAAATAATCAAACCCCAATTAGCTATTCCGATGCATTATGGAGCCATTGTTGGAAGTTTAGAAGATGCTCAAAAATTTAAAGAATTGTCGCCAATATCTACCGAAATAATTTAAATCATTTTGAAAATGGAAAAAGAATTTAGAGAAGGTTACACTTTTGACGATGTTTTATTAGTACCACAAAGATCTTCAATTGATTCGAGAAAAGATGTTGATTTAAGCTCAAGACTAACAAAAGAAATTATTTTGAATTTACCAATAATTTCAGCGCCGATGGATACTGTAACTGAAGGAGAAATGACAATTGTTATGGCAAGAAATGGTGGTTTGGGTATAATTCACCGCTTTTGTTCAATTGAAGATCAGGTTAAAGAGGTTTTAAAAGTGAAACGAGCTGAGAACTATTTAATTGAAGATCCGATTTATATTTCACCCCAAACAACTCTTAAAGAAATCAAAGAAAAAGCTGAAGAATATCATTTCCAAACATTTTTAGTTGTTGATGAAGAGAAAAGACTTTTAGGATTGATTTCTAAAAGAGATTATGCTTTGGAAGATGATTTAAGCAAACGAGCTAAAGAGATTATGACGCCTTTTGAAAAATTAATTGTGAGTTATAAAAAAATTGATTTTGAAGAAGCTAAAGAAATTTTTAAAAAATATAAAATTGAAAAAATTCCAATTGTTGATGAACAAAGAAAAACCATTGGTTTAATAACTTTTCGTGATTTTAAATATTCTTTAAACAAAAAAGCAACTCGTGATAAAAAAGGAAGACTTTTAGTTGGTGCCAGTATTGGTATTCGGGGAGATTATTTAGAAAGAGCTGAAGAATTAGTTAAAGCGGGCGTTGATGTTTTATGTGTTGATGTTGCTCATGGACATTTAGAAAAATGCCTTTCAGTTGTTAGAGAAGTTAAAAACAAATTTCCTGACATTCCTTTGATTGCCGGCAACATTGCTACTCAAGAAGGAGCTAAAGATCTTAAAGAGGCAGGTGCTGATATTATTAAAGTTGGTATTGGTCCAGGAAGTGCTTGTACGACAAGAATTGTTGCTGGTGTTGGTGTTCCGCAAATTACTGCCATTATGGAAGCAAGAAAAGGAGCCGGAGATTTACCAATTATTGCTGATGGTGGTTGCCGTAATTCTGGTGATATTGTTAAAGCTTTAGCTGCTGGAGCCAATGCGGTTATGCTTGGTTCTTTGCTTGCTGGTACAGACGAAGCACCAGGAAGAATTTATTCTTTGAATAATAAAAAAGTAAAACTTTTTCGAGGTATGGCTTCAGCTGAAGCTTATCGAGCTAAAATAGAAAAAATAAAAGAAAACAGCGACTACGAACCAGCTTCTGAAGGAATAAGTTATGGTTTTGTTGATTATAAAGGACCGGTTGGAGAAATTTTAGTTAATCTGGAAAAGGGAATAAGATCTGGTTTTTCTTATTGTGGCGCTCGTAATTTGGAAGAATTATGGCAAAAAGCTAAATTTGTAAAAATTACCGAAAAAGGTTTTCGCGAGAGTCTACCCCATAGCATTGAACACTTAGATTAAATGAAAATCTATATTGGCACATCGGGTTGGCAGTATTATCATTGGTACAGCAAGTTCTATCCTGAAAATTTAAAATCAAAAGATTTTTTAAATTTTTACGCAAAACACTTTAAGACTGTTGAAGTTAACACAAGTTTTTATCATTTTACTAAAGAATCAACTTTTAAAAATTGGCTCACTCAAGTTCCTAAAGATTTTTTGTTCTCAATTAAACTTCACCGTCTTTTTACTCATTTTCGAAGATTGAAATTAAAAAAAGAAGATAAAAGAATTTTAAAAGAAACAATTGATGGTTATCAAGTTTTAGGTAAAAATTTAGGAGTAATTTTAATTCAACTACTACCAGGCCTTAAGAAGGATCTTAAACTATTAAAAAATTTTCTGAAGACTTTAAATAATATTAGTTCGAAAAAATTAAAGTTTTTTCGGCGTCAATCAGTGTCATTTCCGCGCGGATCCGCGTATATAAGATTCGCTATTGAATTTCGCCATAAAACTTGGCTTGATAAAGAAGTTTATAAAATTTTGAAAGAAAATAAAATTGCTTTTGTTATTTCTGATTCACCAAGATGGTCAACTGATATTGTTAAAACAGCTGATTTTGTTTATGTTCGTTTTCATGGCAAACCAAAACTTTTCGCTTCTAAATATTCAAAAGAAGAATTAAAAGAATATGCTAAGAAAATTAAAAAATTAAAACCAAAAACTTTATTTGCTTATTTTAATAATGATTTTGAGAGCTATGCTGTTAAAGATGCTTTAGAATTTGAAAAAATTTTAAAAATTTCATAAAATTTATTTTAAATTATATAATTTATAATCTTAAAAGAAATAATTTAATGGCAAAAGAACGACCAGAAAATCAAAAATCAACTCTTAACTTAGATGATCAAGAATTATTTAAGGAATTAAAAAATAAATTTAAGGTTAAAGATTCTACTTTAGATGAAATCAAAAAATTAAAAGAACAATTGTATAACACAAAAAACTTTCAAGAATTTTTAAAAAAATACCAACAATTTACTAATTTTATTAATGAATTAAAAAATAATCCGGAAACAGAAAATAAAATTCTTAGATGTTTTATGTATCATTGGTTTTCAGGTAGTACTTTTTCTTTGGAAGAAATTGAAGATTTTGATTTTAAGGGTGAATACTCTATTTTAAAATTTGTAAGAGAATTATTTAAAGATAAAGATTAACTTTGAAATTTTTTAATAATCTCCACAATCTCTTTTTGATAATTAACCAATTTTTTCCTCGCTATTTCTAAATCAAAATAACCAGCTTTATCAACCTCAGGAATTTTTATCATTTTGCCAGATCTCGGAGGCCATTCAATTTCAATTAAATTACTTTTAACTTCCCAATCATCACCAAAATCTTTTTCTAAAACAAAAACATAAAGAATCTTATTTTTACTTTTTGCTTCACCAAGATATTTAAGATTTTCTCTATCTTCTTTATTAAGTTTCAAGCCAGTTTCTTCTTCAAATTCTCGAACGGCTGTTTCTTTTATTGACGCGGATTCACGCTGATTATAATTTGTTTTATCCGCGTAAATCTGCGTAGTTATCTGTGTTAATCCGCGTTTTTCTGTTATCTCTCCTTTTGGTATACTCCAACAATTTTCATCTTTATTTTGCCAATAAGGACCACCTGGATGAACTAAAAGAATTTCAATTTTATTGTTCTTTTTTCTATAAACCAATATCCCAGCTGATTTCTTCATTTTATTTTTATTTTAAACCCACCTTGACGAATTATTTCAATTTTTCCATTTTTTAATTTAATTAAAGTTGAAGGCAGACTTTTCCGCGTTAATCCGCGTTTTATCCGCGTTAATCCGCGTCCGTCATAATAAACAACTTTATTTCCAAAATACTTTTTTGCTTCACTTATTGTTTTTGCTGGTTCATAACCTTCCCAATTTGCTGAAGGAGCAACTAAAGGACCAGAAATTTTCAAAATATTTCTTAACCATTTTGGTTTTGGCAATCTAAAAGCCAATGTTTTTGTCCCGCGATGAAGATATTTGAATTTTTTAATTTTGTTTTTATCAGTAATATTTAAAATTACCGAAATCGGCCCAGGCCAAATCTTTTTTAAAAATTTATGCAGACTTCCGCAAACAGAACGCAGACTATAGGTAACATTATTAAATTTTGGTTTATCTAAAGACTTATTTATTTTAAATTTGTTAAAGTCCGCGTATCGTTCGCGGTAGTTCGCATCTACTCCAAAAATCTTTAAATCATCAAAATCAGAAATCAAAATAATCATCGGCTTTTGCGGCGATCTTCTTCTTAATTTATAAATTTTTTCTACTGTTTGTTTATTTAAAGCACTTCCACAAATTCCATAAATTGTATCTGTTGGCATAACAGCAATCACCCCCTCTTTTAAAAGCAAAGCAAGTTTTTTCCAAGAATTTTTATAAGAACCAAAATAACCTCCGACAGTATAATTATTTTTTATGACGCGGTGACAAGGAATATAATTTATAATTTCGGTATCTGCAGGTTTTGAAAACGCTCGCGGGTCAGTTCGCTCAATGCGCCAGTCCGGCTTTCGCTTACGCTTCGGCTCGGACATACACCCACTGCCTACCCGAATTTCGCTCACTGAACCCGCTCGCTTTTTGTAATAAACTTGTTTCCCGAGGCTCGTTCCGGCGGATGGCGATTGGCGAATGCCAAGCCTGGGCTGTGTGGCTTCGGGGGCACGAGCCGAGGGAAACATATTTCCCAAAATATTGCCAACAACCCGATAAGCTTTTTCATTACCAGCTAATTTTGCTACCTCTTTATAGGTTAAAAATTTACCCTTTTTTATTTTTCTAACTACATTTAAAACTCTATCCTTAAAAGCCATATAATAAATTATATGATAAAGATAAGAGCTATCCTTCACAATATAAGAAGTGCGCATAATGTTGGTTCAATTTTTCGAACTGCTGATGCTGCGGGTATTGAAAAATTATATTTAACTGGTTATACGCCAACTCCAAAAACCAATCCCAAAGAAATTCATAAAACTGCTTTAGGAGCTGAAAATTTTGTTCAATGGGAGAAATATAAAAATATCAATTATCTTTTGAAAAAACTTAAAAAAGAAAAAATAAAAATTGTGGCTGTCGAGCAACATAAGCGTAGTATTCCTTATTACAAATTCAAGCCCGAAACTGATTTAGTTTTAATTTTTGGCAATGAAGTTCGTGGCTTAAATAAAAAAATTTTAGAAAAAGCTGATTATATTTTAGAAATTCCCATGCTCGGCAAAAAAGAATCTTTAAATGTCGCTGTTGCTTTCGGAATAGTCGTTTATAACATAAAATTTAAATCTTAAAATTTTCATAAATTTTTATTCCTTAAAATCCTTTCAAAGCAAAACTTAAATTTGTTATTTAAAATTTCTTAATTCCAATCCTAAATTTTATATTTAAAAATTTCCCTCTAAGTAAATATATGATAAAATAAAACCAATGAAAAAATCATTCACTGTTCGTGATTTACTAATTAATTTTTAAAAGTTAATTTAGATTTATGGCTTATATATTTTTAGATGAATCAGGGGATTTAGGTTTCAATTTTTCCAAAAAGAAAACTTCTAAAGTTTTTGTTGTTACCTGTTTATTTACGGAAAATAAACGACTCATTGAAAAAGTTGTAAGGAAAACCCATTCTGAGCTTAAAAAGAAATATAAGAAAAGATTAGGGATTTTACATGCAACAAAAGAAAAACCGATCACGCGACAGCGGTTATTAAGGAGATTATCGGAAAAAGATTGCTTCATTATGACAATTTATCTTAACAAGACGAAGGTTTACACTAACTTGCGAGAAGAAAAAGCAGTTCTTTATAATTATGTTGCTAATATTTTATTGGACAGAATATACACGAAAAAAATTGTTCCCATAGAAAAACCCATCGAATTAATCGCTTCCAAAAGAGAAACCAATAAATTTTTAAACGAGAATTTTAAAAATTATCTCAGTAATCAAGTTAAAAATAGACACAAGGTTCCTATTAAGATAATAATTAAGTCGCCAGCCGAAGAAAAATCTTTACAAGCAGTTGATTTTGTTAGTTGGGCAATTTTTAGAAAGTATGAATATGGTGATGATAGTTATTATAATATTATCAAAAATAAAATAATTGAAGAAAATCCATTATTTCCATAAAATGACAAAACCCCGTGCGCTATTTACGCCTGCCTGTCGGCAGACAGGAGCAACCATCCGGAAGCCCACGCACGGGGATTTACTTGTCAATATATATTATAACATATTTGTCAAGTAAAATTATCCACAAGTAAAATTTCTTTATCAATTAAATATTTTTTAATTTTGTTAGATAATAAAAAATAAAACTAATGAAAAAATCATTCACCGTCCGCGATTTGTCCAAAATTATTTATTATTTTTAGATAAACTTGCTAAAACACTCTTTGTATTCTAAATCTAATTTTGAATTATAATTTATTTAAAAGAATAATCAATGACTAAAGAAGAAAAAAGATATAGAATTAAAGATTTGCCTGAAAGCGAAAGGCCGCGAGAAAAATTAATGAAGTACGGAGCTGAAAAGTTGGCTGATTATGAACTTTTGGCTATTATTTTAAGAACAGGCGTAAAAGGAAAATCCGTTTTAGAAATCGCAAAAGAGATTTTAGATAGTGTAGGTGGTTCATTTAGAGGCCTAGCTGGTAGAGATATGAAGTCAATAATGAAAATAAAAGGAATAAAGGAAGATAAAATTGTTATACTTGCCGCTGCTTTGGAAATTGCTCGTCGGATTACAAAACAAATTTTAAAAGAAAAAGGAATTTTTTAATAATTATGGCTTTATTTAAAATACAGAATAAAAAAGCTAAAAAGTTATTGCCTAACGAAATAGATTTCGAAAAAAATCTTCAGAAATTTTTTGAAAATAATTTAGAAGAATTATTGAACATTATCTTTTTAGCATCCGAATATCCTACAAGCTTTGGAGGCAGAATAGATACACTTGGTATTGACAAAAATGGCGCACCGGTAATTATCGAATATAAAAAACATCAAAACGAAAATATAATCAATCAAAGTTTATCGTATCTTCGTTGGCTATTAGATCATCGGGCGGATTTTGAAATTTTGTGTAAAAACAAATCTATAAATTTAAAGATAGACTGGGAATCTCCCCGAGTAATCTGTGTTGCTGAAAGTTTTAATAAATTTGATTTAGATACAGTAGCAATTCTTCCTTTCAAAATCGAGCTTTTAAGATATAAATTTTACGAAGGAGGAATTTTACAATTAGAACCAGAGATTTATCAAGAAGTAAGAATTTCTAAAAAATTTTTAAAAGGAAAAAAAGGGAAAACCGATTTTCCAAAACAATATTCTCTTAACGACCATCTTAATAAAGCAAACCATGAAATTCAGGAAATATTTAATACTTTAAGAGAAAAAATCATTTCTTTAGATAAAAATATTATTGAAGAGCCCAAAGCAAAATATATAGCTTATAAACTTTCCACCAATTTTGTAGATGTAGTAGTTTTGGCAACTAGTTTGAAAATATTCTTAAATGTTAAAAGTGGACAATTAAAAGATCCTTATAATATCGCTCGCGATTTAATAAAACCTAAGCCAATCGGTCATTGGGGAAATGGAGATTATGAAATTAAATTAGATAAAAAAGAAAATATTGATAAAGTTTTTGAATTAATAAAACAAAGTTACAATTTAAACAAATAACCTATGCCAAAATTACCTGATCCATTTTCAATAACAAAGAAATCAGAAGAGCAAAAGCAAGTTACTCGCGAGATAATTGATAAAATTTTCCGTGATCCAGATGTAAAATATGGTTTAAAAGAATTTTCTAATATTAAAATCGAAGAAATGCTTGATATTGCCGAAAAAGAAAAAGGTAGATTTTACATCCGATGTTTTAAAAGAAATCAAGATATCTTGGTTTATGATCAAAATAAAAATATTCATAAACCAGAAGAAATAATTCGTCAACTTTGGATATACAAACTAATTAAGGAATATAAATACCCTTCAGAAAGGATAGAAGTAGAAAAATCCGTTCACTTTGGTAGAGAAGTTCACGCTAAAAAAGCTGATATCGTGATTTATAAAGAAGATAAAATAACACCCTATATAATTTTTGAAGTCAAAGAACCAAAAGTTAAAAAAGCAGAAGAGCAATTAAAATCTTATTTATCAGCAGAAGGTGCAGAAGCCGGTGTATGGTCGAATGGAAAAGAAAGATTTATTTTATACAGACCATACCCAAAAGAATATATAACCACTCTTTCAGATATACCACGAGCAGATCAAACTTGGGATGATCTTTTTGAGGAAAAGAAAACTTATAATGAGTTAAATCCTGATTTCGATTTACTTTACATAGTTAAGCGTTTAGAGGAATTAGTTTTAGCTCAAGCTGGAGTTAATGTTTTTCAGGAAGTTTTTAAATTAATTTACGCAAAACTTTATGATGAAGATCAAGCAAAAAATGTAAGACCAGGAAAAGAAGTTTTATTTAGGGTATACAAAGATCCTAAAAAGACATATCAAATAATAAATTACGAACTTTTTCAAAGGGCCATAGGAAAATGGCCTGATGTTTTCAATCCTTTAGAAAAAATCGAGTTAACACCAGATCAATTGCAAGTTTGCGTACCTTTATTGGAAAATGCAAAATTTTTTGAATCAGGGAGAGAAGAATTAGACATTATAGATAGTGCTTTCGAGTATTTAGTCACCGAGGTTTCAAAAGGCAAAAAAGGACAATATTTCACGCCAAGAAATGTAATTAAAATGTGCGTGAAAATGTTAAATCCAAAACCTAATGAATACATTATAGATCCCGCCTGCGGTTCCGGAGGATTTTTAATTCATACAATGTATTGGGTTTGGGACAATTATTTGAAAGAAACAACAATAGAAGCTAAAAGAGAATATGCAGGAAGATATCTTTTCGGGATTGATTTTGATGATAATATGAGAAAAACATCACAAGCTTTAATGCTTATTGCCGGCGACGGAAAGCATCATATTTTCAAAAGAAACTCCTTAGATGCAAGAGATTGGACCAGAGAGGAAGCAAAGGAAGCGCAAGTAGAAATTGAAAAAGCTGGTCTCTTAGCGAAATTTGAAAATCCTATAGAAGATGAGGAAAATAGGAAAACTTTTAGATATTTGAACTTCGATGTTTTAATGACCAATCCTCCTTTTGCTGGTGAAATTACAGATTCAGGACTTTTAAGACAATATGAATTTGCTAAAAAAGATGGAAAATTAAGAAGAAAAATGGAAAGACATCTTTTATTTTTAGAAAGATGTTTAGACGCAATAAAACTAGGCGGTAGAATGGCAATTGTTTTGCCTCAGGGAGTTTTAAATAATACAAATTTAGAATGGGTAAGACAGTGGTTATTAGGTAAAGCAAGAATTTTAGCAGTTGTAGGTCTTCATGGAAATACATTTAAACCTCACACGGGCACAAAAACATCGGTTTTGTTTTTGCAAAAATGGAATGATGATCCAAAACTTGGTCCTTTATGTGCATATCAAGAAGATTATCCAATTTTTATGGCAGTTTCTAAAAAACCAGGAAAGGATAATTCAGGTGAATATGTTTACAAAAAAGATGAAAAAGGAAATTTCATTTTAGACGAAAAAGGTCGAAAAATTTTAGACCACGATTTAGACGAAATAGCCGAAGCGTTTATTAAATTTGCTAAAGAACAAGGATTTAGTTTTTGGATGTAAAAAAATGAGTCCAACTTCAACAATTTTAAATTACATTATATTAGATTTATTTTCAGGATTCGTTGGATCAGTCATAGGCGCAATAATAGGAGGAATAATTACCTGGAAAGCAACCAAATTTTTGATAAAAGAGCAAGAAAAACCGATTTTTACTTTGATATTTAAAATAACCAATAAAAGCTTAGAGGCTTTCCCTATAAAAATTGGAATTAAAAATTTAGGAGGTACAGCAAAGGATATTAAATGGTATTTAAAAGGAAATATACCTGAAGAGAATTTATATGACAAAGGTGACATTCCTATAATGGGAAGAAACGAAAGCAGATATCTGTTAGATTTAAGCTACCAAGCTTTTTTGAATATAATGAAAGAAAGCAAAAACTTTGAGTTGGTGATTGAATTTTTTGATAGATTTGGTAGTAAAGATAAACAAGAAATACCTCTTAGTCTGTATAAGATGGGTGATTTTGAAATAGCAACTGATGCTAATAATCGGGAAATAATTGAGGTATCTAAGAACTTATATCAAGAAGCCAAGAAAGAATTTCAATCAATGTTTTTAAAAGATAAGTCATAATTATGGCTGTTTTTGCCATCGTCAAAAAATCACAACTTGAAAGGGCTTTGAGGTTGGATGCGGAATATTATCAGCCGGAGTATTTAGAGTTAATTTCAAAAATCGAATCGCAAACCGCAAAGCCGATTAGTGAATTAGCAAGCGATATCAGATATGGTTTATATGTTGAACCAGAATATTTAGACACAGGAATTGATTTTGTACGGGCTTTAAATCTTTTAAATTTTTGGATAGAAGGGGAAATTTTAAAAATTGACGAAAAGAAGGTACCACATACCTATAAGTTAAAAACCGGCGATGTTTTAATTGTAAAAAGCGGTGCTAATACAGGATATGTAAGTATTGTTTATCCGAGATTTGAAGGAGCCACCTTCGGTTCGTATACAATCCGAATAAGATTTAACAAAATTAATCCGTTTTTTGCAGCGGTTTTTCTTAATTCAAAATATGGAATTTCACAAGCTAAAAGACTCCAGACAGGAATGGCCCAATTTAATTTGAATATTCCAAATATTAGGAAATAAAAATTCCAATTTTTTCAAAAAATCAACAGGAAGAAATTGAAAAATTATGTTGGAAAATTGAAGAATTTAGAGAGCAAAGTGAATCTCTTTACTCACAAGCCGAAAATTTACTTTTGGAAGAATTAGGATTAAAAGATTTTAAACTCGAGGATGATTTATTTTATATCGTCAATCTTTCTCAAATAAAATCTGTGCATCGCACCGACGCTGAATACTTCCAACCAAAATATGAAAAGTTGATTGAAAAGATTAAAAAAATCTCAAAACCGTTACTTGAAGTTGTAGATAATATCCCGGCAAGATTTAATCCTCAATCTCAACAAGATAAAAATTTTAAGTATGTAGAACTGGAACATATTAATACTTCGATTGGAATAATCGATGAAGATATGGAAATTTTAGGTAAAGAAGCTCCGAGCAGAGCAAGAAGAATTTTAAAAGCCGGCGATGTTATAGTTTCAAGCGTTGAGGGTTCGTTAGAAAAAGTAGCTTTGGTTCATAGAGAACAAGAGGGATATCTTGCATCTAACGGTTTTTTCCAATTTAGACCAAAAATTAAAGAATTTGAATATAAAGGATCTAGTAATGAACCTCCAATTATTGAAACATTTATTGATTTAAGAAACATAGTAGAAGTTTATCCAGAAGTTTTATTAGTCATTGCTAAAAGTATAGTTTTTCAAATGCAGTTGAAAAAGCATGCCGCAGGTACTATTTTAACCGCCATTCCTAAAGAAGCTTTAAATAAAATTTTAATTCCCATTTTACCGGGAGATAAACAAAATGACATTAGATATTTAGTTCAACAATCTCACGAAGCCCGTAAAAAAGCAAAAGAATTATTAGAAGAAGCAAAACAAAAAGTTGAAAAATTAATTGAAGAATAATAAATTTTAAATTTTAATAACATTCTTGTTAAAAAATAACATTCCAACCTGTCTACCGTCAGGCAGGCATTCTTAAGAATATTAGAATATTTATTATGTTAATTAAAGTTAAAGTTTTTCCAAGTTCGAAAGAGGAAAAGATAGTTAAGAAGGCAGAAGATAGTTTTGAGGTTAAAGTAAAAGAAAGGGCTGAAAGAGGGTTGGCTAATATGGCGGTTATTAGGATTTTGGCTTCTTATTTTAAAATTCCGGTATCACAAGTCAGATTATTAAAAGGCGCGAAGTCAAAAAATAAAATTTTTGAAATAAAATTAAAGTAGTTTTAATTAAAGTCCTGTTTCTCTTTGCCAAAGTGAAATAAAAAATTAAAACCAACGATTTACCTATAATTCAAGTGAAAGTAGAATAAAAAGTTCGTTAGTTTATAATAATAAAGATAATGAAAAGATATTTTTTGACTTCGGAATCAGTTTGTCCAGGACATCCAGATAAAATTTCTGATCAGATTGCTGATGCTATTTTGGACGAAATTTTAAAACAAGATAAATATGCTCGTGTTGCTTGTGAAGTTTATACAAGTATTGGTTATATTATTGTTGGTGGAGAAATTACAACTAAAGCTTCGGTGAATATTAATCAATTAGTGAGGCAAGTAGTTAAAGAAATTGGCTATGATAAATCTGAATATGGTTTTGATTATCATACTTTAGCTGTTCTTAATACTATTAGTGCTCAATCTCCAGACATTGCTCGAGGCGTGAGAAAAACAGGAAGTAAAAGACAAGGTGCGGGTGATCAAGGATCAGTAATAGGTTATGCTACTGATGAAACTCCGGAATTAATGCCTTTGCCGATTTTAACTGCCCATAAATTAATGAAAAGATTAGTTGAAGTAAGAGAAAAGAAAATTTTACCTTATTTAAGACCTGATGGTAAAGGGCAAGTAACTTTTGAATATGAAGATGGTGTAGCAAAAAGATTAGATAGTGTTATTATTGCTGCTCAACATGATCCTGATATTAGTTATAAAAAATTAAAGGAAGATATAATCAAAAAAGTCATTGTGCCTGTTTGCGGAAAATATCTTGATAAGAAAACAAAATTTTATATTAACAATACTGGTAGATTTGTAATTGGTGGTCCTGTAGCTGATACAGGTATGTCAGGAAGAAAAATTGTTGTTGATAGTTATGGTGTGGGAATTCCTGTTGGTGGTGGCAGTTTTTCTGGTAAAGATCCTACCAAAGTTGATAGATCTGGTGCTTATATGGCAAGGTATATTGCTAAGAATATAGTTGCTTCTGGTTTAGCTAAAAAATGTTTAATTCGTATTTCTTATGTTATCGGTGGGGTGAAACCAACAGAAATTGGAATTGATACTTTTGGAACAGCAAAAGTTCCTGAAGAGAAAATATTAAAAATTATCCCCAAAGTTTTTGATTTAACTCCGAGAGGCATAATAGATCGACTAAATCTTTTAAGACCTATTTATCGAAAAACTGCTTGTTTTGGTCATTTTGGTAGAGAAGAGCCAGAATTTACTTGGGAAAGAAAAGATAAAGTAAAAGAAATTTTGAGTTATTTTAAATAAGCTATTAGTCGGCTAGTAATTCTTGCCACTATTTTTTAAAAAAGAGTGTTGATGTTGGTGCTCTTATTGTCTTGAGAACTGATAGATGCTTATTTAATATTTAATTGGGAAGATAAATTAGTTTGTATTTAGAAAAAGTAAAAAATAAATTTTTTCTTATTTTCTTAAGAAAATAAGAAAACGAAATTTAGATTATTTATTTTATTAAAATATAAAAAGCATATGACGAAATTTTGTGATTTACAATTTATTATTTTATAATTAAGAATCTTAAATTTATTAACAAAAACATAAAAATGAATATTTATGAGGATGTTTTAAAAAGGTTAAAAGAAACAAGGCGAATTTTTAAAGGTAAGGAGAAAAAGTTTGATGAACTTTTTGAGGTTTTCAGGGAGCCAGAGAGAATTATTAAAGTTAATTTGCCGTTGAGAAGAGATGATGGAAGGTTGGAGGTTTGTGAAGGATATCGAGTTCAGCATAATAATTTTTTAGGTCCTTATAAGGGTGGAATAAGATATTATCCGGAGGTTGATGAAGATGAGGTTAAAACTTTGGCTTTGCTTATGACTTTAAAATGTTCTTTAGTTGGTTTGCCTTTGGGTGGAGGAAAGGGTGGAATTAAGGTTGATCCGAAAAAATTGTCTGAAAAAGAGTTGGAGAGACTTTCAAGAGAGTATGTAAGAAAAATTTATGATTTTATTGGACCAGAAAAAGATGTGCCAGCTCCTGATGTTAATACGAATGCTAAAATTATGGATTGGATGGTTGATGAGTATCTTAAATTAGCTAAAAAAGATAAACAGAGAAAAGATCTAAAAATTAATTATTTGAAAGCAACATTTACAGGAAAGTCAGTTGAAAATGGAGGATCAAAAGGAAGGGAAGAGGCAACTGGAAGAGGTGGAGTTATTATTTTGGAAGAAATTATCAAAAAGTTAAAGATTAAAAAATCTTTGAGAGTTGCTATTCAGGGATTTGGTAATGTTGGCTATCATTTTGCTAAAGTTTTATATGAAAGTAATAAAGAATTGTTTAAGATTGTTGCTTTGTCAGATAGTAAGGGAGGAATTTATTCTGAAGAAGGTTTTAATCCGGAGTTGGTAATGGAGTGTAAAAAGGAAAGAGGGATGATAAGTGGTTGTTATTGCGTAGGTGATGTTTGTGATTCAAGATTAGGTAAGGATATTACCAATGAACAATTATTAGAGCTTGATGTTGATGTTTTGGTGTTAGCAGCAATTGAGGATGTTATTCATAAAGATAACGCTAAAAAAGTTAAAGCAAAGATTATTATTGAGATGGCAAATAGACCAATTACTAGTGAAGCTGATGAAATTTTAAATAAGAAGGGTGTTTTGATTGTTCCGGATATTTTGGCTAATTCTGGAGGGGTTATTGTTTCTTATTTTGAAATGGTGCAGAATATAAAAAATCAAATTTGGTCTGAAAAGAAAGTCTTTGATAATTTGAGAAAACATTTAATTGAAGCTTTTAATGAAGTTTGGAGAATGAAAAATAAGTTTAAAAACATTGATTTAAGAACACTTGCTTATGCAGCAACTATTAAGAGGATTTTAGAAAAATTTGAAAAATAAAATTCTAAAAATTATATTAAATTATAAAACAGCGATAATTAAAAGCATATTAAATTAACTATTAATAACGATCTCTAAAGATTAATAGGAAAAATTTAAAATCTGTAACTAAAAACTAATTAACTAATTAATTGAATAAAAAATTATACCCCCACTAGGTATATTTGTTAAATAAAATAATTTATGATATAATTTAAAAATGGATGAAAAATTTAAAGCAAAAGCTTTGAGAAGATTAAATATAATTAAAGGTCAGCTTGATGGTTTGAAAAGGATGATTGAAAATGAAAAATATTGTATTGATGTTATAATTCAATCAATGGCAATAAAAAATGCTCTATCTGGAATTGAAGATATAATTTTAGAAAATCATTTTCGAACCCATGTACCTAAGCAGTTAAAAAATAAAAAAGAGGTCGCCATTAAGGAGCTTTTAAGAATTTATAAATTAGCCAAAAGAAAATGAAAAACCTAACCGCAAACTTGTGCGAACATTCACGCGAACTTATACGAACATTAAATAATTCTTTAATTATTGTTTTGTTGATTTTTGTTTTATTTCCTATATTTAATATAGTTTTTGCTCATAGTGAAGATGCTGAATTGAATGCTGAACTTCAAAAGGGTAGGGAATTAGTTGAAAAATTACAAAGAGGAGAAATTGGTTGTTCAAATTTAACTGACGACGATTTTCACTCAATTGGAGAGTATGTAATGGAACAAATGGTTGGAGGTAGTGATCATTTATTAATGAATCAAATGATGGAAAGAATGCACGGTAAAGAAGCAGAAAGCTTAATGCATATAAATATGGGTAAAAGGTTTAGTGGTTGTTATGGGGGTGGATCAACAAGCACTTTTCCGATGATGGGACCTACTATGATGGGTCCAATGATGAATTCTCCAATGATGGGCTATGGCTGGTGGAATTTCTCTAATTGGCAGGGATGGAATTTCTTAACCCCGATTTTTGTTATTTTAGGATTTCTTTGGATGATTTTAATTTTTATTATTCCAATATTGATTTTAGTTTTATTAATCTTGGGAATCTTGTATTTGATTAAAAAATTAAGAGCAGAAGTTAAAAACAAAAGTAATAATGGTTAAATTAATTCAAAAAGAGGAAAAAACTTATTATCAGTGTGAAGAGTGTGGGCATATTTATGAAACTGAAGAATTGGCTCAAAAGTGTGAAAATTGGTGTCAAGAAAACAAAAGTTGTAATTTAGAAATAATAAAATACAGCGTTAAAAATAACTTATCTCAATCTGATATAAATCTAAACAAAGAAGAGTTAAATCTGCCTCAAACTAATGATAATCAATTAACTAATAGAAATAATATAAAATCAAGGAATATTTTAATCAATATTGTTTTCGGGGTATTAATTGGTGGAAGTTTTATTTATGCTTTAAATAATTTAAATATAGAACAGAATAATATTTTACCAACAGAAAATAATTTTCAGGTAACAAATAATAATACAATTCAAACAAATAATACAAATAATACAAATAATACAATTCAACAAATTGTTTATCAAGTTCTTCCTCCTCAAGGCTTTCAAACAAGATTAGCTTTTGGTGATTCTGTTAAGAAAATGATTGATTGTGGTGTAATTGATTTAGAAAAAATGAAAAAATTGTATCAAGGCGAAATTCCCGAATATATTCAAGAAGCAATTAATAGAGGCAGTGACCCAATTGTAATTAATCAAGATACAGCTAATTATCTACTGAATTTATTTTGGCCACTTGGTCTTTCTAATAAAACTGAATTTAACAAAAATATTCCTTTTGGTGAAAAAGATTTACCTTATTTAGCTTCAACAGGTGGTTGGTGGTTAGGTAAAGCTGATAATGGTGCTGAATATTTTAATAAATGTGAAATTATAAAATTAACTCCCGAACAGGAAGCTCTTGTTTATGAAGTTGCTCAAAATACTTTCAGACCTTGTTGCAATAATTCAACTTTTGCTCAAGATTGTAATCATGGCTCAGCTTTGCTTGGTGCTTTAGAACTGGCTGCTTCTCGCGGTTATTCAAAAGATGAACTTTATAAATTAGCTTTACAACTTAATTCTTTTTGGTTTCCTAATAATTATGTAAAGATTGCTTTGTATAAAAAATTAGTTGAAAATCAAGATTGGCCTCTTAGTGATGAAGCGCGGATTAACGCGGATGAAACACAGATAAACACAGATAAGACGCAGATGAACACGGATAATTTAAATCCGCGTTCATCCGTATCTAATCCGCGTGAATCAGTGTTATCTAATCCGCGTACATCCGCGTTGATAAAAGAAATTATGTCAGCAAAATATTCATCAATTTCTGGTTATTTACAAAATGTCGAACAAAAATTAGCCCAACTCAACCTGCCCGGCATTCAAAACCAAGGCTCAGGTTGCGGTTTATAAAATGAACAAAAGTTTAATTTTTGGAATAGTTATTGGAGTAATCTTGGTTGGAGCTATATATAATGTTGGTAAACAACCATTTACTAAACGGAATCCATTATTTTCGGAAGTTTCTGCTGTTGTTTACAAAACTCCAACTTGTGGCTGCTGTAAAGAATATATTGGTTATTTAAAAGCAAATGGTTTTAAGGTTGAAGTAAGAGAAGTTGATGATGAAGGGTTAGAAAAAGTAAAAAGAGAAGCAAATATTCCTCCCAATTTGTGGTCATGCCATACTGTTTTTCTAAATAATTATTTTATTGAAGGTCATATTCCAATTGAAGCAATTAGCAAACTTTTAACTGAAAAACCAGATATTAATGGAATAGTTCTTCCAGGTATGCCTTCAGGTTCTCCAGGAATGCCCGGAATTAAATTTTATCCCTTTAAAATTCATTCAGTAAAAGATGGTAAGGATTTGGGGCTATTTACGGAGATATAAAGAAGTAACTGGCCTTGTTTGTAGAATATAAAATTTATCTTTTGCCAAAGCCCATTCTATATCTTGGGGGTATTGATAATAATTTTCGATCTTAAGACAAATTTTAGCTAATTTTTTTAGTGTTTTATATTTAAGTTTTGTATCTTTTAGAGAAGGACGGTTTATCTCTGTAATTCTAAGGGGATTTTTTGTTATTATATACATATCTACGTTTGATTTCTTTAATTTACTCCTAACTTCAATAACTATTTGATTATTAGCTTTAGTAACTGGATGAACAGTGAAACAAATTCCATAAATATCAGGATAAATCATTTTTTGTACTATAACCGCCATTGATATTTTTCTTTTATAAGTTAACCTATTATGTGCTCTGTAGAATAAGGCTCTCGCAGAATATAACGAAGCCCAACATTTTTTAACATGTGTAATTAACTTTTCTTTTTTTATATTTAAAAAAGTTTCAAATTGCCCCGCCCAGGAATTAAACTTATTATCTTCAATATTAGCCGAACTTCTCACTGCTACATATTTAGATTTTAAACATATAAAGGCGTTTAGAATATCTTCTTTCATATCTTTTGGCATATAACCTTTCAAAATCGCTCTTCTTATAGTAGCAGAGATGTGGGTTAATGATTTTAAATTTTTTAAATTTTTCTTTGTTAAAACACGAATTATTAAGGTATCTATCTTATTTTTTTGTAAAAATACCTTAAATGCATTTGTTAAAATAACAAAACCCTGGGGTATGTACATCCCAATCCGAGATAATTCTGCTAAATTTGCTGCTTTGCTGCCTACATAAGGTATATCTGTTTTGTTTATTGTATCAAGAAACTTTATAAATTTCATGTTATATCTAACTCGGTGTTTTTAAATATCGACAATTCTTTTTTTATTATTCTCCAAATATGTATTTTAATTTCATTAAACCTTGACGTTGACCATATTTTATGTGTACGTGGTTGTGGCAAATCTATGTCTATTATCCTTAAAACTCGTGTGGGGATAGATGAAAGTAAAATTATTTTTGTAGATAAAAAAATCGCCTCTTCTATATTATGAGTTACAAATAATACTGTTAATTGGGAAATTTTCCATATTTTTAATAATTCTTCTTGCATTAATAATCTTGTCTGAGCATCAAGATTGCTAAAGGGTTCATCCATTAATAGAATTTTATAATTAGAAGCCAAAATTCGAGCAAAAACGGCTTTTTGTTTCATACCACCAGAAAGATGTTTTGGATAATAATCGGCAAATTCTAACAATCCTACTTTTTTAAGGTTTTTTCAACTATTTTATCTATCTCCTTTTTAGAGAGATTATTATTTCTTACGGCAATTTTGACATTTTCTCTCACAGTTTTCCAAGGAAATAATAAAGCGCCCTGGAAAATTATACCAATATCATGTCTTGGAGCTTCTATTTTTTCTCCACTAATAAATACCTCACCTGCCGTAGGTCTCTCTAGGCCCCCTATAATATTTAAAAGTGTAGTCTTACCACAGCCAACCGGTCCTAAGATAGAAACAAATTCATTTTCTTTTATCTCGAAATTAATTTTGTCCAAAACAAGAATTCCTGATTTGAATCTATAAATTTTTTTGTAACATCTTTAACAATAATCATTGTGTGGATAAAATATTGTCAATAAAACTTAAATCGATTTGTTTATCGATATTTGGAAGGTCATTAATAAATCCTTCACTAAATAAAAATTCAGCTCCTTCTTTTAATTTTTTTATCAAATTTTCCTCAGGTTTTATATTTTCGCCTGGTTGGAAAATTTTATCCGTTTTAGCGGCTTCACAAATAATTTTTGGATCTTCATGCGTTTCTTGACTAACCCAGATACAAGTTTGATATAGATTTTTTTGTGTAAATTCCAATGCTTTCTGTAAAGATTTTATGAAATCGTAAGTTATGGTTAAATCTTTTTTGATAAAATCTTCTCTGGCAAAAATATAACCACTATATTCTCCCTCTATGATAATTTTTCCGTATCCATTTTTTTCTATTTTTGTTGGCCACGGTTCCCAACTTACAACAGCATCAACTTGGTTAGTTATTAAAGCAAAAGGCTGGTTTGTAACATCTGTATGAATTAAATAAACCGTCTGAGGATTAATGTTGTGGTTTTTTAGTGTCTTAAAAAAGAAATAATGAGCAGATGAACCCTTGACAAGAGCGATTTTTTTATTCTTTAGATCATGTAATCTTTTTATTTCTTTCAGCTTCTCTTTGTCTATAATAATTGCTTGTCTTAAAGATTTGTTAGTAACTGCTAAAATTTTTACTTTCGCACCTGACGCAAGAAGTGAAATTGTAGGTAAATCTCCAGCAAATCCTATATCTATCTTACCAGATATAATTGCTTCATTTAAAGGTGGTCCAGAAAGAAATGGTATATAAATAACTTTATAGTCCCCTTTTTCTAAAAGTTTTAATTTTTTTAATGTCAAAATTATATTACTATGTCCAACCACATAAGGTTGATAGCCTATTTTTATTACTTTATCATTAGTTTTAAATTTAGTCGAAAAATAAAGAAAATTAAAGCAGATAAAAATCAATATCAAAGGTGCTAATAGAACAACTAAAATTTTTATTCTTTTTAATAAGATCATCTTATAACCAAGGAATAAGTTTTTTTTCTAATCGTTGTAATGATTTATCTCCTAAAAATCCTAGAATACCAATAATAATCATTCCTACAATAACTCGAGGAATTGATAATATTAACCTTGATTCTTCTATCATGTATCCTAACCCAGCGGTAGCACCAATCATTTCTGAAGCAATTAAAGACATCCAGCCAACCCCTAAACCAATTCTTAAACCCATTAAAATTGATGGTAATGCTCCCGGTATAATTACTTCTTTTAGTTCTTGAAATCCTTTTAAATTCATACTCTTTGCCATTTTCAATAAATTTTTATCAATCGACTTTACTCCTAAAATTGTATTTAAAACAATAGGAAAGAATGAGGCATAAGCAATAATGTAAATTTTTGAAGCTTCACCTATACCAAGCCATAAAATTACTAAAGGGATCCAAGCAATCGGCGGGATTGATTTTAAAACTAATATTAAGTCGTTTAATAAATCTAGAAATGGTTGAAATCTGGTTATTAACAATCCTAAACTAACACCAGTTAGAGCCCCTAAAGTTACACCTATAATAACTCTAAATAAACTTTTAAAAGTATGGTGAAGCAAATTTCCATTATTTAACTCTACGAATAGAATTTGAAATACTTCTCCTGGGGATGGTAAGAAAGATGGATTTAGAAGAGTAATTGTTTTCCAAAATAATAAGATCGAAAAAATTTTTAAAAAAATAATAAATTTTTTATTTATTAATTTTTTCATCTATAAATAAAAAAAATTTTTCTATGTTTCTTCGACAGCGTTCAATTTTTTCTTCGATGCTTAAAGTTTCTTGCATAGGACTAATCCCGGTTTTTTTTATCCCACGGAGATAAAGAGAACATTGTAAATCAGCACAAATATAATCGCCTATTGTTATGTTGGAATTGGGGATTTTATAGGTAAATAATTTAACGCCCGAAGAGAAGTGAAGAGTTAAACACCAAGAACACATTCTTATTCCGGTACTAGCTATGCCAGAATTTCTTTCTAATATTATCCCGCGCAATCTTGTAGGTAATTCATATACTACATAACCTAAATGACCTGAAGGGTGGATCCAACCTAAAAAATCTAGGTTATCCCAATCAATTGATTCTAAATCTGGAAATTTTATTTCTTTTCTTTCTTTTTTAGAAAATGATAATAAAATTTCCTCTCTTGTTAATGGCTTCATTTTTAAGTTAATCTAAAATAAATATTTCTCCATTAGTAGCATCTAATTTTACTTTTTTATTTTTTAAAATCCGAGTGGCATCTTTTACGCTAATACAACAAGGTTTTCTCATCTCACGACAAACAATAGCTGCATGACTTAAAAGCCCGCCCTCTTCTGTTATCACGCCTTTTGCTTTATAAATTCCATCTAATAAATTAAAATCTGTGCCCATTGCTACTAATATATCATCTTCATTAATTTTAGAAATATCTTTAGTTGAAAGTACTACCTTACATTTCCCAATAACTACTCCCGGTGAAGCGCAAATGCCTCGTAAATATTTAACTTTTATCTCGTCTTTAGATAGGATTTTTTGTAGAGGAATAGCTCCGTTTTCTAAGTATTCATGACGATAAATTGTAATACCATGTGATTTTCTAATTTTTATTATTTTAGAAGGTAACTTTTCTTTATAAGCAAGTAGATTTAAAATTTCATTTAAGAGATAATAATCAAGATTTTCGCGTTTTTCTAGTTTTCGTCTAGCAATTTCATCCAGTATCATTAAGCGATAGCGAATAGTATTCCCTAACTTTGCTTTATTTTTATCTCTAAAAACACCAACCCTTGACATACAATCTGCTAACACAGCGATCCTTTGATCTTTTAGTTGTTTAAGTAGGCGTTTTCGCTTTTTAAATCTTTCTCTCACATCTTTTGAAACATCAAATATTTTAAGATCACAGGAGAAATATTGTTTGTACTCATTGATATAATCTTTCATAGTTTTAGGTTGTTCACCATAAGCACAATTAAGATAAGCATATTTCTTAAAGTGATCATATAAAAGTCTATAAAGTTTTTTATTTTTAATTGGATTTCTTACCCCCATTTTTTGACCTAATTTTACTATTTTCAAAAACCTCTGTCTTTCTTTTTGAAACTCCGATAATGCTCTTGGAGCAACAATATAAGAGAGCACTTCTTGTCTTTTAGTTTCATCTTTTATGTAATTTTGTAGAAGTTTTAATAAACAGATGATAGCGCGTGTTCAATTTGTACTAAATTAACTCGATAGAGTTCTCCTAAAGTAAAAGTTTGCAAATCCAACAAAAGAAGTCCTAATCTAACATTGTCAATTTTGGTAAGATTTTTAGGAAAAGATTTTAAAAACTTATCTAAAAAATCAGATTTACTGTTTACTAATTTTTTAACTTCTCTTAATAAAATCGGATCGCATCGTATAAATTTTTCTCCCAACCATTTTTCTAGCATATCCCATTCCTCTTGAGGAGCAAAAGAATTTATTATCCCATTTTTCCAAACAATTATTGTATTGCGAAATCTAATAGAATTAATACGTGGTAAATATCTATTATAAAGATCATGGATAAATTCAACACCAAGAAGGTGAGCCACGTTTCTCATATTTATTCGACGCCATTTGGGCGTGGTTTTTCTTTCCCTAAGCATGATTTTGATTACGAAACCATGCGCAAAGTTTTTTATAAGTTTCCGGGGTATTTATATTAAAACCTATAATATTAGGGTTGTAACCGCATACTGATTTAGTCGGAATAAAAACATTAAAAAATATATCTTCTTTATGGTATTTAATTTTCGAAACCTTTTTTACTACTAATGGATGCGGATCGATAATATAGGCTCCTATATTTATTATATCAAAATCAGCAGTCTCTTCAACTCTTTTCCAGGACGTAATTATTTTATCTTTTAAAGTAAAACAAGCACCATCAGCTATGGACAAGCTTGGAGCTACTAGAATAGAAATTGGTTTTTTGTGAGAATTGTGAAAATCTTCAAATTCTTTCCATGAAAAATTACAGAAAAAGTCACCTGCACATCCATAAATTCTTTTCTTGGTTTTAAGTAATTCTCGGCAAATCGGACCGAGTGGCCCTGTAAGATGTGTATCTATTTCTATAGTGATCTTTTCTAAATCTCCCAATTTTTTTCTGAAAATTGGATAAGTTTCATGGTTTACAGAAATTACAATTTCATCAAAAAAATTTTTTGCATTATCAATAATTTCCTCAATAATTGTTTTTTTATTAGGAAGCGGTAATAAGTGTTTAGGTATTCCATTAAAATATCTATCGAGGAAATCTCTCATTCTGATGTTTTTACCCCCGGCGCTGATTATTAATTTTAAAGCCATTTCTAGTTGTCTTGATTTTTTAATTTGTTTTACAATAATGCGTGGTTTTATTTAATTATAACAATTTTGATTAATATGAACAACAAAAAATAATCACACTAAAATCTTTGATAAAATCAATGATTTTTATAATTTCCAACTCGTTTTGTTAATCTAAAATTTTAATTTTATTTTAAAGTATAATAATTTGACTTCTAAAATTCATCAAATGTACCCCTAGAAAATAAGCAGTATATTAAAATGATACTTTGTGTAGTATAATGAAATTATAAAATGAGGGAAATGTTCCCTGATTCTCCAGGAATGCCCGGAATTAAATTTTATCCATTCAAAATTCATTCTGTAAAAGATGGCAAAGACCAAGGATTGTTTATAGAGATTTAAATTAAAGATTTTCTAATGCTCAATAAATATTTACTCATTATTTTTACTATAGTTCTATTAATTTTTACTGGTTATTTTGTTATTTTTAATAAAAATATAAATCTAAATAGTCAATTTAACAATATTGATAATTATCTTAAAACTGAAGTTAAAGCTGATTTGCAGATTAACAACCTCAAAATTATTGAATTGCAAAACGGAAACACTTATGATTTAAATATTGATTTTATAAATCATAATATAAATGGAAAAAGTTATCGTATGTTAGCCTATAATGGTAGCATACCTGGTCCTATCATAAAAGTAAAACAAGGAAGCGAAATTACATTAAAAGTTAAAAACAATACTAATTTTTCAACTCTTTTGCATTCTCATGGTGTTAGATTAGAAAACCAATTTGATGGCACACATCTTGTTCAAAAAGAAATTAAACCAGGAGAAAGTTTTGTTTATAAAATTAAATTTCCTGATGCTGGTTTTTATTGGTATCATCCTCATTTAAGAGAAGATGTGCAGCAAGATGCGGGTCTTTATGGTGGTTTTTGGGTCGTTCCTGCAGACAATAATTGGCCTAAAGTAAATAGAGAAGAATTTTTATTTTTGGACGATATCTTGATTTCTAATAATAATTTATTGTTAAATTTTGATCAAGTATCTCATACTTTAATGGGAAAATTTGGAAATGTTATGCTTGTTAATGGGCAAACATATTATTCTTTAAAAGTTAATAAAGGAGAAGTGATAAGATTTTATATTGTAAATACATCTAATGTCCGTCCTCTTAATTTTGCTATTGAGAATGTTAAATTAAAATTAATTGGTTCTGATAATGGGCTGTATGAAAAAGCAAATTTTGTTGATTCTGTATTAATATCGCCATCAGAAAGATATATTATTGATGTACTTTTTGAGAAAGCGGGTCAATTTAAAATTTTAAATAAAACTCCAGGTTACACTTATTCTTTAGGTGAGATAAAGGTAGAACCTAATACAACTATAAATTCTTATATAAACGATTTCTACAATTTGGTTAATTATTTTTCTATTAAACAAGATATTCCAAATTTAAGTGAATATATAAAAAAAGAACCAGATAAGGAATTAATTATCTCGGTAGACTTATATAATGAACTTATTAATATGAATATGCATCAAGGGCATATGATACCGTCTCAAAGTCATAATATGATGATAAATAATAATGAAATTGAATGGGAAGATAGTATGCCTATGATGAATCAAATGTCAAATGTTAAAAATGTTAAGTGGAAATTGATTGATAAACAAACCAAACTGGAAAATATGGATATTCAATGGAAATTTAAAAAAGATGACTTGGTAAAAATTAGAATTTTTAATGATCCTAATTCTATGCATCCTATGCAACACCCTATTCATATTCATGGGCAAAGATTTTTAGTTTTAGCTCGTAACGGTGTACAAGAAAATAATTTTGTTTGGAAAGATTCTGTATTAGTGAAAACAGGCGAAACAGTTGATGTTCTTGTTGAATTTTCTAACCCTGGTAAATGGTTAATACATTGCCACATTCCCGAGCATATGGAAGCAGGAATGCTTATGCAATTTGAGGTTAAATAAAGTTAAAATAAAATTGAAAAATTTATCAGTTTTATTTAAAGATTTATTATTAGCATTTAGTTGTTAAAATAAGATTTAAATGAGCTTATCTAAATTTCTAAAATTAATAAATATCATTTTTATGTTAATGCCCGTTGCTTTCACTTTTGCTCATTGTCCGTTGTGTACTGCTGGAGCTGGAGTTGGAGTTTTAATTGCTAAAGAATTGGGCATGAAGTCTTCGGCAATTGGAGTTTGGGTAGGTGCCTTTAGTGTGGCTTTGGGGTTGTGGGTGTGGAATATGATAGTTGAAAAACAATTAAATAAGCGAGCCGAGCTGCGAGCTTCTAAAAAATTTGTTAATAAATTTTTCAAAACCTTTATTAATTTTAATTTCTTTTCTTTCAATTATCTTACCTCTTAAACTTTATTTTTATGCAGTTGGTTCTTTTTCGATCTTTTGGTTTGGAGATTATGGAAGTTTGTTTAATCGTACTTATATTTATGATAAATTTTTATTTGGTTCAATAATTGGAGGACTTGTAATTTTAATCTCACCTTTAATTAGTAAAAAAATAATTGAGCTTCGTCAAGGCAAAATTTTTCCTTACCAAGGTCTTTTGATCACTTTTATTTTATTGATTCTTATAAGTATTTTATTTCAATCTAAATAAAATATTTAATAAGTAAAACATTTAAAAAAATAAAAGATAGTAATCATCAAAAAAATATTAGTTAGTTGCTATTTATAATACGTCCTAAATACATATTATTTTTATGTGGTTTAGCTAATTGTACTATCTTTTGATTAACAATAAAATAATAAAAAGCAACCAGTATTATTTTTATTAACAAAACCAGGATAGATTTAAAAGCACATTTATCTTGATAATAAAATGATAATTAAAGCATATACTAAAAACTCAAAAATATTTAAAAAAATAGATTTTTTAGAAGACCGGAAATAGTTTTGACCATTTTTAAATTATATTATTTATATATATTATTTATATATAAATTTCATAAATCTTTTTATATTCTTTAGCTACTCTTTCCATATTAAAATATTTAATAAACCATGGCTGTCTTTTAATAATTTCTTTTTCCCATTCACTGTAATTTTTCAATGCTAGTTTTATTTTTATAATAAAATCGTCAAAATCATCTCTTTCAAAAAGAAGCTTATAATTTGGTAATAATTCGGGGATTCCGCCATAATTAGTTCCAACTATTACTTTTCCTCTTATCACATTTTCGACCACCGTTTTACCAAAGGGTTCTGCAAATGAAGGAATAAGAAAAATTCCATATTCTGAAAGTTGTACATCGTTTTTATCAATCCAACCTTTAATTTTGATATACTCATTAGCTTTTAATTTATTAATTAAAGTTTTTAAATTTTCTTCTTCAGGTCCAGAACCGTAGATGTCTAATTGAATCTGTATCCCTTCTGATCTTAAATTGTATGCCGCGAGTACTGCCCAATCTATTCTTTTCCATTTAACTAATCTACTTAAAGTAAAAAATTTATATGGATCTTTTTTATAATTATGAAAAAGTTTAAAGTTCTCTAAATCAATGCCATTATAAATTAAGTAACACGGTTTTTTGTATCCAAGTTCTTTGATTCTGTCTATAACAGCTTGAGAAATTCCTATTATTGCATCTGTATTTTTATATTCACCTGCATTATTTTTATCTATTAAAATTGCACGAATTGTAGCTATTGATTTTATCTTAAAAAATCTTAAAAACCTGCTTTCTTCATAAACAAATCTCCAGTTTAAATTAACCAATTTAATTTTATATTTTAGGCATAAAAATGTGACAATGTATGGAGCTAATATTTTATATAAAGAAGGGTTTATTTTAAGTCTAAAGATTTTTATATCTTTATCAAAATCAAATTTTACAGAATATTTTGATATAAATAAAACATAAATATCAAAGTTTAATTTTTTTAGTTTTCTTGCTAAGCTTAAAATAGATTCTTCCGCACCACCCCATGAAGTGCTATACAGAGTTAAAAGAACTCTTTTCATATTAGAAATTTTTTGTTAATCTAAAAAATTTATTTATATAACTAACTTAACATCCGCTCCCAGGGATTGCATTTTTTCTACAATATTTTCATAGCCTCTGTATAATAGTTTTATTCCATAGATTTTAATTCCTTCAGATAATATCCCAGCATTTAAGAGTGCAAATCCTGCTCTTAAATCATCTATTTGTAAATCACCTTTTCCTAAACATATTGGCCCATTAATTTTAGCTACATGGGGATAATTATAGCCATAAAATCGACAAGGTTCGTTTTTAGGGCAGGTATTCATTATCTCTATTCTTCCCGAAGTAGCAATAGTTTTTATTCTTTCTAAATATCTAAATCTATTTTCAAATATTGTTTCATGAATTTGCGAAATGCCATTGCATTGGGATAAAAGAATAGAAAGGGGTTGTTGAAAATCAGTAGGAAACCCTGGATAAGTTTGTGTAGTAACTTTTATTGGCTTTAAATTCTTTTTATAAAAGAATCTAATGCCATCGGGATAAATTTCAATTCCAGCACCCATATCTAAAAGGACACTAAGAGGTGTTAATAAATGATCTTGTTGAGCATATTTTACGAAAATATCTCCTTTAGTTGATAAAGCTGCTATACCCCAAGAAAAAGCTTCTACTCTGTCAGGCATAATATCAATAACATCGATAATTTTATGAGGCCCTCCTTTGATAATAAAGTTTCTATTTGCGTCTATTTTAATTGAAACTCCAGATTTTTGTAATATTTTTACCATTTCCAAAATTTCGGGTTCAATTGCTGCATTTTTAATAACAGAGACTCCCTTAGTCATTGAGGCAATAATCAATAAATTTTCAGTTGCACCTACACTTGGGAAAGGTAATGTAATAGTTGCAGGCTTAAACTCTTTATGTTTTAAAGTAAGTCCTAAATAGTCATCATATTCTTTTATCTTTATACCAAATGCTTGAAAACCAGCTAAGTGAAAATCTATTTTCCTTTCACCTATTTCACATCCCTTTGGTTTGCTAATATTTGCTTTGCCTAGTTTATATAAAACAGGTCCTGCAAATAAAAGAGAAACTCTATTACCTAAATAAGAATCAAATCTTACTTCAGGATTTTTAAATCCGTCTATTTTAAGTTCCAAGGTTTTATCTGGGTTAATTTTAAAATCAACTCCTAATCTTTTACACAATGAAAGCGTAATATCCATTTCTCCAATCCAAGGAATGTTTCTAATTTTTACCTTCCCCGTCTCGCCAGATAGAGCCGCAATTAAGATTTTTGTTACCATATTTTTTGCACCAGCTACATCTACGACGCCATAAAGAGGACCATTATATCTGGCTTCAATATAAGAATTTTCTGTTATTAATCTGAAATTTTCGAAAGGATCAAATATTTTGTTGCTTATTTTTTTTTCTCTCATTTATATAATTTAATCGATGAGTAAATATTATTAATAAATCTTACTGCCTCTACACCGTCAATAAGTTGCACTTCAGGTTTCTTTTTTCTTTTTATTGCTTCTAAAACATTCTTTATTAACATCATATGATTATTATAAGGTTTGTTTTTCATATTATTAACTATAAGAGATTTAGGAATAGGGGTATTTTGAACATAAGCGTATTCAATCTTATTTAAAGACTTCCCTCCTATTTTTATAGTTCCCCTTTGTCCAATTATAGTTATTGAAGTTTCAAAGTCTTTAGGATATGATAAAATAGAAGCTTCAAGATTAACTAAGAGATTAGATTTATATTTAAAGTTCGCAATAACAACTTCTTCTATATCTCCGTATTTTCTAACATTTGATGCAAATCCTTTTATTTCTAATAGGGAATCAGATCCTACTATTTTTCTTAATAGATCGATCAAATGTATAGCATGAGTCATTAATACACCTCCGCCAATTTTTTCTTTTTTTCTACGCCATTCATCTTTAAAATATTGTCTATCTCGGAACCACCGTAAGCATAAATTTATCAAAAATATCTTACCTAATTTTCTTTTTTTTATAATATTAAATAACCATTTTATAACTGGATTAAATCGAAATTGAAAACATGTTGAAACTATAACTTTAGATTTTTTTTCTTCTTCTAAAAGTCTTCTACCTTCTATGTTATTTAGACACACAGGTTTTTCTATTATTAAATTAATATTTTTTTTCATTAATTCCAGGGCTATTTTATAATGCAAATAAGGGGGTGTAGTTATTGATGCTAAATCTATGTTATGGTTTTTAATAAGTTTGTGAATAGATGAATAGATGTATATACTGGAATTCCAAACTTCTGCTCAAAAATTTTTTTTCTTTTCTTATTAATTTCTACAGCGGCTATAAGCTTTGCATTTTTCAAATTTTTGTAAGCATAAGCATGTAAGCTAGCTATTCTTCCGCAACCAATAATTGCTGCTTTTATCATTTTGAATTTTTAAGATTAATTAAATTAGCAAATAATTGAGTTCTTGCAGCCGCTTCTACTCTTGCAGCGTTTTCGATAGCTTCTTCCAGATTTTTAGCAAAAGTAAATAAACCATGTTTTTCTACAATAAAAGCTAGACCGTGCTTTTTTAATTCTTCCCCTCTCCCATTAAAATACCTATCAAATTCTTTTATTAGTCTTTTAAAAATAATATAGACTTCAGGTCTATGGACAGCTTCAGGCATTGAAACCTTATAAGGGTTTTTTAAATATTTATCTTTTATTTTTGTCTCATTGGGAGATCTTAAACAAGGAATTTCACCTAATACTTCAACATGGTGCGTAGATTTAGGTATCTTTCTTCTTATACTAGCATAAGCTAAAGAAAAAGGGCCATGTGTATGAAATACACTATTACATATTTTAAATTTATTAAATATGTGTAAAGCAATAGGAAATTCAGCTACTGCAAAATATTTTCCTCTTTCTATTATTTTTCCTCTTTCGTCTGTTACCAAAATATCCCCAGGTTTAACCTCCCATAATCTAAAAGCAGAACCAGTTGGGGTAACTAATATTCTATTTGGAGCTACTCTAATACTAATCCCGCCGCCTTCTATATTTAGCAATCCCATTCCTACAAGTTTTTCAATTTTTTTAATTAAATAGAACCTCTCTTTTTTATAAAGCATAATACTGATATGCAACTGGTTAATTAGGATAATTGGCCATTTAGCTGTTAAAAAGATATTTGACTGAATAATCTCATTAATTTCTCGACTTTCCAAGAAAACTTTATTTTATATTATTATAACATAAAATTTATTAATTAAATTAAAATCAAAAAACATATTTTTTGAACAAGAAATTTTTCCATTTTTCTTAGCCATTGATTGAACAAAACTAATGCAATTGGTAAAATTACTAAATAAATTTTTTGCTTTAATATAATATTACCATTTAATTATAATAAATATTATTTAATTAAAATTATTAAAATCAAGGTATATATCTTAAAAACGCAAGATAATTTATAATATAGTAAATATAAATATTACATACAAAATGGCG